>ERZ1673737.3653-NODE-3653-length-11486-cov-4.065961_pt1 | contig 11486 bp, 8 predicted proteins | sample MGYA00580211_ERZ1673737 | MGnify/ENA primary metagenome ERZ1673737 (study PRJEB41218, sample SAMN15661789) | gut metagenome | host: Homo sapiens | place: Canada: London | collected 2015-08-20/2019-03-30 | study: EMG produced TPA metagenomics assembly of... | reverse complement strand
GTTGAATTTATCAAATACAAGACCGCACTCGAAACCGGCCTTTACTTCTTTTACATCATCCTTGAAACGCTTCAGGGAAGCCAGCTCGCCTTCATAGATCTGTTTGCCCTCACGGGTAATACGAACTTTGCAGCCGCGCTGGAACATACCGTCAAGCACATAGGAACCTGCGATGTTGCCGACACCGGATGCCTTGAAGATCTGACGGATCTCCGCGTGTCCAATGACTTTCTCCTCGAAGATCGGATCCAGCATACCCTTCATGGCAGCCTCTACATCTGCAATAGCATCATAAATGACTCTATAGAGACGAACATCTACTTTCTCACGCTCTGCAATGGATTTTGCAGTTGCATCAGGACGTACATTGAAACCAATGATGATGGCATTGGAAGCAGAAGCCAGGGAAACGTCAGACTCATTGATAGCACCAACGCCGCCGTGGATTACCTTTACTACTACCTCTTCATTAGACAGCTTGGTCAGGCTCTGCTTTACTGCTTCTACAGAACCCTGAACGTCTGCCTTGATGATCAGAGGAAGTTCCTTTACATTTCCTGCCTTGATCTGGCTGAACAGATCATCCAGAGACAGTTTTGCCTTAGTATCTTCCAGAAGCTTGTTCTTGCTCTCAGAAATGAAGGTTTCTGCAAAGCTTCTTGCTTCTTTCTCGTTCTCAGTTGCTACGAATACCTCACCAGCCTGTGGAACATCATTTAAACCTAAGATCTCTACAGGAGTGGATGGACCAGCCTCTTTTACTCTGCGGCCCTTATCATCCATCATAGCACGGATCTTACCATAGCATGCACCTGCAGCAATGGTGTCACCTACTCTTAAGGTACCTTTCTGTACCAGTACAGTTGCAACAGGTCCTTTGCCCTTATCCAGCTCAGCCTCGATCACAAGTCCACGGCCCTTACGGTTTGGATTTGCCTTTAATTCAAGAACATCTGCTGTTAAAAGTACCATTTCCAGAAGGTCTGTGATACCCTCTTTTGTATGTGCGGATACAGGAACGAAAATAGTGCTGCCGCCCCAGTCTTCCGGGATCAGCTCATATTCAGCCAATTCCTGTTTTACTTTGTCAATGTTTGCACTTGGCTTATCGATCTTGTTGATAGCAACGATGATCTCTACGCCAGCTGCCTTTGCATGGTTGATCGCCTCAACAGTCTGTGGCATAACGCCGTCGTCTGCTGCTACTACCAGGATAGCGATATCAGTAGACTGGGCACCTCTCATACGCATAGCTGTAAATGCCTCATGTCCAGGTGTATCAAGGAAAGTGATCTTTCTGCCGTTAATCTCAATAACAGAAGCACCGATGTGCTGGGTGATACCGCCTGCCTCTCTTGCAGTTACGTTAGTCTGACGGATGGCATCCAGAAGGGATGTTTTACCATGGTCAACGTGACCCATTACGCAGACTACAGGAGGTCTGGAAACCATATCTGCCTCGTTTTCGTCCTCTTCTTTCAGAAGTTCAGCAATTACGTCTACCTTTTCTTCCTGCTCGCAGAGAACGTCAAATTCCATTGCGATCTCTTCTGCCTGATCGTAGTCGATCTCCTGGTTTAAGGTAACCATCTGTCCCTTTAAGAACAGCTTCTTAACGATAACGGATGGCTGCAGCTTCATCTTATCAGCCAGTTCCTTAATAGTTAAGCGCTCTGGAAGGGTAATGGTCTTAACATCCTCAACCTTAGCCTCTTCTTTCTTAGGCTGTGGCATGATGAAAGCTCCCTTTCCTGTCTTTGGTGCTTTCTTCTTTCCGTCTTCTTCTCTGTCTCTCTTGTCAAAACGGTCATTCTTATGAGCGTTCTTGTTTGCCTGACGGGTGCTGCTTGGCTTGGTCTGGATCGGGGTATCAAAAGCAGATGAACGGTTGTCTCTGTTTCCAGATGAACGGCGGTTGTCTCTGCTGCCATTTCTGCTTGTATTGTCCTTATCCTTATCTTCTCCGAAACGGGAGCCAAAGCCGCCCTGATTTCTGTCACGGTTCTGGAAACCGCCCTGTGGTCTGCCATCGCGGTTCTGATAGCCGCCCTGTGGTCTGTCTCCACGGTTCTGATAGCCAACCCCCTGTGGTCTGTCCCCACGGTTCTGGAAGCCACCCTGTGGTCTGTCTCCACGGTTCTGATAGCCGCCGCCCTGTGGTCTGCCGTCACGGTTCTGATAACCGCCCTGTGGTCTCTCACCACGGTTATCTCTTCCCTGATAGCCGCCGTTTCTTCCATCACGATTCTGGTAGCCGCCCTGTGGTCTGTCTCCACGGTTATTATCTCTTCCCTGGTAGCCGCCGTTTCTTCCATCACGGTTCTGATAGCCGCCCTGTGGTCTCTCACCACGGTTATTGTCTCTTCCCTGGTAGCTGCCGTTTCTTCCATCACGGTTCTGATAACCGCCCTGTGGTCTCTCACCGCGGTTATCTCTTCCCTGGTAGCCGTTCTGGCTTCTGCCCTGGAAATCTCCTCTTTCAGCCTGTGCAGGTCTGCTCTCTGCTGCCGGAGCAGATGCTTCCTGTACCTGTGGCTTTACTTCTGCCGCCTGTACCGGTTTGGTCTCTTCTGCCTTAGCAGGTGCCTGCTGTGGCTTTGGCTGCTGCTTTGGTACCGGACGCTTGATCTGCTGCTGTGCGTTCTGCGGACGGAATACAGCTGTCAGTTTCTTCTTTGCAGGCTCTGTCTTTCCCTCTTTCTTCTGGCTAACAGCATTTCTTACCATATTTTCCTGGTCCTTAGATACGCTGGAAGCTGCAAAAAGAGCTGCAGAGCTGTCTTTCTGTTTAATAATATCTAATACTTCTTTACTGGTCTTACCCAGTTCATTTGCCAGTTCACTTACTCTCATTCAAACTACCTCCATTTACATTCATCCGTGATGCCAGGGTCTTGGCAAATCCTGCGTCCTCTACTGAAAGGGAAGCACGAAATTCCTGTCCCATAGCATGCCCAAGTTCCTCTTTTGTGCCGAACAGATAGATGGGAACTTTATAGTGAGTACACATATTGGTAAACATTTTCTTTGTATTATCAGAAGCTTCTTCTGATACGATCACCATATGGGAACGTCCGCTTTTAACGGATTTCTCTGTAGAAAATTCTCCGCTGACCACTTTTCTCGCTCTGGTCGCCAGTCCGATCATACTAAATACTTTATTCTTGTCTGTCAATTTCTTCCATCTCCTTTTCCAGAGTCTCATAAACTTCTCTGGGGATCGCCATTTTAAAGGATCGTTCCAGGCCTCTGCCTTTCACAGCCTTCTTAAAGCACTCCATAGACGGGCACAGATAAGCACCCCGGCCGTTTTTACGTCCGGTAGCATCTAATAAGATCTCACCTTCGGCTGTTTTGATCACTCTAATCATTTCTTTTTTACTTTTCATCTCACCGCAGCCAATGCACTGCCTCAGCGGGATCTTCTTTACACTCACCTTTGATCACTCCTCATCTTCCGGAAAACCTTTTTACTGTTCGTTGTTTTCTTCCTGGTAGTCATCCTGAGCTGGCTCTTCTGTTGCTTCCTGCTCTGCATCTTCTGCATTCTCTTCCTCATAAGAAGGAGCCGGAGCATCACCGTACTGTAAGCCCATCTGCTCAAACAGGCCCATTTCCTTTGCCTGTGTCTCGCTCTTGATATCGATCTTAAATCCAGTCAGTCTTGCTGCAAGACGTGCATTCTGTCCCTCTTTACCGATTGCCAGTGATAACTGATAATCAGGAACGATGACCTGTGCTTCTCTTGCTTCTTCGTCTGCAACAACGCAGATAACCTTTGCCGGGCTTAATGCGTTTTCGATCAGGTATGCAGGATTTTCATCCCAGTTGATGATATCGATCTTCTCACCGCGCAGTTCGTTTACGATGGCATTTACTCTGGCACCGTTTACGCCTACACATGCGCCTACTGGATCTACACTTGGATCATTGGACTTAACTGCGATCTTGGTTCTGGAACCTGCTTCTCTTGCGATGGCCTTGATCTCTACAGTACCATCATGTACTTCAGATACTTCCTCTTCAAACAGACGCTTTACAAGGTCTGGATGGGTTCTGGATACGGAAATACGAGGTCCCTTTGTTGTATCCTTTACTTCTACGATATAAACCTTGATACGCTCATTTGGACGGAAAGTCTCACCCTTTACCTGCTCGCTCTCATTTAAGATAGCATCTACTTTACCAAGATTCACACTGATATTTTTTCCAAGGTAACGCTGTACAATACCGGTAGCAACGTCTTTTTCCATGGTGTAGTAATCATTGTATAATGCCTTGCGCTCTTCTTCGCGGATCTTCTGAAGGATAACGTTCTTTGCGTTCTGGGTAGCGATACGGCCGAATTTCTTGGAATCTAAAGGAACCTGTACGGTATCACCAAGCTGGTATTTTGCGCTGATCATTCTTGCATCTGCCAGGCTGATCTCCATAACCGGATCTTCTACCTCTTCTACTACGGTCTTCTCTGCGTATACAGCAAAGTCACCGGTTGTACGGTTCATAACAACTTTTACATTGTCAGCCTTGCCGAAATTGTTTTTACAGGCAGTGATAAGGGAATTTTCAATTGCCTCTATCATGGTATCCTTAGAGATATTTTTCTCTTTTTCCAATACCTCCATTGCCTCTAACAGTTCCTTATTCATGTTTATCCTCCTATCATGTTCTCTGTATGATACAGTTAAAAATCAAGTGCCAGACGGATCAGTGCGATGTCTGCCTTTTCAAATACAGCCTCACTTCCATCTTCCATGGTCAGTGTCACTGTCTTATCATCATATGCGCTTAATGTGCCTGTAAATTCCTTCTGTCTGTCGATCGCCTTGTACAGTCTTACTTCTACTTCACGGCCCATGCTGCGTACATAATCTTTTTCTTTCTTTAAAGGACGTCCCAGTCCCGGTGAACTTACTTCCAGGATATAGCTGTCATCGATAAAGTCTTCTTTATCCAACCAGTCGCTGAGCTTGCGGCTGATCACTTCACAGTCATCTACGGCAATTCCGCCTTCCTTATCAATATAAGCCCTTAAATACCAGGTACCAGCCTCTTTTACGTACTCTACATCTACCAGTTCAAAGTTGTTTTCTTCCATAAGTGGAAGAAGATAGGCTTCTACTCTGCTTTCATAACTTTCCTTTTTTGTCATGTCTACACCACCTTTCTTTCCCTAACAATACGAAAGAGTGGACCAGCGCCCACTCTTACATTAAGTAAAATCCATTAGTTATCGTATACACTATACCATCATGTGTGTGGAATTGCAAGCACTTTTTTCCATGGGCTGCCCAGGCTGTATTTCGACTGTGTTCCAGCTGTGTTTGGCTGTAAATCAGCTGTGGAGCAATGCTGCTGCCTGCGGGAAAGGTTTCAGGCTGCGCTCTAAAACACCATGGATATAGGCAATGGTCATTCCATAATTGGCAACAGGAACATTCTGGTCACAAGCACATTTAATGCGGTACTTCATCTCTTTTGCATTTAACATGCAGCCACCGCAGTGGATGATCAGTTTGTACTGTGTCAGATCATCTGGAAATTCCGTTCCTGAAGTAAAGGTAAATTCCGGCTCTGCTTTTGTAAACTGGCGGATCCAGTTTGGCAGTTTTACAGTTCCGATATCACCGCACTGTCTGTGATGGGTGCAGCCTTCGCAGATCAGGATCTTATCGCCGGTCCGGATCTTATTTAAAGCTGCCACTCCTGCGATCATGGTCTCCAGTTCGCCTTTGTATCTGGCAAAGAGAATGGAGAAGGAGGTAAGCAGAATGTCCTCCGGTGTATCTTTTGAAACTTTTCCAAATGCCTGGCTGTCTGTGATCACCAGCTTTGGCTTTTTTCCAATATTTTCCAGTGTGTTTTTCAATTCATTATCTTTTACTACAATAGAAACAGCGCCTGCCTCCAAAATATCCCGGATGGTCTGCTGCTGCGGAAGGATCAGGCGGCCTTTAGGGGCTGCTTTATCAATAGGAACTACCAAAATAACAAAATCTGAAGGGTCTAACAGGTCAGATACCAGTGGTTTTGAAACTGCTTCTGTTTTTGCAGCTTTTGCAATAGTTTCTTTTAATTCTGTGATACCTGCCTTTGTGCGGGCGCTGACTCCGAGAACCGGAATATCTTTTATCTTCTCCGGACAGACTGCATTTTTCTGATCCATCTTATTAAATACCAACACACAGGGGATCTGCTTTTCCTGCATTCTATTAAGAAGTTTCTCCTCCTGCTCGCCAAAACCTGCCTGGCTGTCCACAACGATCACAGCTACATCTGTTTTATTTAACACCTGATAGCTTTTTCTTACACGCAATGTTCCCAGTTCACCTTCATCATCAATTCCAGGAGTGTCGATCACAGTTACAGGTCCTAACGGAAGTAATTCCATGGATTTATACACCGGATCTGTAGTCGTTCCTTTTACATCGGATACAACTGCCAGTTCCTGTCCGATCACTGCATTTAACACGCTGGATTTTCCAGCGTTTCTTCTGCCAAAAAAGCCTATATGGACCCGTTCTCCTGTAGGTGTTTCGTTCATTCCCATATCTGTACCTGCCTTTCATGCTCTGCATAGCCGTTTTGTGGTTATTATACTTGTATGAGAACTGTTTTTCAAACAGTTTTTAAGCCGTTTTTGTACGAAAACCAATATTTGCTTTTCCTATATAAATAGAGTATAATACATCGGAGAATAACAACTATAAATACACCAGGAGGAACCTGTTATGACATTTGTATATCCCGCTGTTTTTACCCCTCATGAAAAGGACAATGGTTTTCATGTAGAATTCCCGGATCTGGAATGTTGTGAGGCAGACGGACCGGACTTAGAGGATGCTGTTGAAAATGCCAGAGACGCAGCCAGAAACTGGATCACTGCAGAACTGGAAGATACCTGTGAGATCCCGCCTTCTACCCATGTAGATGATATTGAGTTAAAGGAAGGTATGTTTATTAAGAATATCATGGTCATTATCAAGCTGCTGCCTGATAACGACTGATGTGTTAAAAAATCCCTGAACACACTATAACATGTGCTCAGGGATTTTTCATTCTAAAACAGATCTATTCTGCTTACCGCAGGCAGCGGGAACGTCATTTTTTATTCTCCGATCATGATCTTGATGATCTCTTCGTTTGTTTCTTTCATTCCTTCTTTTCCAAGACGGCCTACATTCTGTAAGGTCTCTTCTACACCCTTGGTAACGATTCCGTCACCGCCGTAGAACTGCTGGCCTCTGATGTACATATTGTATCCTAAGATACCTGCTTCTACTGCAGATGCGATCTTCGCTGCACAGGATGCCTTTGCACCGTCACAGACAATACCGGATACGATAGCCAGTGAATTTACTACTGTATGTGCGATCTCTTTGAAACCGCCGCCGCACAGATATGCGATACCTGCACCTGCGCCCGCACCTGCGCTGACTGCACCACAGTATGCGGAAAGACGGCCGATCGGTGTTTTCTGATGGATCGCTGCAAGGTTGGATAATGCAAGAGCACGATACATCTTCTCTTCTCCTACCTTTAATTCTTTTGCATATACGATAACAGGTACAGAAGCTGTAATTCCCTGGTTACCGCTTCCGGAGTTGATAACTACCGGCAGTTCACATCCGTTCATACGGGCGTCAGAACCAGCTGCTGCCATTGCTTTTGCACGGACACGCACATTGTTTCCTTCCATATCTAACAGAACCTTACCAATGTTTGCTCCGTAGTTTCCTTTAATTCCCTCTTCTGCGATCGCCCAGTTATAATCGATCTGACGTTTTAAGATCGGTTTGATATCTTCTACATCTACTGTATTAATAAAATCGCAGATATCTTTCATATTTAAAAGGCTTCTGTCTGTCAGGCCTTCTTCTGTTTCACCAGCTACTTCTGTCTGCTCTAAAATTTCACCGTTCTTTTCGATCAGGACAATATTGGTGTGATAGTTGGCAATACGTACCTTTGCGTATTCATCCCCTTTGTACAGGGTTACGATAATGTCAAAAGTCAGTCCGTTATCTACATGTTCTACAGAAATAGGAGTCTTTTTCAGAAATTCCTTCATCTCCTCTACCTGCTCTTTGGTTACACTTGCGATAACTTCCAGTTCCTTATCAGGATCACCTGCAATGATACCTGCAGTTGCAGCTGCCGGAATTCCCTTTAAGTGATCGGTATTTGGTACGATTACTGACTTTACATTCTTGATAATGCTTCCGCTTGCGCCGATGTCTACTCTCTCAGGCAGCTGACCCAGTACTTTTCTTGCAACTGCTGCTGCATAAGCCAGAGCGATCGGCTCTGTACATCCCATAGCAGGGATCAGTTCCTCTTTTAAAATTTGAATATACGCATTGTATTTTTCATTTGTCTTGTCCATTTTCACAGCCTCCAGATTTGCCCTTGATTTATTACTGCACTTACTGTACCATAGAACTATCCTAATGTAAAATTTAACGTTTTAAACATATTGTTTAAAAACTTTTATAGATAAGCGAGGTCATTCTATGGAATTTCGTGAACTGTCAACCTTTCTTCAGGTGGCAAAGCTGCAAAGTTTTTCCAAAGCCGCCAAAGTCCTTGGATATTCCCAGGCCGCTGTTACCATACAGATCAAACAGTTAGAGCAGGAACTGGGGGCTCATCTCTTTGACCGGATCGGCAAACAGACCACCCTGACACACCAGGGCAGTGTTTTTTATGAATACGCAGCCTCGATCATACGGGACATGGCGCAGGCAAAAGATGCTGTTTCCCATCCCCAAAAACTGACGGGCCGCCTGTGTATCGGGACCATTGAGTCTATCTGCGCATCTATTTTCCCCAACCTCCTGACGGAGTACCACAAACGTCACCCGGAAGTGAACATCAGCATCCGCACCGACTCCCCGGACCAGCTGTTAGAGCAGATCAACAGCAACCAGTTGGATCTGGTTTATTTTATGGACAAGCGGGTCTATGATGTGAAATGGGAAAAAGTATTAGAAGAACCTGAGGATATCGTATTTGCAGCTACACCGGACCATCCTTTGGCCCAGCGTGACGAACCACTGGAACTGGATGAGATCCTTTCCTATCCTTTTGTTCTTACTGAAAAAGATGCCAGCTACCGCCTGCTCTTAGAGCAGTATCTGGCTGCTATGGGCAAGCATCTGGATCCTTATCTGGAGATTGGAAACACTGACTTTATCCTGCAGTTTTTAAGACAGAATACAGGTGTTACCTTCCTTCCCCATTTTACAGTAGAACGATCCGTAAAAGAAGGTTATCTGCGCATCCTTCCGGTAAAGCGTTTTGCCATCCGTACCTGGAGACAGCTCCTCTATCACAAAGATAAATGGGTAACACGGGAAATGGCGGAGTTTATCAAGCTGGCCCAGGAACTTTCTTAATCCCTTATTTTCTGTTCCATAAACTTTAGATAAGAAGGTCCTTTATTCTGTACTTTACATTTTCTATGATGTGCTGATATAATAAAAATATATGGTATGTATGAATTAATGTTATACATGTATTTTAAACATACTTACAGAATTTTGGAGGTCTTCATGGAACAAAATCTTTCTCAATATAAAATCTTTTATGAAGTAGCAAAAGCAGGCAACATTTCCAAAGCTGCCAAAGAACTTTATATCAGCCAGCCTGCCATCAGCAAGGCCATCAGCAAATTAGAGGACAGTCTGGGGCTTTCTCTGTTTACCCGCAGCTCCCGGGGAGTTCAGCTGACTTCTGAAGGGGAGATTTTGTTTGAACATGCAAAAGAGGCTTTTGATACTTTAAGCAGAGGTGAACAGGAGTTAAAACGGATCCAGGAATTTGACATCGGACATCTGCGCATTGGTGTCAGCAATACTCTCTGTAAATATGTACTGCTCCCTTATCTTAAAACCTTTATTGACCAGTATCCCCATATGAAAGTGACTATCGAAAGCCAGTCCACAGCCCAGACGCTTTCCAGGCTGGAACAGCAGAAACTGGACCTTGGCTTAGTGGCAGAGCCATCCCTTCGCAAGGATCTGGCGTTTATCCCGGTCATGGATATCCAAGATACCTTTGTCACTACACCGGCTTATCTGAACAATCTGTATGTACGGGAAGGTAAAGATACCAATATTTTTGAGACAGGAAATATCATGCTTTTAGATCAGAGCAATATGACCCGGCATCATGTAGATGATTACATGTCTGAAAATCATATTGTACCAAGACAGGTATTGGAAGTAACCACAATGGACCTGCTGATTGAATTCGTAAAGATCGGACGTGGGGTTGCCTGTGTTATCAAGGAACTGGTACAGAAAGAACTGGATAACGGTACACTGGTAGAATTACCACTGGAAATACCGATCCACAGACGGACCATTGGTTTTGCCTATCATCCCGCAAACCAGGCAATGTCACTGAAGACGTTTTTGGAATTTTTATATTAAAACAGATTTGGACCCGCGCTGACGCGCGGGTGGTGAGAGGGGCTCTCTTGAAAAAATGGTTTTACGCCATGCCGCTATATAAAAAACCGCAAAAAAACTCCCGGAATTTCAAAGGTCACAGCCTTCTGAACTTCCGGGAGTTTTAATATTTTATACGCGCTTCGCTACGTTTGGGTAGCGTGTACGGGAAACTCAAACTCCATTACATTACGTTTGAGTAGCGCGCAATTTCACAAAAGTAAAATTGTGCTTAGTTGTTGATCAGCTTATCAGACTCATTATTCCAGCTGTACAGCTTACGGATCTCAGCACCAACCTTCTCTGATGGATGCTCGGAAGCAAGCTTTCTCATAGCCTGGAAGTGTACCTGACGGCCTGCTGGGGACATATCAAGTAAGAATTCCTTAGCGAAGGTACCATCCTGGATATCGGACAGGATCTTCTTCATAGCCTTCTTAGTCTCAGCGGTAACGATCTTAGGTCCGGTTACATAATCACCATACTCAGCGGTATTGGAGATAGAGTAACGCATTCCAGCGAAACCAGACTGATAGATCAGGTCTACGATCAGCTTCATCTCATGGATACACTCGAAGTAAGCGTTTCTTGGATCATATCCAGCTTCTACCAGAGTCTCGAAACCAGCCTGCATTAAAGCGCAAACACCGCCGCAAAGAACAGCCTGCTCACCAAACAGGTCAGTTTCTGTCTCAGTACGGAAGGTAGTTTCTATCTGACCTGCTCTTGCACCACCGATAGCAAGACCGTAAGCCAGTGCTTTCTCCAGTGCTTTTCCTGTATAATCCTGCTCTACAGCTACCAGACAAGGAGTTCCCTTGCCAGCCTGGTACTCACTACGTACAGTGTGGCCTGGTGCCTTAGGAGCGATCATGGTAACATCTACATTCTTTGGTGGCTTGATGCATCCGAAGTGGATATTGAAGCCATGTGCGAACATCAGCATATCGCCATCCTTTAAGTTTGGCTCGATGTCCTTCTTGTACATATCTGCCTGCAGCTCATCGTTGATCAGGATCATGATGATATCTG
>ERZ1673737.3652-NODE-3652-length-11487-cov-4.857330_pt1 | contig 11487 bp, 10 predicted proteins | sample MGYA00580211_ERZ1673737 | MGnify/ENA primary metagenome ERZ1673737 (study PRJEB41218, sample SAMN15661789) | gut metagenome | host: Homo sapiens | place: Canada: London | collected 2015-08-20/2019-03-30 | study: EMG produced TPA metagenomics assembly of... | reverse complement strand
GTAGTAATATCTAGCAGTAGGAATCCCCTTGCTTTAGCAAGGGGAGGAAGTCAAGTTACCACTCTAAAATAAGAATTCAGCACCGCAAAGAATTTTATTTTCCGCAAGTGCTCTATCTGTGATTTCTTCGTGAGAGTAATAGATTTCAGGATTAGAGTTGACGTCAATCTGAGCTTCTGCAAATAAATTGAAATTAGCGTTTACGCCATAGCGTACTCCTAAATTGAGATCGCCTAGAATATTAGTATGATGGAAGCGCTTGCAACCATAACCTGCAGTTAAACCTAAACCATTTTCAAAAGCATAATCAATTACAGCTTCATAGGAATAGAGATGATGACTGTAATGCTCATAACGGGTAGAGACAAAGTTTAAAGCGGCATATAAACCATCACCATAGGTACCATAGGAGATAGCTATACCTTTATCTATTTTATGTTCAGGACGATTGGCGTTAGCAAAGGCTAGGATATCATTATCGTTAAGATGGTACATATTCTGCATTTTTTTAGCAAAATAAGCGACTTGATCTCTGACATCGCCTTCATAGCTGAATTTGTAATAAGCTAGGGCATAGGAGATAGTAATATCGGATTTTAAGCGAGTAGATCCTGAAAAGGCGAATTGATATTTGTAGTTTAACGGCGTGTTGTTGATATTTGATTTAGCACTACCAAATGAAGCTCTTAGATCCCAGCCTAAGGATGAGAGCGTATACATAATCAAGCCAGGATTTTGATCGCCTGTTAGATAATAATCGCTTACCTCAAAATCAAGATCGTGGAAAATATCACTTACACCTGCTACGGTATAAAAAGCATTATCACCGCGACCAAACAATAGCGTGCCATAATTTTGAGCATCAATACCGATAAATTGATGACGAGCTTTTAAATCGTCAAAAGAATCTCCTGAGGCAACGTCCCATTGAGCCATACCTATAGCATAGAGATTCTCGTTAATTTGACTGCGACCTGAAATGCCTATTTTGGCAGTGTTCATAATAGTGCTGTCACTGCTGTTATATGATGAAACTTTATCATACTTAGCGGCATTGGCATTGCGATAACCAACCTCAATATTGCCGAAAATATCTAAAGTAGTGCCATCTTTATCATAGATGGTGGCGGCATTAGTGCTACCTATAGTGGCAAGTAAAGCCACAGCGATTAAGCTTTTTTTCATTTTTTTAATGCATTAGTTGGAAATTTGTTTTTATTATAACAAGAAGTTAGAACTCTTTTGCGTGCATTTACCGTGAAAATGATGGCAAACTAAATCTAAAACCTCTGAAAGATCGTTTGCAACATAGGTTGCATGCCAAAGTTTAGGCTCCCCACAATCGTAAATACCATAACCCCAAGCTGCGGCAATAGAACTCATCTTGCAGTTATCCGCAGCTTTAATGTCATTTTCATGATCACCAATATATATACAATTTTGCGCTTTAATATCTAATTTATTTAAAGCTAATAATAAAGAATCTGGGGCAGGTTTAGCTTTTTTACATTCATCAGAGCCTACAACTAAATCAATAAAAGGTAGGAGCTCTAATTTATCTAAAAGATTTATTGCAAGATGGTGGTATTTGCCAGTTACAACAGCAATTTTAAATCCTGATTCTTTTAGTTTTTTTAATAAAACTAAAGCATAGGGAAAACTTTTAGTTTTAGTACAGATATTATCATTATAGAAGTTTAAAAACTCTTGTCGCATTAGGCTATCACGAGGGTATTGCGAGAGTAAATTATCTCCTATTCGTAAAGAGAGCATAGCCTTTATACCAAGGCTTACACTTTGGCAGATCTCTTCATAACTTACACTTTCCAAATGCCATTTTTCTAGTGTATGGTTACATGCATAACAAAGATCTAAGGCGGTGTCGGCTAAAGTGCCATCTAAATCAAAAAATATTCCAAAATTCATAAGCTAAAAAAATTTTTAGATTTTTGTGATATTTAAAAATCTTAAGCATCACTAATAATGTAGATATAGGCTATAATACACGATGTTTGTCATTACATATTTTATCTTTGTTTTTGATCTAAAAGATTTCTAATATAAGTGGATTTCTGCATGTTCGACATTACTAAAATTCCAAATTATTCTGAAAAAATTGAATTTTTAAAGTCCACAATTAAAAGCATCCCTGATTATCCAAAGCCTGGCATTATGTTTCGTGATATTACCTCATTATGCGAAAATGGTCAGGCCTTTGCTATAACCATAGATCTTCTCTATGCAATTTATAAAGATGCGCAGATAGATAAGGTCGTTGCCGCTGAAGCTAGAGGTTTTGTTTTTGGTGCGGCTTTAGCTTCTAAATTAAAGGCCGGCTTTGTGATGGTGAGAAAGCCTGGCAAATTGCCAAGACATACCATTGAAGAGTCCTATGAGCTTGAGTATGGTGTCAATAAGCTACAGATCCATGAGGATTCTCTCAAGCGCAATGAGCGGGTTTTATTAGTTGACGATCTCTTAGCTACAGGTGGTACTATTGAAGCTATGGCTTGTTTAGTCGAGCGCTTAGGTGCAAAGATTGTTGATATCGCTTTTATCATTGAACTTATGGAATTAGGCGGTGCCAAGCGTATTGAGCAAAAGTGGGGCATTAAACCTTTATCTCTTTTTAAGTTACCTGGACATTAGTTTTTTATGGCAATCACAGAGTATCAAGCACTAGCTAGAAAATATCGTCCACAGACCTTTGATGAGGTGGTTGGACAAAAACATGTAATTGCAGCTTTGCGCAATACTATTGACTCAGAGCGTATTCATCATGCTTATTTATTAACCGGTACCCGTGGTATTGGTAAAACTACTATTGCTCGTATTATTGCCAAATGTCTTGAGTGCAAGGACGGAATTAGTTCGCATCCTCATGATGATGGTAATCTCTGTGATAATTGTAAAGCGATTATTACAGGCTCCTTCCCTGATGTAATTGAAATTGATGCGGCTTCGCAAACTAAGGTTGAAGATACACGTCAATTACTAGAAAACACTCAATATCCACCAATTGCAGGCCGTTATAAGATTTACATTATTGACGAGGTGCATATGCTTTCAACAAGTAGCTTTAACGCCTTGTTGAAAACTTTAGAAGAACCTCCGTCATATGTAAAGTTTATCTTAGCTACTACCGATCCGCATAAGATTCCAGTTACTGTTTTATCTCGCTGTTTACAATTCCAGCTTAAAGCTTTGTCTATTGATGAGATAAAAGAGCAGATTGAAAAAATTTGTGGTCAAGAGGGGATCCCTTGCGAAGAAGAAGCCGCAACTTTCATAGCAAGAGCCGCTAAAGGTAGTATGCGTGATGCTTTATCTTTATGCGATCAAGCTATTGCCTTAGGTTCAGGATCTCTTTTACGGGATCGTGTTATTGAGATGCTCGGTACAGCAGGAGATGGGCTGATAGTTAATCTTTTAGAGATCTTAAGACCTAATTCAGATGCTGATTTAGGGACATTTTTAGAAAATGTACGTAAAACTTGCCCTAATTATAAAAATTTATTAGATGAAATTGTCTCTTGTTTCCATGACTTAGCTCTCTATCAGTTGGTAAATCAGGGAAAATTAGCAATTTTTTCATTCCCTCTAGAATTATTAGAGAAATACGCATCTGTATTTGCTCCTGAGAGTTTACAACTTTATTATCAGATTTCTTTACAAGCTGTAGAAGAGAATACTGTTGCTTTTGATAGTGCTAGCGTTTTTGAAATGATGGTACTACGCCTTTTGGCTTTTACACCTCAAAAAAAAAAGCTTGGCTAGGTGAGAGTGAGTATTCTTTAGAACTCTTTTGTGAATACAGTGCTTTAAGAGCGCGTTTAGCAATAGAGTTAAAACCAAGCTTGTCTTTTAAAATAGCTTCTAACATTGTTGAGATTGAACCTGAAAGTGTTAGTACTATTGTAAAACCTAGTGTAGAACCACAAGAAAATATATCTAAGGTTAAGGCAATACCTGCAAGTCAATGGCGATCACAGGAAATGTCTGCTTTAGACGTCTTTAGTGATTCTTTAAAAAATGTAACTGCGCAAGATAATAAATCTGTTCATAATGAGCAAAATGCAAAATATGCTTTGCAATTAGAGCAGATTTTAAATCCTAAAACTTTAAGTGTTGCTAGTACTAAAACGCCTTTAAAATTAGAAACTACAGAGGCGTTTAAGCAAATTATGGCCAGTAAACCTATTGCCTTAGGCCCTAATATGCTCTCTGAGCTTTATGAGGTTAAAGCTTATATTAAACACGTACATGATGCAGTAACGGCTTTGATTAGATCTAAGCGTGAAAGAGACAGCAGTAATTCATCTGATTTAGACAATTTTATCAAAATTGCTTCAGAGATGATGCGTCAAGATAGCAAACAAGAATCAACGCAACCTGTCTCAAATAATACTTTGTCAGATCTAGAGCTTTCAAATTTAACTTCAGCTATTAGAGCTTCTGTGAATGATGATAGCCCTAAAGAGAATCGTGAAATTACTACTAAGGCTAATTTTAAAGCAGAGTTTAAAGAAGAATCTACCTCACAAAGTACAGATGCTGTAACTTTTGAGCAAGATGATGTAGATTCACTTACGCTTTCGCAATTGCAACAGCGTTTATCTGAAACTAACTTTATTGAAAATACAAATACAGCTAATTCTTTACCAAGATCTTTATCTTTAGATAAAAGTGGTTGCGAGGTTTTATTTGTTGAAAGTGAAGGTTCAGAGCCATTAAAAGCTTATTTTAATGACGGTTTGCCTTCCTTATCTATGGTTTTATCTCAATGTTTAAGCAAAACAGAAAAATCATATATAAGGCATCAAAATAATAATCCGCAAAAGTTCTCTGAAGATTTACAAAAAGCTTTAAATGATGTTTTATCTAATTGCCAAGCAAATCATATAGAAAATATTACACGAGATATAAAAGAACCTTTAAATACAAATGATTTAAACACTGCACAAGACGAGATCTCTGAAAGCTTTGAAAATGTTCCTGTAGAAATTTATGAAAATGATATTGTCTTTAATAGTGAAGATGAAGACGAAAATGAGATTGTAAAAGGTTCAGATCTTATAAATATTGATTTTTCATCCGATAATATTAACAACAATAAACTTGTTGATGGAAAGCCTACAGCCAAAACTAGCTTTGAGGTAGAACAATATTTAGAAGACAACCTAAGTTTAGATAAGGAATTACAGAGCGACGATCTTTATGATGAGGTTTTAAAGACAGATAAGTGGCTTCAGGATATCTGTGCAGCCAACTTTAATAGTTTAGAGTATGGTTGTTTAATTTACAGCAGACGTGAAATTGATGCTAATAATCCTCATGTGTGGAATTTATATATAAGTTCAGATTGCAGATTTGTAAGTCAGTCTCAAAATTTCTTAAATAAAATAAAAGAGTCTTTTTCTAAATTAAAACATCAAGATATTGAGATAAATATTACTTCTATTGAGGGCGTGCCTGAACAATGTCCAGAGTTTTTAGCGCGTGTAGCCTTAAAAAAGGCAGTTGCTGATGCTCGTGAAGAGTTAATAGAAAATAACGCTATTAGAACTTTTATTGAGCATATGGGGGAAGATTTAAGAACAGTGCAATTATCCTTACATAAGCAATTACCCATGGTAGTAAAGGAAAATCAATAGGCAAGAAGCTTGTATATTTTTGATTTTTTTAAATTCAAAAAATAGCAACGGTATGAAGCCGTTGCTATTTTTCGTTAAAGATTAATGGATTTTTAGTGAGGCTTTATTCCCAGCCTGCCCCCTCATCTTCTTCTTGCTCATATTTGGAGGCATTAAGTTTCATAGCATTCCAAACACGGTTAGTAATGCGTGAGACTTTAGATGTAGTTGGCACTAAGAAGTACATCTTTTCCATCTTTTCTGCAGGAATAACTACGGATGGATTTTCACGTAATTGAGGATCTAAGTTTTCAATAGCTTCTTTTATAGGCAAAATATAGCGAGTTTCATTAGAAACGCTAGAAGCAACTGTTGGTTCCATTAAGAAATTAAACCAAGTATGAGCAGCATCATAGTGATCGGCATTGATGGGCACAGTCCAGCAGTCAAACCAATAAGGTGAACCCTCATCTGGAATGGTGTACTTAATGTCTACACCTTTGCCAGAAATTTTAGCACGCTCTGTAGCTTGTAGAATATCTCCAGAATAACCAATAGCAGCACAAATTTCACCTGAAGCTAAATCGTTGATATATCTTGCAGAGTGGAAATAAGCAACATTAGCGGCAAATTTTGTTAATAGCTCTTGAGCCTCTTTATAATCAGAAGCTTTTTCTGAGGTTGGATCTTTGCCTAAATAATGCATAGCAGTTGAGATAATCTCAATTGGAGAATCTAGCACAGCAATACCACATTTTTTAAGTTTAGCTGCATTTTCTGGGTTAAATAAGAAATCCCAAGATTTGATTTCATAACCTTTACCAAAGATCTCTTCAATTTTCTTTTGGTTATAACCAATACCTACAGAGATCTCTGTATAAGGATAAGCGTAATTGTTGTCAGGATCGATCTGAGCTAAAGCTTTCATTCTTATCGGATCAAGTTTTACCCAATTTGGGATCTTACTCTTATCAATTTTTTGTAAAGCTCCTGCTTTAGCCAAACGAGGAACGTAGTAACTTACCATCATTACTGCATCAAAACCGGAATGACCAGAAAGCAAACGAGCTTCTACCATTTCGTTATTATCAAATAAAGCATAATTGGTGTTTTTAAGACCTGATGTTTTTTTGAAATCTTCAACAGTAGTGGAGCCAATATAATCACTCCAGTTCCAAATATTGAGATCGCTGGCAATAGCACTAGTGCTGATGGTGCCTAGAATCGCAATCCCTATAAGACTTTTGCTCGTTTTGTTCATAAAAATATCCTTCAAAAAAACCATCTATAACGATGGATCGTTTTATGAGCGAGGTTTGAGTGCCTCAGGAACTAAGCTCTAACCTTATCAAGACTTATAGGGGGCTTTCAAAAGTTAACAAGCTTAAAAAATTTACATTTAAATTTTTTTTTGCATTATAGAAAAATGTGCGACTTTGGCAACAATTATTTTTAATTTTTGCCAGATGTTTTATAAAATTAAATAACTATTGGTTTAATTTAGAAAATTTTTGAGATTATTTAGGGGTAGATAAGTATTTATATATCTAAAAATAGGAGGGGGTGTTTTAGATAAAAGTTTAGTCTTACAGGCGAAATGACTCTTTTTTAGGCTAGCATATGAGCAAGCTAACAGACAAAAAGCAGGAAAAGATTTAAAATTAAATAAGTTTTTTTTTAATGTAATTGTTATGACCATAAAGATCTGTATTGCCAACCCTAAAGGTGGTACTGGAAAAACCTCTTGTGCTGTAAATTTGAGTAGTGCTTTAGCATTGCATAAAAAAAGAGTGTTGTTATGCGATCTAGATCCTCAATGTAGTGCTACTGTAGCTTTAGGTTTACTTCCTGGTGATGATGCTCATTCTTTAGCAGGAGTATTAATTTCAGGAAACGATCCTAAAGATTGCATTATGCGTTACCATCATGGCTCTTTAGATGTTATGGTAGCGAATTCGGATTTAACTGTAGTTCCTGTGGCTCTTTATAATCAAGAAAATGGACATAAACGTCTACAGGAAGCTCTATATGAGATAGAGGATGATTACGATATCATCATTGTTGATACACCTGCATCTTTAAGTATTCTTAATATCAATGCCTTTTGTGCTTGTGATTATCTTTTAATTCCTACAAGTTGTGATTATTTTGCCTTAGATTCAATGCAGACTTTATTGTCTTTTTGTGCAAAGCTTCAAGGTGAAGATAAAAGCTCAATTACTCTTTTAGGTATATTACGTACACTTTATGATGATAAATCGCCATTGTGTACGTATATAAGTCAAGAGCTTAAATCTTTATTTGAAAACAGTGTTTTTGATAGCGTCATCAGTTTTAATAGTCGTATTAGTGAAGCTTCAGCCTCGGGTGAATGTTGCTTAAGCTACGATAGATCTTCAATATCATCTATGCAGTATTTAAGTTTAGCTACCGAAATTTTAAATCGATTAAAGAATTGTTCTTCAGACTTCGATTTATAACTTTGATAGCTAAATAATATGAAAGTATTGACAGTTTTGCAGGTTTTCATTTTTATACGTGGGCTTACTCATATAAAAGGTATTCAGCATGAGTATTACAATTTGGGCAAGATAATTTTTTACTTTCACCATTTATAAAGTCTAAATCTGAAGCCTTTTGTTTAAAGAATAAATAGGGAGTATGGCATTTAGCACAAGCAACAGGTACAGCAACGCCTTCTAAATATTCTTCCAAGATTTTTATAAACTCGTCAAAATAAGGCATGATCTCAGAAATATTGCCATTATTCCATTTATGCATTTTGCTGTATTTATAGATGAAATTTGCACAATCATAAGCACCACAAGCTAATGCTGCATTCAATTCTTCTCTAGGTTTGTAGGTAAGAGGCATACTGCCACTTAAACGATTATGTAAAATATTTGAGCTTAGTGTGTACATCTCTATCATGAACATGATGAACATATTTTTGCTGCGGTTAAACATAATCTTATGCTGTTTGCCTCTTGCTAAATATGCATAAGGTGTTTTAATTGGGCTAGTTTCGTAAATTGTGTTTACTGTGTGATGGTGTAAACCTGTAAGTTTTAAATTTAGTTGACGACTACAACCTACGCACATCAATCTCTCTGATAATCTTCTTTTTAAATCTTCATGTCTTAATGGGAAATAATCTTGAGTTGAGGAGTGATTATTTACTAAGGTCAGATTTTCAATAATGTGGTAAAGATGCGATCTTTGAACATTGACTAATGTTTTTAATAAAGAATCTTCATCTTTAAGCATCTCTCTTAGATCTATAAGCAAGTTATTGCTATCTACATGACTTTTTTGAGCATAATACATTAAGCCTGATTCCTGCATGAGCAAAGAGCATTCCTCTAAACTATGTCTAACCTCATGGGCATTGTAGTCATTAAATAGGCTTGGATTTAAACGCGAAGATAAACCTATATGGAAGCTCAAGATCTCAGGCAATCTATCTGAAAATATATAAAACAATTGATTTATATGAATAATATCTTTGGGCTTTATGGTGTTTAGATTTTGAATACACCGATCTCTTTTTTGTAAGCTTTGTAAAAGCTTATTTACATTCTTTGTAGTTTGCGGAGATAGTGGTTCAAGATCGCTTATGGATCTATCAAGATAAAAACTCAAATTGTTTGATTTGTTTAGCATAAGTTATAGCCATTTCACATTTTTTGTTATAGATATATATGCTTAAAATCTATATAAGCTAAAAAAATTATAAATTTCATAGATAAGTCTAATTATTTGTTGATAAAAATTATCGTGTTTTAGGTAAGTGCAAGTAAGAATCCTTGAAATGGGAGGGGTATTTATAAAAAATCTTTTAATAAAAAGTTATATATAACAAATAATAAAAATTTAATTAAGCATTTAATGCATAATAATTTTTTACAAAATCATAGATAAATGTTTTTAAGCGTTAAAAAAGAAAAAATATAAAATATAACAACAAATTAACTATATATAATAAATATATGTAACTAATCAAAAGGAGGGGGTAATAGTAATTATTGAGAAAAAATTTGATAAATTTTTGAAAAAAATAGAGCTTCAATTTTTATTTGAAGCTCTTATATTTTTAGAGAAGTTTTATGTTTTAGTTTTTCTCAGGAGGAATTAAACCAACTTGCAGATCTTCGGCTGTATAAATATGTTTACCATCAACAAAGACCTTACCATCAGCAAAACCCATAATTAATTTACCGCGCTCGATGATACGTTTTAAGTCGATCTGATAAGTTACGAGTTTGCAGTTATCTAAAACCTCACCCTTAAATTTGACTTTATTGACTCCTAAAGCACGGCCTTTACCAGGACCACCTCTCCAACCTAAGAAGAAGCCAACTAATTGCCACATTGCATCAAGACCTAAGCAACCAGGCATTACAGGATCGCCTGGAAAATGGCAATCGAAGAACCATAAGTCTGGATTAACATCAAGCTCAGCGGTTACAAAACCTAAGCCATGCTCGCCGCCTGTGGCCTGAATCTCAGTGATGCGGTCAAACATCAGCATATTGGGGGCCGGAAGCTGGCTATTACCGGGGCCGAATAATTCACCACGGCTGCAAGCTAAAAGATCTTCTTTATTAAATTGATGAATACCGCGTTCAAGCAAAGATGCCATGATAGCTCCTAATGGTTAAATAAATAAGAGCCTAAAGTATAAGGCTCTTTTGTAAATTTTTACAAGTTTTTTAGCGAGTACCGAAAACCACAATGGTTTTTCCGTGAGCTGTAATCAGATGATTTTCTTCCATCATCTTAAGGATACGACCTACAGTTTCACGTGAACAGCCTACAATCTGACCAATTTCTTGACGAGTGATCTTAATTTGCATACCGTCAGGATGAGTCATTGCTTCAGGTTGGTGGGCTAAATTCAATAAGGTAGCAGCAATACGGCCAGTTACATCTAAGAATGCAAGATTACCTACTTTAGCAGAGGTTTGAGCAAGACGTTGAGAGATTTGAGCAGTAAGACGCATTAAAATTTCGGGATTAACCTGAACTAACTGCTTAAATTTATTATAAGAAACTTCAGCAATTTCGCAGGCAGTTTTGGCTTTTACATAGGCTGTACGTACAGGATTTTCACTCTCATCGAATAGGCCAACTTCGCCGATAAAATCACCCTGATTTAAATAGGTCAAGATCATTTCGTGACCTTTAGCGTCCTTAATGAGAACAACTACAGAGCCTTTGGCAATATAGTAAAGAGTCTCAGCCTTTTCGCCTGCATGAATAATGGTGCTTTTGGCATTATATTTATGTACGTGACATTGACTTAAGAACCAGCTAATGGTGGTATCAGTTTGAGTTTTTGTAATCGAATTCATCATAAATTATGACAGGGTATCCCAAGTTTTTTTAAGGGAAGAATGTCATTCCTACCTGCCATCCTCCATTTAAATAAAATAAACCTCAATAAGCCAAAAGTAGTGTTTTAACATAAGTTTTTGGCAAATGATTGAAATTTCCAAAGACAACGTTTAGTTATTACAAATTGCTATTTCTCTGTCTCCAAAATCAAATTGATACTGATACTTAACTGTATCCTCAAGCATGAACTAAAATCTGCATTTGCGTGCAAAGTTTCACAGGACAGGCTTCCTGTTTTTAGTACATTCTTTATAAACAATTAATGTTTTTCTGTTCTATCAATTGTTTATGATCATAGCATAATTTAAAAGAATAAATATGTTTAAATTAACTATATGTTTTTTTAAATAAAAATTAAAAATATAGAGAATATTATTAGTATTTTATTCCTATAAATTTTGCTTTTATATAATAAATATTAGTAGGTAATTTATACGCTATCATATTGATATTAAAT
>ERZ1673737.3651-NODE-3651-length-11487-cov-6.808258_pt1 | contig 11487 bp, 9 predicted proteins | sample MGYA00580211_ERZ1673737 | MGnify/ENA primary metagenome ERZ1673737 (study PRJEB41218, sample SAMN15661789) | gut metagenome | host: Homo sapiens | place: Canada: London | collected 2015-08-20/2019-03-30 | study: EMG produced TPA metagenomics assembly of... | reverse complement strand
ATTTATTCAGTCCAAGTTTCGGGGCGCAGTTCACAGGCACCTTTGTGGTGGTTTTCAATTCAACTCCGCCCGACCACAAAGGAAGCAACCATGAAAGCTCTCGTCATCAACGGACCCAACCTCAACATGCTCGGCATTCGCGAGCCGGGCATCTACGGCAGCGACAACTACGACCGCTTGGTCCAGATCTGCAAGGAGGCCGGCGCCGCACAGGGCTTCGACGAGATCGAGGTCTTCCAGTCCAACCACGAGGGCAGCATCGTCGACAAGATCCAGGAGGCATACGGCAAAGTCGACGGCATCGTCATCAACCCGGCAGCCTACACGCACACCAGCGTGGCGATCCTGGACGCCCTCAAGGCCGTCGCCATCCCCGCCGTCGAGGTCCACATCAGTGCCGTCGAGACCCGCGAGGACTTCCGCCAGGTAAGCTACGCCCGCCTGGCCTGCTTTGCCACCATCACCGGCGAAGGCCTCCAAGGCTACGCCCATGCGTTGGAGCTGCTGAAAGAGCATCTGCTACACTAATCCATGGGACAAATGACCCAGTGGCGTTTGTCCCAAAACATAAGTAACTGTTCGATTGACATACAAAGGAGCATATCCATGTCCCAGTACGATTACCTCGTCGTCGGCGCCGGCCTTTCGGGCGCCGTCTTTGCCAATGCCGCTAAGCGCGCCGGCAAGTCGGTCCTGGTTATCGACCGCCGCGATCACATCGCCGGCAACATCTATACCGAGGACGTCGAGGGCATCCAGGTCCACCGTTACGGCGCCCACATCTTCCACACCTCCATGAAAGACGTCTGGGACTACGTCAACCGCTTTGCCGAGTTCAACAACTACGTCAACTCGCCGGTCGCCAACTTCCACGGCAACATGTACAACATGCCCTTCAACATGAACACCTTCGCCAAGATGTGGCCGGGCGTCGTCACGCCGGCCGATGCCAAGGCAAAAATCGCCGAGCAGGTGGCCGCCGAGAACATCGGCGAGCCGCAGAACCTCGAGGAGCAGGCACTGTCCCTCGTGGGCCGCGACATCTTCGAGACGCTCGTGAAGGGCTACACCGAGAAGCAGTGGGGCCGCGACTGCCGCGACCTGCCCGCGAGCATCATCAAGCGCCTCCCCTGCCGCTTCACCTACGACAACAACTACTTCAACGACCGCTACCAGGGCATCCCCATGGGCGGCTACACCAAGATGGTCGCCAACATGCTCGAGGGCGTCGAGGTGCGTTGCGGCGTGGAGTACAAGGAGCTGATCGCCGCCGAGCCCGGTATCGCCGCCAAGACGATCTACTGCGGCCCCATCGACGCGTTCTACGACTTTAAGCTGGGCACGCTGGAGTACCGCAGCCTGCGCTTTGAGACCGAGACGCTCGACGAGCAGGACCACCAGGGCGTGGCCGTGGTCAACTACACCGAGCGCGAGATCCCCTACACGCGCATCATCGAGCACAAGCACTTCGAGTTCGGTACACAGGACAAGACCGTCATCACGCGCGAGTACCCGGCCGACTGGAAGCCCGGCGACGAGCCCTACTATCCCATCAACGACGCCAAGAACGAGGCCCTGTACAAGCAGTACGAGGAGCTGGCGGCGCAGGAGGGCGACGTTATCTTTGCCGGTCGCCTGGGCGGCTACAAGTACTACGACATGGACAAGGCCATCGCCGCGGCCTTCGAACTCGTCCGCAACGAGCTGGGCGTGGAGCCCACGGAGGCGTAAGGGTCCAAAAAGGGCCTCTGCGCGAGCCGAAAACAGCACAAGCAGGCACGCCAACGCCGGCAGGAGCAATTTCGCCCCTGCCGGCGTTTTAGTTTGGAGACGAAATTGGCTGTCCTGGCCATTATCTAATCGAGGATATAAGTTGACACGGCCTGCCGCAGGGGCAAAAACCGGAAGTATGCGGCAAATTCAAAACTTGCCGAGCACACCGGGATGCCGCAACGCCTCTACCTGCGGTTTCTCTACGCAAAAAGGGCCGTGTGCTCGTGGGTTCCGGAATTTGCCGCATACTTCCGTGCGGCGATTCCGGAAGTGCAGAGTAAAACCGAGATCGGCCGACCAGACCCCGGTTTTGGATACTTGCGACCTGCGGTTTTGTTGCCAAAAATCGGGTTATGCTCGGCGATTTCCGATTTTTCCCCGCACTTCTGGAAAACGCGGCCTCCATCGTGAGGTCAAACATAAAAAGGTCATCCGCGACAACTGGATGTTGTCGCGGAAACATCAAAGGGCCGTTGCCGGAAACCGAACAACGACCCTTCTTTGTCATCGCCTCACGTAGAGTCCGCGATGACTGCATCACTGAGAACATTTTACCGTAACGTCAAGCAACCCAACAAAGAGACGATTGGCAACGCGGTCGTTCATCCCAAATTCCATCTAAATAAAACTAGGGGATGCCCTCCGTTAGAAAGGAACCCCCTTGCAAAACGATGGCCTATAGCAGGCTTTCATTTTTCATTTAGGACATCATACCGCAGCATCATTGTTTAGAAGAACGATTGGACACGAATAGATTGAGAACATTGATCGCTGCAAGTCCGCCTACAAGAGAACAGGCAACGGTTGTTCTATTCAAACAGCCCAAAATGATGGCACCGACTATCAGCGCAAGATTAAGAAGTATCGTTCCATATTGCGCCCGAGGAATCTGCTCGGCATCGACCTTATTCATGGCGTCAAGTCGAGCCGACTCTGCCCTATCCAACGCGGTGGCAGTTTCAATTAACCTAGATTGACTCTCAACAGAAACTGATGCCCATCGCACAATTTCACGCTGAACCTCAACAGGATACTTTGAGAATTCATCCGGTGGAGGGAGAATGCCGCTCCAAAGACTCGATGCAATGATCTCTGCCTGTTTCTCTGGAGTTGCAGTCGCAAACTCCCCCTCTACTTCGAGGTCTTTACCTTTAAAGACTTCTCCGAGATGATTCTGGCCGCCATCACAGTGACCATCTTGTTCGAGCTCCTCGTCGAGCGAGCCCTCGCCTCGGAAACCTTCTTGCTCATATCCAGACCCGGCCATGTCGGAAACGTTTTCACCATTGAATTCATCGTGCATGACCTCCTCTCCTTCCATCTGGTGCACATTAGTATAAACGGAACTGTTTACAGAAAACTGGTCAATAACCCCTTCTTCAGCTAAGAGACTGAACATCCGTCCCGAAGAATTAGCCCCAAGCCCGTATTTCGCCACAATATTGAAGTCGATTTAGCGACAGTGGGCACGCCATTGCGGACCCACTGTCGCTATGGAACCGATTCCTTAGCCCCTCGGCGGGAAGGGGTCGTGCCCATGGGAATCCTTTGCGCGGATTCTGCCGTCGCGACGATGGATGATCAACTCCGACTCCTGATTGGAGCAAATGCGTCGACCAAGCTTTATTGCCTCGCTCTGCGTCGTCGTAACGAAGGAGGCGCGACCTGCCCCTTCACCCTTAACCTGCCAATTGCCATCCGAACGCTTCGTAATGTGCTGATTTCTGCCTTTCATAATCACCTCGCCTACAACTCTAAACTTGCCGATATGTCTACAGCATGAGATGTGCGACAGATACCTTCGTGCCGTTTATAAAAAGTGTAAGCACTGGTGCGGACATAAAAACACCTCTATATGAATACAGCCGGCTACTACCAGGGTCTAGCCGGCGAGCGGAGCGATCCATTGGAAGCATCTTTAGCAATCCTCTGAACATCAAAGGACCGCCGTTCACCTACCCATTACACGCCTTGGCCAACAGGACAAGCCTCTTAGCGGCATCATCGAAAGATCCCACGGCGTAATATCCGTCTTTATCCTTACCAATGCACCCAACAAAAGGAGAAGACAAGAACTCGAGCATTTCCCCAACCTCACTGATCGATAAGTTTTCAATTGAGGTCGTTCCGTTTTTCATGAACCAGTAAACATCCCGCTTAGACATCAAGCCGCCAAATTCTTTATCTTCGTTTTGAGAAAGCAACGCCCTGAGCACCAAATCGAGCAGTTTGGTCGTTCGCCTAAAGCGGGCAATAGCGGGTTCCAATAAACCAAGATCGATAGGCCCCGAATACTCGAAGAGAACTTTGTAGTCTTGAGAGACGAGCGGAATCTCCTCTTGAAGCTTAAGAAGCTTTTCCAACTCGCTAATTCCAAATAACGCGACGTCATGTTCCTTGGCCCTATCGCAGATCCGTTTTTCAGAAAAACTTGAACCCACAACGGCGATGAACGACGCATCGTGCTTACGACGATGCAGCTCAAGGGTATCAAAATCAACTTGTGAGGCAGAGACCCCGCCATTGGAGGTTGATTTCGCATCAATTACCACGGAATAAGAAAATCTCGAAGCAGCATTCGCGACGGCCAAAACATCTGTGTCACCAGAGCCACCCAACAAAGTCGTTCTAAATCCAAGGCGACTAAAACACCGCTCCACAGCTCGTTCCAGCCGATCGGGACGACCGGAATCGCGCGAAGCATCCCAAAGCTCTGTAATCAGTTTGTCGACATCGGTAGCCACGGGCTGCTCAGGTCCCGCCCCCTGTTTGCCAATGGAATCAACGATGAAATTAAACCCATATCCACTCAAAAATGAGTCGCAGTGCTCAGTTGCCTGATAACTCATCTGGCTTCTCTTTTTTAGCAAGCCAGCTTTCAGCAACACATTTAGACGCTTTCTTAGCGCATCATGGGAGATGTTGACGTTAAAACGTTCGAATAGAAGCAGCTGGATTGACCTAACATCAAACGCGCTGTGACCAACAAGCGGCAAAAGCTCAAATACCCAAGAGAACGCTGCGTGAAAACAGCAAGCAAAATTAATTGCAGATTTTTCAGACAGCCAAGCGTCGCCAATTGCAGTTAACTCGTACGTAGTAAGTGACGACCGCCGCACAAAGCCCAATTTTGAAAGTGCAGAAATCGCCGTCTTGGTTGAGCTTTCGGATAGCTTATAGGACGAGTTAGAAAACCGAACGATTTCAGACTCGTCACCACCGTTATTTACGATGGAAAGAAGTTCAGCCGTAGCATCAATAAAACCGGATGCCCCACCAGCGAAAAATCCAATGGAATCCGAACGATCAGATTGTTTAGCATTTATAGCAAGATCGACGGCCCAATTTGAAGGCTCGGTCCAGTTTAAGGAAGCGGACTCCTCCAAGACACCCTTGGGCTCCACTTCGATCTGGGAAACCCATTGGTCACCTAGAGGGGTCCGTACATATCGGCATCCTTCGTATTCTCGATACTCAACAAGGCCGAGCTCGCGAGCCCATTTTAAACGGAGCTGAACCTCACTCGTCTTGCTCCAGCTCATTCCGTACTCGGCATTGGCCAGCAAACGCAGCTCACCAGAAGTCATTGGCGCGCCCAACACATCAATCATGCCGCTAAAGAATCTGCAACGACTTGCCAGACACGCAGCCAGATAGGAATTGTCTCCCGTGTCAATCCAACGGTCCGCTTCTGCAGAAGGAGCGTATCCCTCAGCAGTCTTAACAACCAATCCACACGGACTCAGGGCAAGACAAGCTGCGCCAAGAGAAAGTTTGGCTGTTGAGCCCTCAATTGAAATGACATCGTCTAGGGATTGGCCGCGCTTTAAGACATCTAGAATCGTTCTTAGGGTCTCAATCATCCCGGCACTCCCAACAGGGATATTAGGAGAAGACTGGACGTGGAATGAATAATCGGAAAATTTGGGATATTCCATCGGATCAATCTGGACCATAAGGCATCTCCGATAAAGGTCGGCAAATAGAACGCTATGGTCATAATATCAAGGGAAGAGCTCACGAATCGCACAAGGCCCTGATCGTTATCGTGCAAAAGCACAGCAACGTCTCGAAGCGACTTTTCCATTTGTCAAATTAGAATTTGGCAATCGGTGCAAACTAGGTCAATTTCCACTAGCGACAAACGCACCGCCTCTAGTATGGGCTTAGCTTCCCCGTCATGGTGCTGTACATCATGCGAAAGTTGAATCGATCCGTAAACACCATATGGTTCTCATCCTCAATCATTCTGGGATCCATATCTAGGACGCCCCGATCGGACTCGCATTATGGAAGCATCCATGGCGCCCAAATTTCAAGACCACGACTCATTGGAGACAGCCTAGTTGTCATCTGGAGACTGTCCATTATTCGCCTCTCCGTTTTACCAAGACGATCAACCCGCCTTCTTAGGTAACGCGGTAGCTTCCAGGGATGTTCATCGTTGATTTCGACAGGCTTACCATCCACTCTAAAAGTAGACAGATCGGTTAGCGCTACTCCAAAATCTTCGGCACGATAATAATGGCTCCTTGTAAGGGCGTAGTTTAAAGCTTCCTTGGTAAATGACGTCGCGCACGCAATTGAGCCAATAATTGGAAGCACCTCAGTAAGACTTTCATCCGGATAAATCCTTTTCCCGCCATTCATCATGTCAAAAATGTCTTTGGAAAATTCGGGGTCTTGCTCAAACCTGTACTGCTCAAAGGAAGGGTCCTCCTGCAGCGGCATTGCTCCGCGGTCATATATTGCGTAACCACTCTGGATAGAGCTACGCACAAAAGGCTGGTATCCAATTGGAACGGGGATGTTACTCCCAACATCCTTTAATAGTGGACGCGGTTCATGCAAGCGATGAACGTACTTTCCCATGCGCATGCATTCGTCCAGCCCAACACGTGCAGCGCTCTTTCTATAAATAACGCCCCATTTGGAACATTCGTCTCGCTCGATATCCCGTTGCGAAAGCGGACGCCAGCGGCCTTTATCCCAAACGCAAGTTGCAAAAAAGAGTGCCGTTGAGAAATCGTTCGTTACGTCCAGCCAATTGGTCTCCAAACCGTAATGCTGACCCAAGAGTTCATAGAGAACATCGCAACGTTTCCATTCCTGCACGGATTGAAACTGATTAATAAAGCAGCTGAACTCGAATAGTCGCATATCCGACACGAGACGATAAAGCTCTTGGTCTTTAATACTGTTAAACTGTCGAAGTTTTCTCTTGAGCGATGATTCAGACCGTGGATAAATCTGCCTTTCGCCTCGATAGAAAAATCGCCTCTTAGATTGTTCGAGAATGATCCCATGGGGATATTGGATCAAAAACGCATCGGTTTGGGGATCGCGCTCAAGATACCCTCGACAGACTTCTAGAAGGCTATTCCGAGGAGTATAAAAATTCTCACCCGAAAGGGTGCTGCGGGTCATCTCCTCCCCTCGAAGTTGATCAATCATAACCTCTTGAAGAAACTCCATCAGATCACCGCGATCGATAACCTTGTAACGTTGGTCGTTGTTTTGCATGCCCACCATCTATTCCCGTTTCCTCCCGCCCCTTCCGATCCTACAGCCCACATCCTCGTCACCATATACTCGGTATTGTGATAGCGGCTTTCTTATTGACCAAACCCGTCATTCAACAGAGATCGACGAACCGTAATCCCTTAGCAGGCTATCTATTGTCTCCTGAATCTTTGTGGCATTTTCCTCGCTCTCACGCTCCCTATTGGCAGATGAGAAGCGGCACCCCAAACAAGCTGGACTGGACTGCGGGTCATTCGCCCCACCATTATTGGGATATGAAACCAGCTCATTCCCATCCAGATCTAGCTCCCAATGCCGATCGCAAGCATTGTCATAGCCAAATTCTTCTTGATATCTTTCTGTGAAAGCGAAATACCTAAGATCAGCAGTCTGAGCCACCTTTTCTAGCTCATCCCGACGGATGAGTATTAAATTATGGACAGGCTCCTCATAATAATTTCCCGGATTACCGTCGCAAAGAATGACTGCCTCGTCATCACGTTCAAAACAAGCGTTCCGTGGATTAAACGATAGGCCCAGCATATCTACAAGGGTAGGTGGCGGGAGCAGTATATTATTTCGCTCAACAGAGACGCTGCGACGGTCTGGGGCCTCAAGATCCACGCAGTTACTCCCCTGAGCTTTTCCGAAGTCCTTTGTGTTGCCCTCATATGAATCGTGCTCAATAGTTAAATACCTATCATCTGAGCATCCACAGATGTGTTTCTCGCTGTTAATTGCTATTGAAACGATAATTTCATTCGAGCATTGGAGCTCGTTATCGCCATGGACTCTCTTCTTAACAAAAAAAGCAAGCGGAATCCATTCGACTTTTCCCAATCGAAGGGACTCGATGAGTCCCTTTATCTCAATAAGTGCCTCTCCAGTATCGTTAAACCAAGCAAGCTCTTTATCGAGAGGAGATACCAACCGTCTCTCAATCTTGCCTTTTGCAGTATCTATTCGCATGTCGGCAGAAGCGGAGCAAGTGTGGATAACGCCAGGTTCTTGCTCGGCAGTCTCTTCATATTGAGCGAATCCAACGGTGTTGAATCCCTCACCGCCCAGCATTATTTCATCAATGTAATAATTCGCCGATAGAGAGCCGAGCAACTCATGAATTGCCAGATCAAACGGTTTAAAATTAGGATCTATCAGACTAGGAGTTCTAGTGTCTACAGATACGAAAGTTCCAAGCAAGTCATCCAGAGTACCACCGTAGACATGCAGCCATTTATCGGTGAGGACAACCGCACAATCCAACAGAACCTTTTTATCTAGGAGCCGAATATCAAAATTAACTGGCAACATTCCGTCAAGGTCATCATGCCTTATAACCAGCCCTTTACAATCGCCTTCCCGTGGGCACTTTAACAAAGCGCTTAACGATCGGTTCCAGTCCGCAACAGCGCTGGTATCCGCACTAATAAATCTAGCTGAGTAGCCAAAATCGAGCCCATCTCCCAGCCTGTAAACATTGAGCGGGAGGTAGCCTTTTAGATGCAAGTCAATTCTATCGACTTGCTTAATAAAGCAATCGATGCCCTTTTTCGATAGCTTAAAATCACGAAAAGCAAGGTAGTAATTTTTAGCTGAAAAATCTACCGGAGAGAACTTGCCCCCAGAGGTCTTGCACAAATAAGAAATAACGATTGAGTCCGTAATCTCAGGATCGTCAACCGCCCTATCAAGAAAACCCTCAACAGCATCACCGCATCGAGACTCAATGCTCAAGTGCGCTAATGTCTTGGCGATTGCCCTGCGAGCATATACGTCATGCACGTCAGGCCATGCCTCAATAAGGAAATCTGCCACCGATGGATCGGAGTCGGCCAGAAAGAACATGAGACGCTGGCTTAGAGCGCGCAGCTTTATATTCGATGCACAGGAACACCAAACAGAAAGCCATACCCATTCGTCCTTGGCGCCCGAAGGCACCCGACCTGTATGGGATACGTAATCAGTAATGTTTTGAAGACGTGAGATCAAGGGATGGAGAGAGAAATCATCCCAATTCTCACGAAAGATAGCGTCAACGATTGAGGGGCTATTAAACAGGAGGTTTTGAACAAAGTGGACTAAATTAAAGGGGGTGTTTACGACCCCAGCAAAACACATGAATGCCCAGCGCACATCCATAGGCCACATAGCACTGAAGGATTCGAAGTCCCAATCAATAGGAAAGACGGTCTGAGTGAGTAATCTGTCCAATTCTAGTTCCTGGCCATTTTCTTCAAGTGCGCGAAGTAATTTAGCTAAAAATACAGCTCCACGACCAAGATATCTATCTACACATACCTGAACAATCTCATAATCATTTACAAAGCTGCACTTACTTGCGGTTATTTTTGCAACTGTATCTACAAGCTCGTCTTCATCTAATTTCGTACTGTCAATTTGATTGAACTCGTCATTTAGCGAGCGCGCCATTACAAAACGAATCTGAGATTCACTGGCAAACGAATACCTTATTCCGTCATATTCAAAGCACTGGACAAAACCCTGCTCAAGCATTTCTGCCAAGTATCGTGATGAGTCGTAGCCTAAAAATGAATCGGCATCCCTTTTACTAAAATCCAATGCATTAGTTTTTAGCAAGCACTTGCAAATCGATTTTGTTTCTATCCACCTCTTCCGTGATAAGGCATCCTTAATACTACTTTCGACCATTGAACTTCTTTGAGCTACTGCATTATTGGGCCCACATCCATCGTTGATTACTTTGAGTTTCTTAATTACAGCATTAAGGTTCCTAGGGTTTCGAGAAAACAGCATGTCCTGAAATTGAATTATCAGCTCATCAGAGCATTCAGAGAGAGCGTCATAGACTCGATAGGGATTGACGCCCTCAAATTCAATTGAACTTGGAACCAATGACTGCAATTCATGAAAACGAGATGTCGGAGATTCGGAACGCGTGCTAACTACTACGTTGCTATTTTGAGCCTTCAAAGTTTCTTTAATTAGCTCCATCGCGAAATCGAAAACATCATCGTCAAGCTCATTGCAAGCATCAATAATTAACGTACAGCCATCTTGAACTAGATTCTTAAAGGCCTGCGATCCAATGTTTTTCAATTTGACAAAAGCACCCTGGTTGAAACAACCTAAAAATGGTCGATTCTTTGCTTCTAAACCGCGACAGAATTCATATAGAAAACGAGTTTTTCCAATACCGCCCTCGCCATAAATTAAGAGACCTTTCAACGTTTTGGCGTTTTTAACAACTTGGGCCTCGATTTCGCAAAGTCTTTCCCGCAGGTACCCGTTGGAAGAGTTAATAGACTCGCTAAAGACGGCTTCAAGCTTAGCCAAATCTTTGTCCGCAGCATGAGCTCGTATTAATCTGTTAGCAATTTTAACTGCATCATTTTCTTCATCTTGAAGATCTCGATCAGGAAAATACCTGTAATGTAAACACGGCTGACCATCAATAAGTAGAGATAGAAGGCCCGTATCTTCCCATTCAAAATGCGCAATCTCATTATCGGCGAACGGCTTCTTGCTGTTCAATTGAACCGTATTAAGAGTTGAAATGCGCTCGTCCATTAACCATCGTCCTTCCGAAGAAAGCAAAGTAAGGCACTTTCATTATCTCAAAATAGCTAAGGTCGCCGCGAACGCCGCAGCCAAGCACCGCGCGGCATACAGGATGCTGGAGAGGCACTGCCCAAGGGCTGCAAAGCCGCCTGCCCGTTATCGACGAGCGTAAATGACCGCCTATGCCCAGCCGAATTCCTTCAACGACGCCTCAATCATGTGTCTGATGATGTTATTCCCTAGCTCTCTTTGGACGAGCTCTGTTTCGCCTGGCCTTCCGGAGAGATGCATGCAGCTGTTGTATATGGAGCCCAACAGGTGAAATGTCTCTGGCACCTCAACTCCATGCTCACTCGCATAACGGAGCCTGTCCTCGGTCCCAGTATTAATTTTCAGAAATCCAGGCTTATCATCTGCCGCCAGCCTCTCATAACTGAGCCTCTCGACAGCCAACCTGATGCCACAGCACACTTCCGATGGAGCAAAGGGCTTTCCAGAGAAGTAGTCGCTGAGCTTTGCCTCCATAACACTCCGAAACGATGAAGGGCTCTTCAGCTCACCATCAATCCCCTGCTTGGCGATATATTCCAAGACATCTTCGGAGACCGTGTCACAGTCGGAGAAATGAAGGTAATGGGAGGAAACCGAGTT
>ERZ1673737.3650-NODE-3650-length-11492-cov-4.366442_pt1 | contig 11492 bp, 9 predicted proteins | sample MGYA00580211_ERZ1673737 | MGnify/ENA primary metagenome ERZ1673737 (study PRJEB41218, sample SAMN15661789) | gut metagenome | host: Homo sapiens | place: Canada: London | collected 2015-08-20/2019-03-30 | study: EMG produced TPA metagenomics assembly of... | reverse complement strand
CGACCTAAATATCAGTGTTCTTCACAATCCCAGACACGACATCATCCTCGGTACTGATAAAGCTAAGACTGTCGGCACCACACTTCTACTTGCGCATATCAAAAGGCTCCGAGCCAGTGGTGGTGGCGGTGATAAATTCACTCTCTGTTTTTCTGGATACACCAATCTGATAATAGTTTCTTTCATGAACCTTTGGTGTCACTACCTCGCTCATCTCTCGTGTTTACCAAGAGACTGGCGTGGCCGTGTCGACACTCGGTTTCTCCACCGGAAAAGAAACCTCCGTAGAGACATTCTGGGCTGGTGTCCGATCATACCTTGACCGGCTTCCTGCTCATGCCGTCACAGGCATCTACACTTACTTCTGGGCGATGGCGACTGGATGAGGAACCCCTTCTTCGCCGTCAACCATACACTGGATCAATTCAACGCTCTCGTCAAGCCATGGTACGATGAGCTACAAGAACCGGGCATCTCATTCCAACCCAGTTCAACCTACTACGACAGCTTCCACGATGGCTGGATGGCGGGATTCCCTCTCGAGACCGTCGTCTCTTCAGAAATGATGATGGATTCTCTCTCTTCCCCCGTGCAGACTGGGAAAGCTCTGCGGCACTGAACTCGACTTTTGATGCCTTGCGTGCCACCGTTAGTGCAGGCTTCCCCTTGCTCGCATTTAACATGAAGGCCGAGCTGCAGGACGGCAATCCCCCATACTCAGCCAACCCAGCTTTCCGCAAGACCTTGATGCATGCCATCACGTCTACCAGTTGGAGAAACACTACTTCAAATGCCGCCATTGAATCCAAGATGGATCATTTTACCAATGACATTCTAGGCAAGTGGCGCTCTACATGTCCAGACGCAGGTGCATACATGTCCGAGACAGATATCCAGGAGCCTAGCTTCCAGCAGGCATTCTATGGTACAAACTACACTACAATCGCTTGTATGAGCTTAAGCAGCGGTACGATCCTACATTCTTGTTCTACATACCAACTGGTGTTGGGAGCGAGAACTGGGCCGTGGGGAGCAGTGATGGCCTTCCCGATCAGAATGGTCGGTAATGCCGTGTTTAAGCCATCATCTATAGACTAATTTCCATTAATCTGTTGAGGTTGTCTAACGGGGAAGCTTTGGCATAACGCCACCGCGGGCTCTAACCTGACATACTATATGCGCTTTAGTTTACTTTTCAGTCATATTGTTAGAAGTCCTCGTAGACTTGGATGTCTATGACATCAGATGTTTCATTTCCCAGCTCTCAGTCTTCCACGCTAAATGTTCGCTTGTAACTTCTCCGGATACTTAACCGGCCGCTGGTTGGACGACCCCTGCGATCGTCACAGCTATCGACTAACTACGCGTCTCCCCCTCTCTGCGGGTTGTAACGCAACGTCTCCTCGCAGTGATGCGACTCTGGAAGATTAGCAGGTTACATGGCAATTCTCCGCACTTCAATTGCTCCCAACATAAATATCCCGAAGTGTTTGTTATGGCCTGATGCGAAGAAATTGAGCGCCCTTCCTTAGAGTATTGCGAAGAACAATGAAGCTCAATTGTCTAATTTTCTGTACAGCTAGTGCACTCAGCTGGCTAGGAGGTATGTGATAGTACACTCTTCAATTTTATCTTGGTTGACCTTTTCAATCTAGGCTATTCCCATCTCCTAACTGTTCCCACTACACCCTTCACCGAAACCGGGGGCGATTATGAGCTCTCCAAGCTCTCTGGTATTGTAGTAGATTCGCAATATTCGGATGCAGTGGACAATGATGGGCAGACTTTAATCCCACCGACCCTTCTGCAATTTGCGGAGACTTTCCAGGGAGACCTCAAGTCGGTCTTGGGATTTGATATAAAGGTTTCGCAAGGGGCGAAGCGCAAGGTGAATACCATATTCATGAACTTGGCAAATCAAACTGGATTCCAGGATGTTGCAGGCCGATTTACCTCTGAGGCTTATGCCTTAACGGTCGATGATCGAGGCGTGGTCATCACCGGATCCAGTCCTCTCGGTGCATGGTGGGGGACACGATCGGTGATCCAAGCTGCTGTTATTGGAGATTTGAGCCTGGCAAAAGGATCTGGTGTGGATGCTCCTGGATGGGGTACTCGTGGGGCAATGGTGAGCTATATAACTCAAGTTTTTTTCGAATTCCACCGCTGATGCTTCCATCCAGCTCGATGCGGGACGAAAGTACCATCCACCAGAGTTCCTAATTGAGATGTGCTCGTACCTCTCATTCTTCAAGCAGAACACATTCCACGTTCATGTCAGTGACAACCTCTACAACAATGTCGACCGATATTCCGCAGAACGGTCAATGGAACTGTATGCAGCATTCCGGCTTTGGTCGGACGACAAGGCTGTAGCAGGTCTGAATCGCCGCGCCAATGAATCCTACACCCGCGAACAATTCGACCACGTCCAGACACAGTGCGCGAAGCGGGGTGTTACCATTATTCCCGAGATTGAAGCACCTGGCCATGCGCTGGTCATTGTTCAATGGAAGCCAGAGCTGGGACTCGATGACTTGAGTATGCTCAACATTAGCCACCCGGATACTATCCCGACGATGAAGACTATTTGGCGCACTTTCTTGCCTTGGTTTCACAGCAAGACTGTACACATCGGTGCCGATGAATACGATAGTAATCTTGTCACGGACTATACGCACTTTGTGAATGAAATGAACACCTTTATCCAAGAGCAGTCATCGGGCCGTCAGCAGATGCGCATCTGGGGTACTTTCACGCCAAAAGAGGGTGCCAATATATCCAAATCGGTGACTTATCAACACTGGGATGTGGGTGCCGACGAGCCATACTATGACTATATTCAGAATGGATATAACGTTCTCAACTCTGACGACTACATGTATCTCGTTGCCGGGTGGTCCGGCTCGTTCGCCCAAAAGCTCGAGCTGAGCAAGATCTTCCAAGGCCCATACGGTGCACCGTTCTCGCCAAGCATATTCGACAGCTCCAACAAGGGTGATAACCCTCCCAGAAATAGCCCGCGGGTGCTAGGTCACGCTGCTGCTCTGTGGAACGACTACGGTCCAAACTCCACAACTGTCCTGCAAACCTACTATTCCTGGCGTAACGCCCTCCCTGCGCTTGCTGATAAGCAATGGGGAGGTAATATCACCGAGGCAGATTATGCATCTGTCTTCGATCAGCTCCAGGCCGCAGTACCAGCCCAGAACCTGGACCGGCGAATCCCTAGCAAGTCCGATACGATACTGCACTATACTTTTGACGGAAATTCGAACACCGTGACCGACCATTCGGGCAACGGGTACGATGGAAAACTGCACGGCTGTAAGATCTCCGACTCGACCCTCCATCTTGCAAGCGGATGCTACCTTGAGACACCACTGGGAAGCAAGGGGCGTGACTATACACTCTCCTTCAAGGTCAAACCCACCTCCCACACACCAGGAACATTATTCTATGGGCCAGACTCAAGCTTTGTTAATGGCAATGGTACCATCTCCAATGCAACTCTGATCAGTGGCGGGAATCCGTATTCGCTCAACTATACCCTCCCTTTAAATGCTTGGACGGACGTCAGTTTAATTGGACGAGGAAATACCACCTTGTTGACAGTCTCTGAATCTGGGAGTGACTCTCAGACTATGGAATTCCTGACGAAGATTGGGGTTAACGGTGAATACTTCGTGTGGGCTCCTATTGCTATCGAAGCGCCCTTGGCTCGGATTGGAGAGGGATTCACAGGGTCTATGAAGGAAATTGTGCTGAGGGGGAGTGCATAGGGATATTCATTGGGGATACTGTATGTAGATTTGTAGTGGACACGACATTTCTTCGAACAGAATTGGTGCTACCTATCAAGTGGTCGGACAGCCTCCACGCCTATTTGCTCCCCTACCCTATATAGCTATGAATAACTTGCATTTAATCGATATTTCTTAGCACTAAGTGTATTTCTGTTAAGATTTAAGGATCCTCTTTGTTGATTTCTTCTCTTGTTGATGCACAATTATATTTGGTAAATGAGCGAAAGTAAAATAAAAACTATATAAGACAGAATCAATTAACCAGAACGAAGCCACAAATGATATATTTACATTGACTTGCATTACGACAATATTCGAAATCTAGACCAGGGACATTAGGTGTTTTAACTCAGGAGTGGGAACGACGCACAGTATCCGGCCGAGCTACTGATCACAATGTTAGATCAGGTACATAAGTTCCAAAAAACGGCCCACATACATCAACCAGGCGCGGTAGTTCAGTGGTTTAGAACGTCCGATTGCAAATCGGAAGGTCGGGAGTTCGAGTCTCCCTCGCACCTCGTTTATTTTTGTTTCTATTTCTTTTTTTCTCCAAAGAACATTTTTCTTAATGTTATAAGGCAAAACTAGGCATTTGCCATTTTTTTCATATTTCTTCTTTGCGGAAGTTGCTTGCACCTCATCCTCATGCATTTAACCTACACCTACAGTATTGTTAATATTGAATATCTATGGATGCTAGATACCTTATTTACTACAAATAAGTTGTAACAGGAAACCTCAATGACAATAGATCCATTTCGCCGAAAAAATTGTTTCTATTAAAACCGAGTCTTCAACAACGCCATTCAAGTCATATTGCAAGCTACAGCATATATCGGAATCCCTTCTGCAACTGACGAGCAGCCGCGATAGCAACCCCTTCATTGTCAGCAGTAACCTGCAACTGCCGCAAGTCTTTCTCATCCAGCGGAACGTCCACGTTCTCGACCCGCATCTGGCGCTCGTTAATCATGTGCAGGGTAAAATACAAGAAGATACTAGCAATGCCACCCAGCACCTGCAAAGCAATACAAATCCCAAGCGCTACTCGATAGTAAGGCTTCTGCGCTTCATAGTAGGTAAAAGGGGTCCATATACTAGCTGAGTTTCCAATGGCATTGATAATGCCATAAGCAGCGGCACGTTTGGCATGAGGACGCGGTAAGGCATTGGCAACCCAGGAGTATAGAGTTCCATTCTGAGCGAAGGTGTCATACTGAGAAGAGACAAGTGCTAAAAGTCTCTGGCAAGATATCTTAAACAGATTTGAATCGAAGGATCATTTACAGGATTTATAGAGCGAGGCATACCCCCCGGAACAGCGTTTTTCACCACATATCTGCTAGCTATCGCGCTTCTCCAGAAAATCACAGGCGTGGGGAAAACGCGGGGAAAGCGAAAGCAATGCAATGTTGAATGAGCCTATTCGTGCGAATTAAAGATCAGTTGGTAATCACAGGCTATTTCAGGAGCTAAAGCTGGTCATGACTCGACAGAGTTACATTGATAGGCCCAGGCTGCTGCAGCCCCCCACACTTTGCTTGTTTGAGTGCTTGTGTAAATTAAGAGTTGGCTATAGGTGATCACCATGTCCACACGTGGGGAGTGTTTCTCAAAGGAATTTGGAGAGCGAGTCAAGGGGTATTCCGAGAACAATCCTTAAGTTATCTTGTAATATAATTTTGTAAGGCGGAGTCACGAGAATGTAGTAGAGCGGTGGTGCTGCTTTGCAATATTTGAGTAGCTTGGCTTCTAATAAAAATCCTTTCAGAGGTGGTGTACTGCCTTCAAACTTAATGGCCTGAGCGTAGGCATTGCAGTAATAGAATATTGTTGGTTTTCGTATAGACCTGAAATCATCTAAAATATGAGACAGGGCTTGTCGCGATACTGATATTGGACATGAACAAACTCCACTGCTTTCATAGAGAAAAGGAAGTGGTACAGCCTTATTCATCAACTCTGAGCCCCCACCTGCATAAAATATGCTCGTTGATTCAGTTTCGCTTATCCGCTCATTTTCAATATGCAGAGTGGCGGTATACTGATATCATCTGATCTAGTCTTTACCTCCGATATTCCAGGGTAATGAACAAAACTAATTTATACCGCACATACTTCTGGAAATGTGATAATATACATTAAAAATTATTTGAACACCTGGATTTCAACAGGAAAGGAACGGAGAATCCAAAACCAGAAGAAATGCTTTTCCGAGTGCAAGTCGGAAAACCGGAAAAGCGCCGGTACGTGGGATAACCCCAACCAGCGGCTATTGACCACATATAAAGACGCGGGGAATGATGAAGGCAACCCACAACTATGTCGACAGTTACTGTAACAGAGGGCGCTCAGCCCGAAGCCAAAGACATTGCATCTCGCCTGTTGAATGGCACACTTCACGCTCAGTGGCCTAACATCGAGGAATTCCACACCATCGACGGCCTATTGAAATCCCACGCAGCTCAACCGGATGATGCGAAGCGACCGCTGATATGCTATCCAATCCGGGGAGCTGCCGACTTTGAAGAACACACAGCAGGGGATATTGATCGCTATACTGATGTCGCTGTTCGCTATTACATTGAGCAGGGGCTTCCACCTGCCGTAGGAAATTCGCCAGCCTTTTGACAATTTGAGCTAATTATTTCCAGGACCCGAATCTCGAAAAGGCACCAGTCGTGGCCATGCTAGCTGGATCCAGTTTCGAGGTTATAGTGACACAGTTCGCACTTAACCGCCTTGGCTACGCTGTGCTATTCTTATCCACGAGACTCACAGCCCCAGCTTATGCGCGGCTACTGGATATGGCAGACTGCAGCCAAATAATCATCAATAAGCAGTATCAGCAGGTCACTAATGAAATCTGCGTGGAGCGTCCCGCTTGCAACAGCTTCTCTTTGCTACAGCGTGAGAACTGGTTCAATCGTCCTGCCAGCTCACCTCGCTTCAAGCGAGCGGGCGTGGATCTGTCACGAGAGGGCAAGAAGATTGCCTGGATCTTGCATTCATCTGGAAGCACAGGCTTCCCCAAGCCCATCTTCCTGACCAACCTTCAAACCCTGGCCAATTTCCGCAAGAGCTTCGGGCTCCGTCTTTTCAATATCAGCCCGCTGTTCCACTCGCATGCCCTGATGGAGTTTGGACGGGCCTTTTACACTCGCGCAACGGCATACCTTGGCAATCACTCTCTTCCAGTTACATATCAAAATCTATTCGATGCATTGCAGGTAGCCAAGCCACAGCAGATCAGTGCTGTGCCATATGTCATCAAGCTGCTAGCAGAGAAGCAAGAAGGTATCCAAGCACTGGCTCGCCCACAGCTAGTGTTGTATGGCGGATCTAGCTGTCCAGACGATCTCGGCGACCGACTCGTTGCTCAGGGCGTGAACTTGGTTGCCAACTATGGAGCGACAGAAACCGGACAGATCATGACTTCTTTCCGCTCTTCGGGAGACACTGAATGGCAGTATATGCGGCTGCACCGTCCAGTTGCTGATTACACTTTAATGGACGAGATTTCGCCTGGGGTTTTTGAGTGTGTTGCGTTAGATGGGCTGCCCAGCAAGGGACCTTCGAACTCGAAGCCCCCTTATAATGCGAAGAACCCCGAGAACAGCTTTAGAACAGCCGATTTATTCACAAGGCACCCGGACCCAGAGAAGAGCAACCGTTACAAATACCTCAGTCGACTGGACGATCGAATCACATTAGTCAATGGTGAGAAGGTTCTCCCTATTCCCATCGAAGGCCGCGTTAGAGAAGAACCGATCGTGAGCGAATGTGTTGTGTTTGGCTTCCAGCGAACTGTACCTGGTGCCTTGATCTTCCGAGCCGCTGGCAAGGCAACAGACTTGAGCGATGACGAATTCTTGGAGGCCATCTGGCCAGCTGTTGAGGCGGCAAATGCTCGCGCCGAGACATTCTCTCGAATCTCCAAGGAGTTGATTCTGATCAAGGGCGCTGATGTGCCGTACGCCAAGACCGACAAAGGAACTTGCATCCGGGCTCAAGTCTATCAGCAATTTGATGGGGATATCACCCAGGTGTATGCCAAATTTGAAGGGAGTGGCCAAAAGAGAGGCACACTTGCCCTCGACGTACCAGATTTGGAGAACTGGCTGCTGTCAAAATTCCGTGAAGACTTGGGTATCCCGCTGTCTAGCTCCGAGGCTGACATTTTCTCGGCTGGCGTTGATAGCTTGCAGACAACGCAGATTTGGAGATATATCATGCGCGACCTCGATATTGGCGAGGTTGGAGAGCTGTCCCAAAACATTGTTTTTGAGAAAGGAACTGTCAGCGCCCTTGCAAAACATCTTTATCAGATGCGTACTGGGCAAGAATTTGAGAAAGAAGACGAGCTGCATGTTATGCGCGAGCTGATCGAGAAATACTCACACTTCACTCAACATTTCCCGGCTACTACTCGACAGCCGGAGACAGAGGTGGTGATGGTCACCGGCGCAACAGGCAACCTGGGAGCCTTCATTGTCGCAGAATTACTGAAAAGATCAACTGTCTCCGAAGTATGGGCAATTGTGCGCGCGCCAGGACAAGCAGCAGCAGGAGCCCGTCTGTACAAGTCCCTCGCGGATCGCAATATCGTGCTCACAGATGCCGAGGCGGCCAAGCTCCACGCAGTGCCCAGTGACTTATCCCAGCCTAATATCGGTCTAGACGACCACGTTCTTCAACACCTACTGTCATCCTTGACATGCGTGATCCACAGTGCCTGGGCAGTGAATTTCAACCTCGGCGTGCGCTCCTTCGAGCAGCATCATATTCGCGGAACATGGAATCTGATCAACCTCTGTCTACGCTCTCACCTGCCCACGCCAGCAAGGTTCTTCTTCTGCTCGAGTGTCAGTGCCGGAAGCAACACACCGAAGCCGGCATTTATCCCGGAGGCCATGATTGAGAACCTGGAGCATGCGCAGCGTATCGGTTACGGGAGATCGAAGCTGGTCACGGAACATATCACCCGGAATGCCATGCGCCACACTGGTATGCAGGCCCGGGTACTAAGAATTGGCCAGCTTGGCGGTGATACTGCCAGCGCACAATGGAACGAGACGGAGGCTATAGCACTAATGTTCCGTAGTGCATTGACAACCGGCGCATTGCCAAAATTGGATGAGCGGCCGAGCTGGCTGCCCGTTGACCAATGCGGGCAGGCAATTACCGACATTGCGATGAATGTTGATTCTGCGTCAACGGATGTTGACCTGGTGTATCATCTGGTCAATCCACAGACATTCAGCTGGACGGATGATTTGCTACCTGCGTTGAAGAAGGGCTGCGCCTTGCCGGACTTTGAAATTGTGTCACCGCAGGAATGGCTTCAAAGATTGGCAAGTAGCGAGCAGGACCCGGAGAAGAACCCGAGTATCAAGCTCATTGATTTCTGGCAGTCCAAGTATGCAGCTTCTAGCCAGAGCCAGAATCAGGTGGACGAGAAGAGAGGTGCTGGGTTGACTTTTGAGTCTGGGCGCACGATCCAGGATAGTCCTTCTCTGGCGCTGGTTAAGGATCCAGTTACTGCGGGATTGATACAGCGATATGTTGAGGCTTGGATGAAGCGGTGGAATGGTCAATAGGGTCATGTATCTAGTAGGTTGCATGTAAATAAATCATCATTTGAATCGTTAAATGGTTCCCGACTCCCATTGCAGCGCCACTGAGACTATCTCGACGACAGGGCGTTTGTGGCCTGGATCGTCCCGGTGACTCTTTTTCTGTACAGTCCAGTGTTTCATAACTGATGAGTTTGCTCTGAATATTTTGCGTGGAGGCAGGTATTGTGTCGGTGTGCAAGACAATGATACACGAACAGCGGTACAGATTAGGCGATGGTGCCCGGCTAAGTATTTTACAGGCAGAATAAGGATACGACAGCGACATCAGAGAAGAAAACTAGCGCTGGTAGGGAATTCAGGAACAATCGTAGGATATCAATAAATCTTAAGATAAGCAATAGAATCGTGCAATTATTACTATATGCCAAGAGCAACCTGTGCTCCGTCATTTCATCGCTCTCACACTCAACATGGACATCGTCCTCCAAATCAAACAAGTCAAGCTTGATTAAGCCCATTACGAGTGTTTAGTTGCGTCAAGTTTTATACTCAAGACTGAGACTTAACACCGTCCTGCATGGCCTTAAGGTGCTTGAACCCATAGGTATCCTCACCCAAGCTCCAGGCCATAACACCACCAAGCTTCTTCTCAGCGACGATGTCCTTGAACTTGCGAGCAATGAGGTCCGGGGTATCCCAAGTCCAGAAGAGGTTGTTCTCCTTGTCAAAGTAGTACTGACCACCGGCCTCCTCGTCGGTCTGACCGTTCTTCTCAGCCTGGCGCCACGAGTTGGTGATCGAGATGCCCTTGCAGGTACCGTAATCGGAGAGACAGCCGGTCTGGCAGAAGTCATCGCCGGTACCGCTAAGTAAAATGTTAGTCTCTAATTGGCAACAATGGATAAAAGTGTGAGGCTAAATACATACCAGTTACCGTAGGCGCTGCAGCACGATCCTTCAGGGCACTTGGACTTCTCTCCGAATCCACACTTGCCGTTGGTGGAAGTCTTGAGATCCTTGGGGGGATCGGCGACATTGGTAGCCTCGAAGGTAAAAGCACCAGACTTACCGTTGTCGGTTCCATCATTGTTCTCGAGCTTGACCATCTTGCAGCCGAGGGGGTTCCCTTCGCAGTCGGACTCGGGGTCGGTGGTGAACCACTTGGCGTAGTACGCAAACCCAAGATTCATCTTCTCGGGAGGAGCACCGATCTCAAGGTAGTTGTTAATGGTATCCAGAGATCCCTGGACCGAGCTGTGATGGCCAGTGACGTTGTCACGACGGTTAATGAGGTCGTAGCTCATGACATTGATATAGTCAACCGGTTCGAAGATCTTAGGTCCCTGCTCCTTGGTGAAGGCAATGAAATCCTGCTTACGGCCCGGGGTGGCGATGGAGAGGATCTTGTCGTCACCAATGGCCTTGCGGATGGCAGCGAGGAACTTGGGGTAGGCTTCGATCTCGCCGACTTTCTTGGAGTTGGGGACGTCTTTGTAGTCCTGGCCGTTGCCACCGGGATATTCCCAGTCGATGTCTGGATTAATGTGTTAGTCTTCTGCTTGTGTGATGAATAATGTTTGTGATGTAGCTCACCAACACCGTCGAATCCTTTGGAGTCGAGCATTGCAGCGACATTCTTCGCATATCGTTCGATTGAGGCGTCGTTCTTGACACTTTCCGAGAAACCAGCGGTATCACCCCATCCTCCAACGGCAATACCGAGCTTGGTGCCAGGGCTGAAGCGCTTGCGGAAGCTTTCAGTAGACTCGAATGGCTCGAAAGATGGCGGCGAGTCAGAGTTGAAAATCTTCGAGGGAGCGAATGCCATGATGGCATAGTCAATGCCCTTGGTCTGATCCGAGCCTGGCAGATCGGTCACATGGTATCTTGCATAGGCGTTAGGTATACATCTTTGTGCAGTTTAGAGATTCTTGTACTCACTGGTCAATGTACATGGCAAAGCGCGTGGCGATCACAGATTGAGTGGCCAATAGGCCGAGTGCCAGGTGCTTCAACATGATGAGAACAAGGCACGCGATGGACGACTGGTCGAAAGTTGGATTAGGGAACTATGAAATAATAATAAACAAGAGAAGAAACACCC
>ERZ1673737.3649-NODE-3649-length-11498-cov-4.112820_pt1 | contig 11498 bp, 9 predicted proteins | sample MGYA00580211_ERZ1673737 | MGnify/ENA primary metagenome ERZ1673737 (study PRJEB41218, sample SAMN15661789) | gut metagenome | host: Homo sapiens | place: Canada: London | collected 2015-08-20/2019-03-30 | study: EMG produced TPA metagenomics assembly of... | reverse complement strand
GAGAAATCGGGGTCCTGTATACAGGGAATGTCGGTTGAAATGGGTTGGAATGGCCCCTATTCGTTCTGGTTTGTTATTGGCCTTAAATCTGACATGTATGCACGAATTGGAGACATGACATCAGACTAGTACATCAGGAATAAGCAAGGTCCGAAATTACAAGAAGCTCTGGAATCCCCTAGAGTGCCGGTGTGTCTCCAAAAATACAGTCCATCATCCTATAAAAGATTAGCACCGATCCACCTTAACTATAAAAGGTCAAACCCACATAGCAGGATAGCGCGTCCCAGGGATCTCCGTTCGGTCGATCAACTCCCGAATCTCCTGCAGCTCCTTCTCCGATAAGTTCAGAGAAACAGTACGGGTATTCTCGTCAAGGTTCTTGATCGACTTGGTGCCAGGAATCGGAATAATATCAGAGCCTTGAGCAAGAAGCCATGCAATAGCCACCTGAGCAGCAGTGCTGCCATGGTTACTCGCAACCGCCTTGAGTCCCTGAACTAGTTCCAAAATCTTCGGGAAATTCTCCTCTCCATACTTGGGAAGCATGCGACGGAAGTCATCCTCGGGGATATCGGAAAGCGATTGGATTTGTCCAGTTAGAATGCCGCGACCGACGGGACTGTAGGCGATGACAGCAATACCAAGTTCACGGCAGGTGTTCAAGATACCAGTGGTTGGTGACTCAATATCCAACGCGAAGGGACTGTATTCCACCTGGTACGCAGCGATAGGGTGGATGGCATGAGCACGGCGGATAGTCGATGCAGAGCATTCAGATAGTCCGAGATATTTGATTTTGCCTTGGCTAGAAGGTGGTCAGGAAAAGAGATTCCGGTCATTATAGGCAGTACAACATACTCTTTCAACTCAACCATAGCCTCAATAGTCTTCTCAATAGGCGTCACACCATCAACCCGATGGCAGTAATAAAGATCAATGGTCTCAACACCAAGTCTCTTCAAGCTCTTCTCACAGGCAGCCTTGACATACTCCGGATCCGAACGGACCGTCTGCCTCATTGCGCTGTAATTCAGAGCGAACTTGGTCGCCAGGAAAACATCGTCGCGATTGCCTGACTCTTTGACCCACGCGCCAACGGCATCTTCGCTGTCGAAGTATACATCGGCGGTATCCCAGAATCTGGCACCAATGGCATGGGCATGTTCAAGGAATGCGACCTTGTCTTCGAGTGTACCGGCAGATCCGTAGACATTGCCGAGGCTCATGAGTCCCAAGCCAACGGCAGGGACTTGAGGGCCGTTGCGGCCAAGGGATCGACTGGGAAGCGACATAGTTGAAGAGGATGTAGATGTAAAACAGTGCTTGGTTGTGATGAAGAAAAATCACCCAGGGAAACACGGCTTATATAGTAGTACTCGGAGAGATCCATTGCGTCTTACTCCGACTTTCCCAATCAGCCGACTAAAAAAGATGTCCGAAGTATAGAAGACGAACATGAGGTGGGGACTTACTACTCCCCTTAGCCAATGAAAAGCCATAAAAAGCGAGCTGTCCAATAGCTTCGCAGTTAACGTTAACCCCGATGTCCCTTGACTATATTGCCCAGAACATCCTCTGACTCCCTCACTCGTCTGTGTATACCAACATGTACACAGGAACCCCACTGGCTCGTAAGAGAAAGGTCAAAACAGGCTGCAAGACCTGCAAGTAAGTCTCGGTCTACCCCTCCACATGAGTCACGCTGAGTGTATCAAGAATACGTCGCGTAAAATGCGATGAAGGCCGACCGGCTTGCCGACGCTGTGTATCAACCAGCCGAGTCTGCGATGGCTATGGAATCTGGGGAGGTGGCGGCACTCCCTACGCACAGCCACAGAGCAACCGGGATCTATCAGTCTACTGCACGCCCGTGCCAGTTGGCAGTCTCAACCACGAAGAAAATGTCTGCTTTGACTGGTTGATTAAACGAACCACAAAGAAATTTGCCGGTCTATTTCCCTCGGACTTTTGGGAGACATTGATCTTCCAAGCTAGCGCGCAGGAACCTGCTGTGCGCCATGCTGTCATTGCCTTGTCGTCTGCTCACCGGTTCGAGCAATATGGACAGGGGACGCTTGTTGCAAACAAGGTCAATAAAGAGCGGTTTACGCTTCAGCAGTATAATAAGGCGATTCAATACCTGCGCAGTAACAAAGCTGATAGCAGCCATTCGCTCCGCGTGGCGCTGATTACGTGCATGCTTTTCGTCACGCTGGAATACCTACGTGGCCAGTACCAGATGGGAAGTGCACATCTTCGACATGGCATGAAGCTGCTTTCCGCTGTTTCTGTGTCAAGTCCACGATCTACGATGGCCCCGACTATCCTGTGCACGGAGGGAGATTTTGCCTACAACGCCTTGGTCGACGCCTACTCCCGACTAGGCATTCAGTCGGCTATGTTCGGCCATGTCCCTTCACATATGTGTGTCGTAACGCAAGATCCACAGACTACGACTATCCCATATATTTTCACCTCGCTCCTAGATGCAAGACGCACACTGGATGATCTCTTGAACAGAGTCCACTGCCTCAAAAGACACTATCACGACCATCACACACCCGACTCACCAATAGACAACAAAGAAATGGCCGAAACACAGAATAAAATCCTCACCGACCTAACCCTCTGGCGCAAAGCATACACATCCACCCTATCCCGCCTCGACAGCACAAAAACAAGCGGCAAAGACAAAACCGGCTACCTCCTCCTCCGAGTCCACCACGAAACGGCAACAATAATGGCCTCAGTATGCCTAACCCCCTCAACCGAAGACCAAGAATTGATCTTCGACTCGTACACCGAAAACTTCATAACAATAATGAGCTGCTTCCTGGACCTCTGGAAAACATGGACATCAGACAACTTCCAAGAAAAACACCTAGCAACCCTAACTGCGCAATCAGACGACCTTAAAGCCCTTTTCCAAAACTACAAAACAATGTCCGACATGAACACTATACTCGAAACGTCCCTCCTAGAAATCCTCGAAACATCAGAAGACATCACCGCCCACCTCCTCCAAACACCATACTGCGGCGCGGCCAGCTTCACCGTTGAAGCAGGCTACATCCCACCGGTCTACTACACAGCATTGAAATGCCGTGTGCCACGGATTAGACGGCAGGCTGTACGGACGTTGCGCGCCGCGCCGCATCGAGAGGGAGTGTGGAGTGGGCCGCTTTTGGCTGATGTTCTTGAGGAGATCATTACTATTGAAGAGGGGGATTTGTATGCTGGGGATGTGAGGGTTACGAGGTCTGGTGGAGGGTTTCTTCCTAGGCCTATTGATTTGTGTTTACCTAAAGTGCCGGCTGGGATGAGGGTTTCTGATGTTAGGGTCATTTTGCCGGATGATGTTTCTGGGGAGACTTTTGTTAGTTATCGGAGGAGGGGGATGGGTGGTGAGTGGGTTAGTTATAAGAGGAAGGTTGGGAGGTAGTATCGTATAATTTATAGTATGATATGTCGTTGCTTGGTGGATAAGTTACTTGTAAATCGATGATCTACAGGGCATATTTCTTTCTTCTGCCTTGATTATAATCTTGGTTTATTGTACAATTTTCATATCATGACCTTGTAAGGACATGAGATTCGTTAATTCGTAACATGCTTCCAAAATCCTGAACGCCCCCCAAAATTTGATCTTGCTTTTTCTTCTTCCAAATTCAATGTAAGCAGCTTTGCACCTGTACCACCATCACTTGCCACCTCCCTTTTGGCTTCGCAAAAATGCTGCAACCTGTTCATGTCGAGTGACGAAAAACATTCGTTTCTTTTCGGACTTCCAAACCAACACGCCAATTTCCGCAGCATACTGGCAAGGAGCCGAATATTCCGCCAGGCTGGTGAAGTCCTTGAACAGGAAGCCAGCTGTGGCCCGAAGGCGGTCTCGCTCCAGTTGCCAGAGCCGAATTTGATCTGTGACGGTGGGTGGGAGCACAGATGCTTGGAGACCCTTGACATTGGAAGCGCCGTGGCCAGCGTTATGCTTGCGCAGCTGTGGGTGCGCATGCGATAATAGGTATGATATGATCTGATCGGCGGTGATTCCCATCTCAATGGCTCGGCGGACAGATTGTCTGGTGATCTTTCCTGTAACCAGATTGGGGAAGCGGTATTTGAGGTTTGTGAAGAGGGAGATGAGGGAGATTTGGAGGGGCGATGAAGTGTAGGCATAAAGCCGGTAGTTAGTTTCAATGATGATAAATCCCGAGCCCGAGCCACTAGACTGACTAGCCGGTCCGGTGAGGGACCCGGTGACAGGATTGCTCAGTGCGCTGGAGTCGGAGGTAAGGGTGGTTGCGAGACGCGTGGGATAGAAGCACGGTGCGTCGGGGTCTTCCTGGTAGACAATGCCAAAGTCGGCTAGGTCGGCGAGGGTACGGAGTTGATTTGAGGTCAAGTGCTTCTTCTCGTAAGAGGCACCGAGTTCCAAGCTGCTCAGCAAGAACAGGAAAGAAAGGACCTCGACACTGTCCATGCCGATGGCCTCGGCGCTTTCGACGTAGAGAATCAGAATATTCCAGACTTGCGTGTTGACGTCTTGTAGTACAAATCCGAAGCCGTCCTTGGTGATGTCGACGCGGCTTCCTCGGATTTCGACCAGATGTCCAGCTTGGAGAAGCTGCTTGACGCCCTTGCTCAGATTGACCATGTCTCGCTGTCCGCCAAATGCGCTAGTTCCAACCATGTATCCCATCACACCTTCCCATTGTCGCCTGGCATACTCGTCTAGATCGGCGATCGAGGTCTGCGTTTCACCGGGACCCTGGGAGAACACACCGAAGGAGTGCGAATCCTCCGCGCCCATGAGAGCTTGTCGGAGCGAAGAAGCGAATGGGTTGGTGACCATGTAGGCTCGGGTTTTCTCACCGGTGAGCGTCGTAGAAAGAATGTGTAGTCGTCCTAAAATTGAAAGCGCATTATCCCGTTGTCTTGAGAGTGATCGTCAGTCTATGGAGCTCAATCAGTCAGATAAGGCGCTCACTTCTTGCTCTCTGTGTTGACCCAGATTTCCAGATCGGCTGTCGGAAGAGGGTCTTTCAGATACAGAAGTGCCATCACAAAGCATTTTGCTAAATCCACGTTAGTGAATCATTTGCATTCACGTAGATGAGCTCATACCCAGATCTGGCAGCATGCGCCGGAATATCGCGAGAGCTGTTGATGGCTGCTGGTATAACTTGTAGAATGTCGTCCCGGGGAGACCCTCCAGGTACTCAAGGGGACGGGATGTCGCGCTGGCCATGATGAGACACCTGAAGCAAAGAAAGAAAAGAAAACAGCTGTGGTGGAAATGACGCTAGTACGGTGGCCGGAGCGGCAGAAAATGGCAGTTCCGGGGGATGAGCCCGCCGATTGAGAGTAGAATGTTGGTCTTGTTTCTCACTGTCCATTCCTTATTTGCAAAATGGCTTCTTTGAAATTTGTTCGCTCGGTAAGTTTATGTACGCCCGCTGAATCCCAATGACTGTTTACTAAGGTATATAACTTCCATCTATAGGTGTGGGAGTCCTTTCGGGCTACTTCGGGCCTTGAGCCTCGGTACGTGAACATGCGTTTCTGCTAGAGCGATGAATGAGACTAATGGTTCACGATAATTGCCTAATTGAAGTCTCTTGAACAATGTGAGCTCGAGCTAGGTTCTCTTTGGTTACATTCAACTAATCAATGACCGGTTACAGCTCCGTGTCACTGCTGCCCGTCCTGGTATTGTCAACTTTGAGCTCGATATCCAGAAAGAGCATACGGTAAGTCCTTTTGTGCAAATAAATTCATCTTGATGACTGTGATGCATCTTCGAGTCCTTGTTTGGCTCAACCGACCCTATTGACCCGTCTCTAATATCTACTTCTCATATAGAACCGCCTGAACATCCTCCACGGAGGCACCATTGCCAGCATGGGTATGTTCATCATTACATGTTGTATAGATATTCTGACCAATTGCTTACTTGCATGATAGTGGACCTCGGTGGCTCGTTGGCGGTGGCTTCCCGTGGCCTGTTCTCGACTGGAGTGTCAACTGACTTGAACGGTGAGTCTATCAAGCGGTGATCATATATTGAATCGCCGCCTAATGCAAGAATCGGCTCTAGTGACATATCTCAATTCTGGTGGCAAGATCGGTGACAAGATCTTTGCAGTATGTCTATCTTCCCTTCCTCCCAGTCTTTGCAGTGCTAACTACCGAGTTTAGGAGGTGACCTGCGACAAGTGTATGTCCCTCGTTCCAATATCTCTTTTCCTTGTCTGGGAAAAGATTGACTAACACATTATATACAGTTGGTAAGACACTCGCCTTCACCAATATCAAATTCACAAACCTCAACGGGCACATTGTTGCTCGTGGAAGTCACACCAAGTAGGTACCCACCTCTCTTATGCCACAATGCAACTCCTAATCCTTTTAGATATGTGACACTGGCATGGAAAGATCCCCAGAATATCGTCGAGGAGATAAATAACTCTAAGGAATAAGCGTATCAATCAATCTTCGTATAAAGGCGCAGGCTGGCGTGGATTTGACAGGAGACTTGTGGTATCCGAGCCAACCTCTAATATCTAGACTGTGGTCATTGATTTAAGAGTTCCCACTTCTGTGATATTGAAAGTAGACAGTTGAGATATCTCTGGTTTACACGCTTAACTCTGCGAGGTACATCTTATCATTCACGCTCCAATGCCATTGTGGTTATGTTATGTGCCTGGCGTTGCAACCAACACTTGTAGTCTTTATTCAACATGCTTCGACATGCAAGCTGTCGCCTTTCTGGCTCGCCTCCACTACGCTTGTCTCATTTGCCCTTTGCTGAAAATGTCTTGGCGACACCCTCAGTGCATATAATTCATCAAGTTTCTCGAACGAAATTCCCTGGTACCATGATTTAGTAAACTTTAGTAAGGTCTTATAAGAAAAGTCGTACCTTTGTTTCCGGATATAAGAACCATCCGCCAACTGCAGCAATAAGCCCCGTCCCCAGAAAGATGAAGCCGACCTTCCCACCCAGACTTCCTGCATCGGGATTGATCTGATAAAGTGATCAGTAAATATACCTAGATGGATACATGTCACCTCTTACCATATATGGAATAGTAAACTGCATGATCAGCCCCCAGACTGCATTGGTGATTGTGACTAGTCCCTGAGTTGCACCGCGAAGGCGCATGGTAGCAATTTCCGACGCTAAAACAAATCCTGTCGCCCCAATGGATAACTGAAAAATGATTGCCCACAGGTAAATGAAAACTAGAATGCCCCAACTGGCTTTTGTTTGGTCTGGGACACATCCCAGAATCCCTATGACCAGGAGCATAAAGCACAAAGCGAATTGTGGCCAGACAATCAGGGTCCGACGCCCTAAAATCTCCGTCAGAGGGAAAGCTGCAGTACTAGACAGAAGCATGACGATATAAAGAACCACCGATGCATCGAAATAATCTTTCACATGGATCAATTGCAGAAAATAGGTTGCGTAGCCGATTACGAATGTAGCGCCAATCATTTGCTGGCCACTGGCAGCAAAGATAGCGGTAAAGGTCCTTTTGCGGTTCTTAGCTCCAAAGCACTCAAACTCTGTTGACAAGTCGATTCCCAAAAAGCTGTGCTTAGGTGTGTCTGCTGAATTTTGAATCTCGGCTGTAATGCGGACTTCTTCCTCCATTCGTCGAATTTCAATGTCGTAGAAAGCGTCATTCTTGAACCCATAGACTTTTTTTAATTCCTTCTTTGCTTGAGCTGATTTTCCACATCTGACGAGCCAGTATGGAGACTCGGGGAAGAAGAACCAGCCTGCTGTAAGAATGACTATTCAAAATGTTAAAAGCAGTAGTCGTGTGGCTAGTTTTGTACGTACGTGGGAAGATATACATGGCTACCACTGGGAGCCACCATTGCCTATAATGACAAGTTAGCCTAAGCACGGCGCACACCGTAAGTCCAACCCTTACCATTTTCCGTCGATATGGCTTCCTCCCTTTGATACTACAACACTGCTCAGGGATTTAGTAACATTGGCCACACACTCGAAGGAGAGTAGTTACTGACATGGCAAACTGCCCAAACACAATGCTAGTATTGAAGAAGCACAAGAAGAAACCTCGTAGCTCTGGTCGACACGTCTCTCCAATCCAGAGGGGTGAGATGGTAAACATCGCGCCAATGGCAATTCCTAGGGTGATGTCAGAATTGAGAAAGGGGTTTGAAGGGCTTCGCTCACCATTGACGCCTCTGCCGGCAAGGTGCATTCGCCAATCCGTTGCCAACTGTTGTAAAAGAACTCCGGTAACGGATATCATCATTGCCACCAGAATTCCCGGCTTACGCCCGAACTTCTCCAGCAAGGGAACAATAACGAAGGTGGATACGACCTCACATGCTGGGGCAATCGAGTTCCAAGCTGAAAGGTAATGCGCCGGGATTATGTAGTCTCCCGACGGCTCAAGGATGCCAAATTGCTTCTGGAATGTGGGCAGTGCCGCCAATTGACCCCCTGCGACAATGTCGAACCCCTGCATCATCACACCACTGGATACCCAGAGGGCTGATAATGTGAGCACATGTATGTCTTCTGAGTTCTGAGGTATGCAGACTTACCCCAGAGAGCGAATTGCCACTGCGAACGGAGCATTTGCCATTTCTTATCAGGGCTGATAACGGTGTAGTCAATTCTAATGGGAAGTCAGTCACTACAACCTCCTGGGGGTGGAGACACTGTACTCGTCGGTCATCGTGATGGATCCCCGCCAGTATAGCTTTGTATTTGCCTGCATCTCTAGAAGCGGAGTACGCAGTTATATATGCAGCAGCCTCAATGCATGCTCGATCTTCCCCGTGGGGAAAAGTGGAGTCCGGGGTACGTGAGTATATGACTCGCGGAGTACTGAGGCTGCTCCGCGATGCTCGGTACATGCCGAGGTCGGCATAGCGGGGCCTTGGCAATGGCGGTTGTCTATAACTTGTGCATAAGTTCAATGATATTGGTCTGAGATGTAGTAAAAGCCATGGAGCCCACTCGCATCAGGCCGTCTCTGCATTTTACTGCTGACTACTGGATCAATGATCCTTGTGCGCCTGGATATGATTCGGCGACAGGCTTATACCATGTCTTCTATCAATGTAAGTGTTTGCGACGATGTGGTTGGATTTAGCTCACACAGTACAGGCAATCCACATGGTACCGAATGGGGCTCGATGTCTTGGGGTCATATCACCAGCGAAGACCTCATTTCCTGGACACCTTTCATGAGGCCCGCTTTGGTTCCTGATCAGCCTTATGATCATGACGGAGTCTTTACAGGTTGCATGGCACCTCCTACAAATTCCGAACAAGGCCCTCTGAGAGTTGTCTACTCTTCAGTTCAAGATCTGCCTTTTCACTGGAGCACACCTCCATACCCCCGCAACGCTGCTGGACTAGCAATTGCCAAATCCAACGATGGCGGTAAGACATGGACGAAATGCTCAGAAAATCCTATCTTGATGGGTGAGCCCAAGGGGCTACAAGTGACTGGCTTTCGTGATCCCTTTCTAGCCGAATGGCATGCTTTGCATCAGTTACGTGGACAAAAGTCCCTGTATGGTCTTGTCTCCGGAGGGATTGCAGGCCACGGCCCAACAGCCTTCCTGTATTCTGTGCCACATAACAACGTATCGGAATGGCAGTATCTGTGTCCTTTGGTCGACATGCCTGCTCGATTCCAGCCCTCACCGAAATGGTCTGGAAACTTTGGCGTTAACTGGGAATGCGTTAATTTTCTGACCCTCGAATCTGAGAGCAACAGCCGCGTCTGTCTGATCCTGGGAGCAGAGGGGGATGTGGAACGTGAACATATCCGAAATTTTGAATCAAGTCCACAAATTGCCCCAAGGACTGTTCGGTCTCTGCTATGGATGTTTGGTGACTTGAGGTTTGAGAACAATTCAGCTCGTCTTGACTACACTCATGGCGGATATTTGGACTGTGGGTCACTGTATGCGGCCAATTCATACTTTGAGTCGGGTTCTCAGAGACATATAATGCACGCATGGATTCCCGAAGAGGACATTACAGCGAGTTATGCCAAAGAAAAAGGATGGAACGGAGCATTGGCCATTCCTCGCGAGCTCTTTCTTCTTTCGGTACCAAATGTTACTCGAGCACTTCACGGTCCTCTGTCGGAGGTAGCCTCTGTTGAACGATTTACAAATGGAGACGGCTCAACCACTATTCAAACCCTCGGAATACGGCCTGTTAAAGAGATAGATCAACTCCGCAAACGCTGTGGTCATGTCTACCAGCGGCAAAATATCTCACTCCCGTCTTCGACAGCCGAAGCAACGCAGACACTGTGCTTGGCATCGTCCTCTACTTGGGAGCTCGAGGCAACGATTTCCATTGACCCAGGTCGCTGCCATGAATTGGGTTTTCATATCCGCCATAATAGCGACATGTCCTCATGTACTACCATCACATTTTCTCTCCAGGAAGAGACGATCAGTGTCAGCAAGGGAAGATCAACATCTAATCCAAACATACGCAATTGCCCCGAACAGGGCCCATTTACTCTCTTTTATAGGGCTAGTCATCTGGCTGTCGGGTCCGAAGACAAATTGGAAAATTTGCGTATTCGCGTAATCTCTGACGCCGATGTCTTAGAGGTTTTTGCAAATGACTGGTTTGCCTTGACTACGATGGTTTATTCTCCGGAGTATTCTAGCCCTACTGGCATATCAGTATTTGCTTATGGGGGGCAGGAGAGTGCTGTTTTCGAGGAGGTGAATGTTTGGGATGGGTTGTCGACTGCTGGGAGATAAAGAGACCTTAGATTTTGTCACTCTCTAAAGAAAAAGCAATACCATGATATCGTTGGAATTCTTATAAACCAGCATCTGAAAGACGCTCTTCTATTACTCCCTGGAGAATCATCATGGATGGGCTCTTTTGTAAAATTGTCTGTTCGGTATTTCCCGATGCTCGGAGACATTGATAGAACTGAGGCGAACAGAGCCCACTCAAACAGGGAGTATTTGCTGCAGCCATGGCGGCCACCGTAGTCATAAAAATACTACCACTCAAAATTAGTCAACCTATATGTTTATGAAACCAAAAATTGAACCCACCTAACGAACAATGTCCACCTGTTCACCTGGCAGTTATGGAATGCCGCAACGATACTCGGCGTCAGCATTACATACGAATCAAAGAATATCTGACAATGATCCAGAAGGAGGTCTGTAACGGCTCCATCCTGCATCGCCTGATAAACGGCCGGCCAATATATTGAAAGCTTGCAGCAGTAGTATTGGACCCGGAGAAAGTTTGACAAAGGACAGGACGGGATTTCGACAAGTTCCAATGGCTGTAACACATCGCCCTTATCAAAACGGTTTATATCGGGTAGGTAACTATACCATTCCTCGAGCTGGTGTTCCAGCTCCAGTGCAATACCTGAGGCATAGACGTACTTTCCGGTAGATGTCGCCTGGACAGCTGTGTTGCATCGATGTAGCAT
>ERZ1673737.3648-NODE-3648-length-11498-cov-4.287250_pt1 | contig 11498 bp, 15 predicted proteins | sample MGYA00580211_ERZ1673737 | MGnify/ENA primary metagenome ERZ1673737 (study PRJEB41218, sample SAMN15661789) | gut metagenome | host: Homo sapiens | place: Canada: London | collected 2015-08-20/2019-03-30 | study: EMG produced TPA metagenomics assembly of... | reverse complement strand
GGCTAACTACACCACTCTATAAGGTCATCGCCTGATCCAACTCTAACATGAAACCCCTCACCTACCTCTCCCTCCTCCTTGGCATCTCTGCAACCACTGCCCTCGCCGCTCTCCGCCCAGACGCAACCCCCGACGAGGTCGCCGCGGCGGAAGCTGAGTGCGGGTCCCTAGGCGTGATGAGGATCGATCCAGCAGAGCTACCCGAGGGCGTTACGATGGCCGACGTCCGCATGTGCGCCGACCATCCGCTCGGCCCTGGGGCGTACCTAGGTCCGGGTCCTGGTGCTTTCGCCAGGTTCCGTCGGTTCTTGCCGAGTTGGGTATTTTGAGAGGACAGCCTAGAAGCTGGGTCGCCTAAGATATGAAAGCCGTAGGCTCTCTAGATAACGATAAATACTTCATTCGAGTTACCTTGCTTGCCATCGTCCTGCAAGGTCATTCCTCGAGCGTAATTCGGCGGATAATTAGGTGAATCGAATTTAGAATCTTCACTCTTAGGAGAGCGCTCAGAGCCTTGCTGAGTTATACTCATCATAAAAAGACAACACTAGAATAGGTGAGTCCTAGAACGCTAAGGAGAGGCTGGTAGGAATTCTGCTATACGTAACTGGTTATAGGAGTATACTCAAAAGGAAAAAAACCATTTTGCATGAGGCAAGAACTGCAGTAACTACCACAATATTACACTAAGATCCACCCCCAGGCATTCATCTAGACCACATCACATCACATCATCATATCATATCATATCACATTCCCCACCAGCATCTTTAAAATCTGTTTCTCGATCCAACAAAATAAGAAAAAGACACCCAAACCCATCCCTTCCTACCATCCTAATCGGGATGAATTCCTCAAGTTAGATCACCCAATCACATCAACTATCACATCAGGATATCCAAGGGTGTACATTTCCAGCAGCCTGGGCGGACCTTCCGATCGATTCATGAGGAGTGGGGCGTGGCTTGCGAGAACCGGATTCTCCGGAGGCGAGGTGGCTGTGGAGGTTTGCTGGGGAGGTCAGCTGGTTTCCCCAGATTTCTTGTATGCAGATAGGTCTAGGCGTGGTTGGCGTTCTTGGGCTTCGCTTGCGCGTCCGTATTCTTGGGTTTTGGTATTACCTATCGGATTTACGTTGTCGACAGAGGCTTTTGTGAACCGGTGGTTGTGTCTTATGGTGAGAGTGAGTGAATACTCTCTCATTTGATCTTTTCTTATCTGTAGTATCTAGACGATGTCCTGCGTTGGATTCGCCATGTTAGTGGCGAAGTCGTGGTAAGAGGAGTTTGTATTGGATAATATTATGCTCCGTGGGTAGTTTTGATTTCCATGATTGATACGTATAGACATTATGTGTAGACCATAGATGGAGATATAGTTTGCTTACGATTGGCGTTGACATCAGACTCGGTTTGCTATTCCGAGTTCGGATTCTACTATGATTTGTAGATTCCATCACAAGCCAGGCATTGCATTTGGAATATCTTCCAGCGTGTTTCAGCGTCTAAAGGCCGACATATGGAGCAATATTTCAGAGAATAGAAGTCTGACGGAGAGTGTATTTTCTTAGGAGAATGACTACTGACTGAGTTGGGACAAGTTAACAGGTAATGTTTGTTTGACTAGAGTTTTCCTACTCAAGGCTATACTCCAATAGATAAAGAAAATGCTAAATACAATAACCAAACAACCAAACAACCAAGCTAGAAATTCCAGACCCCGACCCCCCATATCTACACTAAGCAATGTCGGAAAGAAACGAATTCCCTAATCCGGCGAAGCCGACTCTGCAGCCCACCAAATCTGACGAGCGAGTAAAATCCCGCAACCAGAGTACAAGAAAATGGCAGACATGCATGTAGTACAATTTCACAATAGCACAATCGCAAAAAGCCAATTAGCGAGTACGTTACACGCCAAGGAAGATCATCAAGTGATCGCCATGATCGTGTCATAAAAAAGCCAATCTTGCAGTCCAATCTCGGGATTCGAGGGTGGTTACTAGCAAAGGCAATGCAATGATCTGCGATTAGTGTGGTCCACTGATGTGATCTGTGCATGTGCAGGGTGAATGGGTGGATAGCGTTGCGCGTGTCGACGGTTAGTGTGCCGTTGGATGGGCCTGGATGGGACAGTGAGGGCACTGAGGTGGTGAATTGGATTGGTTTTGAACCAGGGGGAAATGTTTCCGTTAGGCTTTCTTCTGTTCTCCTAAACCCGAGTGCAGGGCCCGATTCGGTATTCTTTGCTGGATCGCGATCCGATTTAGAATTTGGATTTGGAATTTGGAATTGGGAATTTGAAATTTGGAAAATTGCATCATGTCCGTGTTTAAGCGTGAGGGTTGTTTAACCATGGGATTGGTATCTGATCTCTATAGAGACATGGTTCGGGTTCGGAGTTGTCCGGCGTGTCAATCTTCGCTGGAAGTGTACAATGTACCTATTGGGTTTAACTTAACGTTAATGTGCTCGGCAAAGTTTAGACCTATCTACATGTACTAGAGCGAGTGATTTGACATAGTATTTCGTAATGCTAATCCACAGAGGAAATCATATCCGCTGGTAAGAATGACAATGAAAGGTTCCCACAAGGCGCAAATTCGTAATCTGTGACAAAGATCCATGACTGATGCGAGCGTGCTGTCCTGATAGCACAATTGAACATGTCGGACATAACGAGTGGACTTCTATTTGCAGCGTAGCCGAGAACAGTGGTTCAAACTTCGAGTCTGGAATGGTTCGTTACATGCCGCCGCGGCTGAAAAGCTCCCGGCCAATATCGCCGCTGCGGCGAACACTTAGACTCGACGAGCTACTGCGTCGACGGCGGCTACGAGACTCGGCTGGATCAGCTGGACTGAGTCCGCTGGCTCGGGCGTGTAGATTCAGAATATCAGTCAAGCTCACGACACCAACTAGGCGTCCAGAAAGTCGGGTTCCATCTAGCGCTGAAGCAGGAATTGAATGAGTAACTGGCGGTGGAACGGCAACTCCTGAAGTAGACTGAGAGCCTGAAGCTGTGGGCGCGAAGGCTAGAGGAGCTGGGTGGTGCGGAGCTGTGTATTGAGGGGACTGTGCTGAGGGGCTCAAAGGCGGAGGAAGAGGAGATGCTGGAGGTGAGTTTGCAATATGCGATCCTGCAGCTGGTTGGCTTATGTTAGGGGGAAGAGGGACGTGTGCAGCAGAGTGTGATGGAGTTGGTGGTCCTGAGGAGGATGGGGACATGGGATCCGTCACCCAGAGTCTAGTGAAATTAGTATAGATATCCTGATTGTTAATGTTTGGAGTTATATGGCAATTACCGATGTGATTTAGTTGCCACAATCTTTGCGACTGTATGGGCCAGTGTCGACCCTGGATTGACGTGGAAGACAGGGAACGAGTCCTTGCCTTCTATCAGTCCTCGTGTAGACAGGATGACCGAAATGAAGTTGGTGCAGGTATTGTGAAGAAGCGGCAGTGAAGATGACCGGGTCAGAAGCTGTCAATTGTTAGTAGGAGTATTGCCAGAGGTGGCACATAACATACCTTGACGTCTGCTGTTGAAATATTGCCAAGGACATTCATGTGGCTATCGACCACGACAATGGATGATACGCCTTCATTGTTCATGACATGTAAAGCTTCGCAAAGAGGTTTGTCGCCACTGTAGGAATATATGTTAGACTAGTTGCAAGCATATCCATGGTAAACCACTTACTTGATCGAGATCACTTCTTGAGATCCGATCCGCAACTCGCGCAAGGCTTGACTGTAGACCTCCTCGATGACAGGGAAGCTCCGGCCATTCTCCCAAAGGAATTTAACAAGTCGGAACTGGCTGAAGATTCCAACCACCTCTTGGGGGTTAGACTCATTGACCACGACGACTCGGTGAACACCTCCGCCAAAGGTCTCAACGGCGGTCAACACATTTGCCGACGCGGGCAAGTTGATGAGGGGTTCTTTCTCCATGCCAAACTTCTTGACATCCCGCAGCGGAATAGGCACTCCCTCGTGGGCCTTCTTGGCCAGCTCTTCATACGATGCTTGATGCGCTTCATCGGGTGATGTCAACCCTGCCGCTAGCAGGAGATATGAATTGAGGTCAGCGTAATCGAATGTGCCGACGGCAGAAGTGTCTTCAGGAGTCTCGCGGATCAAAAGTACAGCCGCACCGGAGTCAATCAAGACCTAGGAATCAAGTTAGTGAGAGTCGATTGTGCCGGCATTGATACTCACGTTTGTAGCATCTTCGATTCCCGTATCAAGCTCCACGAACTTGAGATCATCCGGGCTAACCAGCTCTCCAATTGAGATCTCTCGCCAATCCCGACCGATAAACGCAGGGTCACTATGCTTGGGTGGCGGGGGATTGTCGATCAGGCTCTGGATGGCGGATTGAGTGAGGGATGGTTGCCGGCGTGCGCGGGGAGACCCAGGGGGTCCGCGCAAGGACTCGCTCAAGCTTTGTCTGTGTTGGTGGTTCGGTGCGGGCATGTGTGAAACGCGGAGGTTTCGTGTGGAGGAGCGGGAATCTGTGCTAGAGCGCGGGGATGGAATGGCCGAGCCATTGTTGTTTAGAGAAGTGTCGGACCCGTCGGTGGGGATTTGGTTGTCCGCCATGGAGGTCAAGTGTCTCCTGTTTGGAGGGGTTATCGAAAGGCAAGGATCATCAAAAAGTTGCGAAATGCAAGTCGTTGCTTGACTTATTGAGGTCATCAGGTGATGTTGATCAGATTAAGCGGGGTTGGCTTCACAGCCAATCAGTGTGAATATTTGTCATTCGCACCTGACATCATCCTATTATGTCATCGTAAGTTGTTGCCCAGAATGGCTTAGCGCGCTCTCTATTTGTTTGGTCTACTTTGTATAGAAACAAGGTGAAGGCATCATGGGTATAAGTTTCAATTGCAAAATAAATGGGAATATGGTTCAGAAGAAGTCATTCAATGTCATGGATATATCCCTCCCTCTATCCTTCAAAACAGCCTTCCTGACACGCGGATTAGGTCCCTCCACCCGCTCAGACCGCTTCTTTCCCCTATTAAGCTCCTTCTTCTCATGATCATGTGTCTGCATCGCAGGGTCTCTAGTGAAAAACACAACCGACTTAGGCCTGTATAGAGCACGTTGTGCCACCCGCTCCGGATTGTTGTGGTTGGCGGTTGGAAGTTGGAATTCCAGAATCGGGAGATTTGTATCCAATGTCGAGAGCTGCTTTTGTTGCCCATCCGGATCTGGATCCGCTTCAAGATTAGATTTGTACACATCTAACAGGGGCCCTAGATCTGCTAGTGCCTTATCCCGTGGTCGCCAGTCAAGTCTACTAGCCGACCAGCCTTCGATGGGGAGTATATTGTTCGCTGGCTTTCGGTGACCGGAGATCTCTTTTGTAATCTTGTCGCATCCATACGCGATCACAAGCTGAAGCTCCGGTAGTTCGTGAAGAGATCTCAAAGCTGCGGTTGTCAATTCGTGCTGATGGTAGATTCTGAGAATTCGGAGATGCTGTAGTGCTGAGGTGAACTGCCACATCTCGACCCAACCACGCACGGATCCATCTTGCAAAGAAGCTTGCTCTTTGGTGATGACTCCTTGGGAAATTTGGCTCTGGTTTGCTTGGGGCATGCAAATCTCGAGAGCGACCAGGTTCTTGATATTTGGGATACCCGAAAAATCTGTCAGAGAGCAATATGTAGAGGCAAGCGTCAGGACTGCTCTCCAGCGGATATCTTTGTTGTTAAGCATCCCCATGTAAGCTTTCAGCGGTTCTCTGGGACTGCCAGTACTTAGACAGTAATAGGGACTGATTTGAGGAAATTGTATAGGGTACATTGTGGCCATGATTTTCCACATGTAAAGTGTCTGCTTGTTGCTATAGGACCGGTTAAATCGGTTCTAACAAGGCTGGTGAAGAAACCAATAACTCACCACCGGGCTAGAGCATCCCAGAGGTATTTTGCTAGATGCCATGGGACGATTTCGAACAGTTCGGCTTTCAGTTGCGATTGGTCCTTTAACAGCGCTTTCATTGCGGCATGTTTAAGGGATCCAGAACCTCGGCTATTGGTTGTCTCCCATCCATGGGGCAAAAAGGGAAGTTCATGGAGCCAATTGTCACCCCGGGGGAAGTAGCCCTGGGGCTGGTTGTCTTGAAATATGATGGACATCATGGAGAAAACACGATCATGATCGAAGGGGTTGGGGCACTCTTTCAGCCTTTTTCAAGGAGTTTTGCTCTTTTTTCCCTTGGGAAACACCCATTTGTCGTCGGTGTGGTTTATTTGAGGGGGAGCAACGAAATGTGGAATAGAACGCGTAAATGAAGCTGCCAAAGCGCGTCGGTTGCGATATAGAGACCATACACGTGACCAAACATATGCTAACACCAATTGCAAGATCCCTTCTATCAATACATTTTCAAGGGGTATTAAGTAACGATCCGATATATTCTAACTTATAGTGTAAATACAACCAAGACCCCGCTTATCGGCTGTAATGGTGGATGTACTGTAACTAAGCTTCATTTCTTCGCGCATACCGACTCCGAGCCCGCACCTGCGGCCCTTTCCAGTACAAAACATACGGCACGGGGGAAAACACGAAAGAGATACCACCCAGAACAGTCAGAGTCCAAGCAACACCCAGGTTACGGTACATAATTTCCGAGACAATTGCCATAACACCAGAAGCAACAAGCCGCAATACTTGTAAACTTGAGAGAGCGCTAGCAGCATGCAGCTCAAACGAATCAGCAACATATTGATACGATGAAACAAAGATACACAGCACCCCAAATCCCAACATTACTGACGAGGCAAGCGGGCTCCAGTAACTGATGGACTCTCGGGCGGTCCAGCCCATCCAGAACATGGAAATTGGGATAGCTGGCGCACCAAACATGCCCATATACAGACTGATCTCGGGGTCTGGACGGTGCTGGCCTCGGGCGCGACTGCGAATGATCTCGCGGCGGAGAAGATACATTGCTATTGGAACGGCTGGTGCAGAGAGGAGGACTCCGAGTTCGATGCCTAAGAAGGCGACGGCTGTCAAGCCTGTACTCCAATGATATATTTTCCCGTATATAGAGGCGTAGCCGGAGATGAAATTGTAGAGGATGATGAATTCGACAGAGACGTAAAAGGCGTGGACGCTGATGATTGGCTCTGTCATGAAGAGAAGGATTGGTCGATATAGCGAGTTGCGTAGACGATGTATGAAAGAGACACGATTGAAGTCTAGCGGTGCTCGGTACCGGTCATCGCCTGTTAGACGGCAGAGCTCTTTGGCTTTCCAGTCTAGCAGGATGGGACTGTATGTTTCGGGGAGGAACAGCACAAGCAGTACCAGGACTATTCCTCCAAAGGTAATGGTAATCCAATCCACCCAGCGCCAGCTTTCCCACTTGAATTGGACAACCAATGCCCCCGGCGTCGGTCCCACCAAAGGTCCCGTGAAGGTAATGATGGAGAACAGTGGGAACATGTAGACTCGCTCGATGCGTGACCAGATGTCCACAAGAGACGCTGCTGCTAAGACAGCTGGGGCAGACCCGAATAGGCCAGCCAAGCCACGGCAGACAATTCGCTGTACCACAGTCTGAGCCAGCCCTGCGCCCATGTTAAACAGCATGAACAGGATCATACTCGGAATGTATGTGGGGTTGCGTCCGAAAACTTCGGAGATTGGTGCTGCTACCATGGCGCCGAGGCCATTCATAACCAGAAACATAGCTAGTGGACTCAGTTAGCTTAAGAATTTAAGTACTTGTTCATTAACTTACTCGTCGCTAAGACCTGGATTTGGGAATTTGTACGATAGAGCGCCCTAGTTGATACGATGGCGGTGGTATCAATTGTAGAAGACCAGAATATCACGCATGCAGTCCCCGACGTTATAAGAGTGCATGCTAGTCGACGTTTGAAGGTCCAATTGTGAGGATCCATTGGATCACATTCACCTTCGTAAGTGACGATAATGAGTTTTTTCTTTTTGATCCACTCAATGTCAGAGCCCTCAAACTCTTGACCGGACTCTCCAACTAAACCACCACCGGAGACATCGGTGGATGCACCAGCACCCGGTCGAGCTCTTTCAATTCCAGTCACCATTACATCAGTCGGCGTACTGAGGGTATCTTGCGTGTTGATGGTATGTGGATCGGTTTGGAGCTCCGGATCGAAATCCGCTCGCTCGACGTCTCCATCCCTCTCCAAATGAGCTCGAACCGTATGGCGTGGATAGAGAGTTGGTCCATTTATGATGGTACGATGGCCATGTTCCCTCCTACGTTCAGCAGGTAAATCATCATCCGGCTCGCGAGGGGTTGTCTGAATTTCTCCATCTTGGTAAGAGTAACGGCCCTCGAGAGTCCAAACATCTCCGGGCTTTTCGTGTCTGGTGACAAATTGTTTCTGGAGCTGTCGGCGAATACCACGGTGTTGGAAAAACGATTGCATCGTGCTTGAAGGACCGGCGTAATCGACAAATCATTGAAGCGTTGAGTATTGACATTTAGAGCTGCTTCAAGCTGTTCGAAGGCAAATTTTGGCATATGGCCCCCGAGGATATGAAAGCCGTATAGCGCCATATCGCCATATTAATAACATTCGGTCAGCTCTTCCGCCAATGAGTCCTTTAATACTAGCCCTATTAGCCATATCTATATTATCTGGCTCATCCCATGAAGTTGGAGAGCGAGCGATATGCTGTGTTTTGTCCACAAGAAGATCAAAAAACACACAATTGAGTTATTGGGCGACACCAAGATGTGTTACCCATATGTCCTCGCAATAGGCACACCTAGATAGTACTCTACAATGATGTCAGAAAGACCAATGCTTTTCGTCATCAGTTGAGATCTCAAAATAGACAGTAATGACACATGAATAAATCCCAATCTCATCAGATTATCACATTCAGATTGAGGCTATATAGTCGTGTGAGTTTTGCACGAATAAAAGGCGATATAGGGAATATTCCAAGGTTAAACCCACTCAGTATAGATCCGTGAAGAATCAAATCCGCAAATACTTGGTCCAGTGGAAACTTACAGAGACTAAATCTTTTCCGGCATTTTAAGCCATTAGCTCGGGATAAAGAAGTATTTCCGAGCTGAACTGAAAAGGATTGAACTGCAGTTCGTATTGACGAATTGGTCTGCATTTGGTATTTCAGCCCGGTGGGCGAGAGATATCCGCATAATCCCAAGTGTATGTTTGAGTCTTTTGAAACGGTCCACTTTATGCCGTTCTATTGATGTTGATTCCACCTCCGAAACTCTATTCTAGCAATGATTTTGTTCAGTTGTAGCTCCTTTGTCCTAGATTATCAATCCATGAGCTTGATGCTTTTTCGATGCCTGTTTACTAGCTTGAAGGGTTGAGATAGGTTGTTTGTTCTGGGTGCTGATTGGGCTTGGGGCTTTTCCTTTGTCTGTAAGCTACGCATGTTCTGTATAAGTACTCGTTTGCTCATGTATCTATCACCTTGTCATCAGCTTGATGAACATGTTACCTTAAATACGTTGAACTTTTTTTATTGAACAATTGACAGAGTTTTCTTAAGAAATTCATAGTGGATTATATTCAATATGTAAAAGCACGGAACAAATGGAGTACAGGCCAGTTTGTGCTCTAGAGCCAACTGCAACCCGAAGCACCAGCCAACGATATTACAGAAAAACGATCATTTATTCGGAGAAACAGCTACACCTAGATCACATCACGTAAAGGATGTCGGTATCTGCAAAAGTCAGTCAGAAACATCCATTAATTTCACAGATAGAGAACAATAGCTTACCAAGAGGATGGCTGCAACTCAGCTGAGGCTTCTGGCTATATTTGGTCGAAAGCTCATCACGAATACTATTGAGCAGCTGAACATAGCTCTGCTGAGGATTCTTGCGAAGAGCAGCAATGAAAGCCCAAGACATAGCACCAGTAGCCTGGCCAGCAATCTGAGCATCCTGACTAGTCTGATCGTCCTTACTACCAGACCACATGATGACATCGGCGGGAGAGGTCTTGGTCTGCTTGTTGCGCTCGTAGACTTCGTCGCCCTTGGTGGCCTTCTTGATGAGGCCCATCGCGGTGGACATCATACTGCCCATATCACCACGCGCGTACGCGGAGACCACGCCGAGCAGGCCTTGACCGGCTTCCTTGGCCAGGTTGGGCTCCTTGAGGACACCGGAGGTGGAGTAGATGTAGGGCAGGTCCAGGGCGGAGCCGGAGTGGCATGAGTCGAAGATTGCTGTGAGGCGGACTCCTGGTTGAAGAGATCGGACCATGATTCGGTGCATCTCGTCGTCGACGATGTGGCCGGCGGCTCGGAAATCAACCGGGTAGATCACTTCGTCGTATCCATCGTCTTCATCACCGTCCAGATCGGGTGTCTGGCCGCCGTGGCCTGCATGTGTGTCAGTGCATTTCTAGCAGTGTCAATTTGCAGTTACACTCACCGGAGTAGTGGAAGAAGAGGGAGTCATTGGGCTGGGCATCCTTTACCAGCCAGTGCATAGCTCGCAGGATGTTGGCCTTGGTCGGCTGGCTCATTGGGTTTTGCTGGTCATCGGTCAAAATGACCATGTCCTCACGGGCGTAACCAAAGGTCTGGTTCAGGTAGGTCGACATGTTCTTGACGTCGTTGATACATCCGCGCAGCTGACCCTTCTGACCGAAATAATTGATACCAATCAACAGCGCCTTTCGCTTGCCTCTGCAGGTGGAGTATTGGAATCTGTAATTTTGCGGAGCGCCGTGACCGAAGGAGACGGGATTGCTAGGAGGGGGTGGGGGACCACCGTTTCTTCCGTAGGCTAGATGTTCAGGTTAGCTTGCGCCGTATGATGATATCCGAAAGGATGACGAACCTGGTCTTCCTTGTTGCATTGGTGGCCCCGAGGGCGCGTGCTGACTGTAACCCGACGGCGGACCCTGCTGGAAGTCGGCGTCAATATCATAATCCAAGCCTGCGTTCTTTGTCCATATACCGTCACATACATTGTATCCATGTTGCGGGGGCGCTCCGTATGGCTGCTGAGGCGGTTGGGGTGAATGGCTGTATCCGTACGGGTTGGACTGTTGCTGCGGCGGCGGTGGTGCCTGGTGGTAAGACTGGCCAGGATAGCCGCCATAAGATGGTTGCTGTTGATGATGCATTGGTCTGCGATTCAATCCAAGTCAGTTTCTCGAAGGATCTGCGCCAGAATCAGATAGGAGAAGCCATCGTACGGGTACTGTTGCGGGGGATAAGACTGCTGTGGGGGGTAACCCGGCGCGCCCGAGTAAGGCGGGTAGTAGGACATCACTTCAGTATTTCTCTGTGTCCACACGCCTTGGGGAAGGAGTAGAGTGAGGATTTAAGAAGATTGATAAAAGAGAGAACGCGATGGATGTGGAGTAAGGGAGATCCGAAGCAAAACAGATCGGAAATACGGGCGCCAAGCCTTGAACAGTTCACAGTTCACAGCCAAAAAAAAGCAGTTCACAGAGAGATTAAGAGATTTGA
>ERZ1673737.3645-NODE-3645-length-11501-cov-4.328761_pt1 | contig 11501 bp, 9 predicted proteins | sample MGYA00580211_ERZ1673737 | MGnify/ENA primary metagenome ERZ1673737 (study PRJEB41218, sample SAMN15661789) | gut metagenome | host: Homo sapiens | place: Canada: London | collected 2015-08-20/2019-03-30 | study: EMG produced TPA metagenomics assembly of... | reverse complement strand
GTTGTTCATTAATTATGGCCAGAAAATAATGACAAAGTGTAACATCATGTAGAGACGTTGAGGATATATAATGGCTGGGTGATAACTAACACTAATATGAATTTCACACCATCACTATTTATCCTCACTCACCTTAAAAGTGTTTTGATCCCTGTATGTATGAGGTTTTGTATATACTAAACTCGAACATTGTCCAATGCAGCCAAGAATTTCCAACGGTGGGTTGTACTTGGAGCATCCGGAAGCGGAAGCGGAACTTGCAAGCTGATCCATAAGCAGGTAATGACTTCGCGTATGCTATTTACTCTTTGGGCTTATTGACCCTATTGAGTTATTTATTTGTTAAGACTCTGCAATTCAAATCAATAGAAATAACGGGCATAGAAAGATTAAGCTGGCGAAGTGGCAAAGTGATAAAAGTGGGTACGGCAGGGTCTTGGCCCACAAAAAGAGGAGCACGTTATGAACGGGTCAAGCCGCATGATAGGCTCAAAGCACTACGAGGGATTGCGATTGTCGCAACCCCGCGAATAGTCTTGGCGTCCAATAATTTCTCTTGATGATTTTTAACAGTAAAGGGAAGCATATAGAATATTATTTTTATAGAAGGTTGCAAATATTAACGTTAAAGAAGGCAAAAACATTGTGGCGTTCCGGGATGAACGCGTAGTTGACAACTTAAACCGGGCCCCACGCCTTGCCCGATGCGGGTTAGATTATTAAAGCCAGTTTTGAGAGATGCCCAGTTCTTTGCCTTCTTTTTTCTTTTTCTTATCTCTCCAGAGTAGGGGTTACTTACTGCCTGTGAACTGGTGACTCTTCTCTACCCTCTTCTCTACCTCAGTCGCCACGCTATTGCAAGCTCTGGTACTATAAGATCCCGGTATGATCTAAATCAACTTAGATCCCCTAAATTCAACCGGCTTCAGGATTCCCTTCACCGAATCTCAGGATGCATAATCTTATAGCCAGATTTGCCTCCCGGCCAATCTACACGATTGCGCTGTCAGTCTTCACAATTCTCGGTCTCTTCTACCTATGGCGTGACTCCCCCGACTCCCAGATCACCCACGTGAAAACCGGTCCGATCGGAGATGCCTCCCCCAGAGGTAGTCACCCCATTGATGCGTTGATTGAAACTGCAGAGGCCGAACTAGAAGGTTTGTTGGCAAACGAGTCTGGCGACCTTGCATCCGCTGCCAAACGGTACCGATCACGCCATGGGCGTCATCCTCCGCCCGGATTTGCGGAGTGGTTTAAGTTTGCGAAGTCGAAGAATGCCCTAATTATCGAGGAATTTTTCGACCAAATATACCATGACCTCTCCCCGTACTGGGCCATCGAACCGAAGGAATTGCGCCGGCAAACGAGAAGCGTCCCCACCCGCATTGTTCTCCGCGACAAAGTTGCGAAAATAGTCACCGACGAACAGAGACCTTGGATGGATATCTGGCACAGTTTGGTCGAAACACTTCAGGATCGCCTTCCGGACCTCGACATGCCGATAAACGTTATGGATGAGACCCGTCTTGTTGTTCCCTGGGAGACAATCAACGAGTACATGGATAAGGAGGGGTCGAGTAAGGCCATCTTGGACGCAAAGGATGTCGTATCCGAGTATATGTCTCTGTCAAAGTGGGATAAAGAGACGCTGGAACCCTTCGACCCCGAATTCGGAGTTCCTGGCGAAGGGGGATATTGGTCTATGGCCCGTGTTGGATGTCCGGAAGGAAGCCCAGCACGAAACAGCGACATCGCCCGTATCAACTTTACCACCCCTCCCTGGGAATTTGAAAACTTCAACAGACTTTCATACCACGGCTATGTCTCAAATTTCACCTTGACTAAAGATGCCTGTGTGCGCCCGGAGCTTCAGGCGTTACATGGCACTTTCATTGCGCCGGTGTCAGTATCGACCTCGCACAAGCTGCTCCCACTGTTCGGTGGGTCCAAGCTACCCATGAATAACGAGATCCTGCTTCCCCCAGCGATGTATTGGGCCGACAACGACTTTTACTCTGGAGGAGAAAAGAACCACGGCGGAGCCTGGGAAAAGAAATATGACAAGATTGTATGGCGCGGTGCTGCCACTGGAGGCCACACCCACGAAGACAACTGGTTCGGCTTCCAAAGACATCGATTCCTGTCAATGATGAACTCAACCTCAGTGCAAAAGGCCGAGGAAGACGGGTACCACGGAGCGAACTTCAAACTCCCCAACTACAAAGACTACGGATTCAGCCCGAACGTCTCTCTCACACAGCTCCTTGACGGACGCACCGAAACGGGCTTCATGCATCTGTTCTGTTCGGACCCGCACTGTCCCTATATGGATACATATTACGAAACGATGCCTGGGATTACCATGAAGACGATGTATAACTACAAGTACATGCCCGATCTGGATGGAAACTCCTTCAGCGGCCGGTATCGAGGCTTCCTGCTCTCCACTTCTCTCCCGATCAAATCGACAATCTATAATGAATGGCATGACACACGTCTCATTCCATGGGTGCACTTCGTTCCGATGGATACCACCTACTTGGACGTATATGGGCTCATGGACTATTTCCTTAATGGCCATGATGATGTCGCTCGCAAGATCGCTCTTGCTGGCAAGAGCTGGGGTGAGAAGGTCCTTCGAAGAGAGGATATGCAGATTTACGTCTATCGACTGCTTCTGGAGTATGCTCGGGTTTGCGATGACCGGAGGGAATTCCTTGGATATGCCGATGACCTCAAGATGCAGTGAGTGGTAATGGTGTTGACCGGGCAGTTGTTGATCTACGACAGTGGCCCGCAGGTCAACATCAAATCACATCTAAGTCGCGACTTGTGAATATCAGGTCGGAGATGGTTGTAAACACTATCATACCGGAACCATGTCCTGATATCATCCCACGCGGTCATTCCTATGTCCACCCTACGCCATGATTCTCCGTATCCCCGGTCCATCCATGGTCCTGCGTGATATCCGTGGCTTTTCTCTCGATGAATCAGCAGAACTCCTTTGATGCGATGGTTGTTCCTTTCTAGAGCCTGGTGCTCATTTGAATACTCTTTTTTGGTGGCTTTCCTGTTATGTGTGCTTGTTTTAATATATCGCATACCCTCGTCCGCGTCATGTTTGTTTTAATTTATTGATGACTACTGATAGAAACCATGTGGAATTTCGGACTTTGGACTTTCGGAGTGTATAGAAATGAAGATCTTTCGTCCCCGCCTCCTACACCTATCAAGAATTCAGCCTCATAATACCTATGAGCTTAGCAAGTTGTTATTGATGAGAAGCCAACCACATTAGAAAAGAGACTAAGTACAAAAAGGCCCAGCCTAGTCAATCCGCTGAATGAAATTGAATATCCAACTCGTGTTCATAACCATCCCAATGCTGCGAAAACCCACCAATGATCCAGGAGCTAACTCGTAGAGAACCACCATATTCGAACCCAGAGAGAGCCACTCAAGCATCCTCAATATCAAACTGTATGTTGAGGTCACGACGATAGTCACTACAGTGGAAAGTAGTGATTCTCGTGACCTGCTTCACGCCTTGACCATATGCACCCAGAAAAAAATACGAGACCAGTTTCCCAATCCGCGAACCTAGCAAAGAACGGGACTCTGCAGAGGGAGCCTTCCAACCGACCGGTCTGGTATTCAGGGAACCTAGCCTTTCGTGAGACTCAAGCACGCGCGTAGCAGCTAGGTTCGTATCAGCGTTAACGATGTTGGCAACAAAGATATGCCAGAGTGTGCTGAGAGGGAAATCATTCTCATAGACAGCCTTTGTGATTTTCGAAATCTGGAGACCGGAAGAGTTCTGGGTGTGGTGGACATCTTCGATATAAATCACACCAGGTCCCGTTTGGCCGAACCAGGAAGTTCGTGGGCCTTCGTATTTCACGATTGTGAAAGATTGATAAACGGAGTTTGGGTTGACTCCTCCATATTCTTCAATCGGTAGGATAAGGTGACGGATCCAAGGCTGATATTCTGCTGCTAGGGGGAGGGCTAGATGGGCGACAGTCCAGGCTGGAAGTGAAAGATCGGCCAATGTAAGGATGACTTTGGGGATAGGGCATCCGTCTTTGGAGTCGCTCAACCATTTTCGTAAAGCTTGGCCTTTTGCGTGGGTCAAGTTCGGCGTGCCCCAAACAAAGACCTTAACTTGGGGATTGACCAAGCCTTTGCTCGGCTGGATTCTCCGGACTGTGATGCCAAATCATTTTCTTTGCTAAAACTAACCCCCTTTCCTAAAATACCATTCCAAAGAGCCCCTGGCTCCCTGATTGCAAAAGGCGCTGCACCTGGTGATGACGGTCTTCCAATGCTGTGGAAGTATGGAAGTATAGCCAAACCATCACTACGGTCTTCGTATCAATTCGTATTGGCTACCGTGCAAAGTTAGTAGGAAGGTGGCCGTTGCCTCCAAATTATTATGGCCTCCATTAGGTCCTCACATTCTATCATATATATATATGTTATACCTAGCTATATATAGTTGAGTTATCTAACGTTGTAAGAATGACGTCACGTGTCTATTTTCGCGTGGAGCTCCTCTTGACATCTTCGTCTCTCTTCCCCCCTCGGACTCAACTTCAAAATGTCGGGAAAAGTTCAAGATGCTGTAGTGGCCGAGGCTCAAACAGCACGGGCTGTTGTACAGGATATTATCATATCTGGGGCATACCTGTATCCCTTGAAGGTGAGCAGATGACCCAACATGCGCTTGCTCTAGGCCACTAATGACGGAACTCTTTAGGGGGTCATATTCTTCGGAACACACAAAGAGCTCTGGGGTCCCTTCATCTCCCGCGCCGGACAGACCATCACACTCGGAGTAGGTGTTACCAGCGTGATGTTTTTCTTCACATACGTGCCTCAGATGGCGATCATGGCCTTCACCAGTGGCCCGCTAGCCGCCATTTCCGCCGCGATACTCGTCCTCGGCGAAAGCTCCGCCATCACAAACTTTCTATCACGCGCCTTCTTCGTAGAAGACGCTCTCATTGACACCTTTGATGGCACTCTCGTTGCCCGCGACCAGGAACCCCTTGTTGCACAAGGACGCCAAATCAAACCTCGATCGGGAGGAATGGATGCAGTCGCCAGACTAGGGAAGATGTTCACTCGGCCGCTTGCGCGTATGAAACCACGGGCGCTGCTGCGATCTCTGCTCTACTTGCCACTGAACCTGATCCCTGTTGTCGGGACGATGTTGTACATCTTTGTACAGGGAAAGAGAATTGGACCGGGTTTCCATGCCAGGTATTTTCAACTGAAGGGTTGGACCTCTCAGCAGCGCGAGGAATGGGTGGCGAGCAAGCGGGGAGCATACACAGGGTGAGTGAGCTTTTCGCTTTGCATTCGTTGACTCTTTTTGGCTGTTTTCTGTTTTTGGGTTGGTGCCCGGATATACTGACCGGTATTTTAGACTCGGCATCGCATCGTGTGTATTGGAAATGGTACCATTTGCCTCGATTTTGTTTTCATTCACGAATACTGTTGGCGCGGCCTTGTGGGCAGCCGATTTGGAGAAGGCAACCAAGTAGTAGGTAGGTGGAGTATGATGAACCTTGATGAGTTGACTAGCCTATCCAATAATGAAACATAATGATTGAGTTGATCTGTGTTCCGGTGATATTCAATTGCTTTATCTCATAAATATCACTCGGAGTCATTAAGCAGATAGACTAGCTTAGACGCTCGGACTTTGCCTTCCCGTAGCATCTGGAGACCATCCAAAGCTCCGGCCAAGCCTCCTGGTTTCACTTGATATGGATGAGGAAGAATACGGCGCTCTTCCAGGAGTTTCTGCGCTGCAGCCCACCATTTAATTCCGAACTCGAAATTGCTGGCATCAGGAGAGGTTTCTTGTGTTCCCATGCGGTAGGGCTCTCCCAGTACATCGTACGCCATTGAGACATGTGAGTCAACATCATCTCGTGCTGATCGGACAACTAGCAGGGCATTGTAACAACCTCCCGCAGAAGAGATGGCAGCACTGCAGATGGCAGCCGATTGGGGAGTAGAAATTGTATCAAGAACAAACTCCAGGGCATCATCAGTATCCTCCCTGATTTGTTCACCAACCTGAGGATCATGATAATCGAAAACAGCATGTGCCCCAAGCTCAAACATTAAGCTGCGATTGGCTTCAGAGCATGTTGTTACCACTCGTAGTCCAGACAGCTTTGCCAATTGAATAGCAAGCGTACCGGTGGCCGTTGCTCCTCCGTAGATTAGGATATTGGCGTCTTCTAGTTCACCGGAATCGTCACCAGGGAAGGGCAACTCCATGCTTTGATAAAGATTTTGACCAACGGTTGTCAAACCAACACCGAAGGTGGCAGCAGCCTCGAAACTCATGGTTTCCGGGATGTGAATTTGAATATCACCCTTGGCAATCAAATATTCGGCGAATGCCCCGCCATTGGGACGGACTGCGTTGCTGCCATGAACAAATCCGGCCACGCGATCACCTTTCTTGAATGCCTTTTTGACCTGTGGACCGACGGCCTCCACTATTCCAGCATAATCGCAGCCAACTACCGCCCCTTTACATGGCACAAAGTCGATATGACGCCAGTCTGTGGGATTCAAAGCCACTGGTTGGGATCTTAGTTACTGCGGACGGAAGAAGGGAATAAACCCAAGCCAGAGAAAGAAATACCAGCTTTTGTTTTGACCAAAATGTAATTATCTGGCAGCTCCGGAAGCCGAACATCTTCGCTCAATATTGCTCGACCTGGTTCCTGAACAATGATGGCACTCTGAGTAGTCATATTCAATGTATGTCGTGATAGGGGAGAGGACGGTGAGAGATAAGACGGAAGGCCGTCGTATTTGCCAAGGTAAATGGTCTAAGTAGTAAACTCTAACATATGTAGGGCCTATTTTGGTGTCTTGCAAAGGATTTGGGGATGACCCAGACATTCCGGTCTAGCGAAATGGGAACTCCAATACCCACCTTCAATGGGGCTAAATCGAACCATTGACTCTGGTGGGCGGTGTGGGGTCAGTTCGGATAGTGTGATTTCCCTATGCGAGTAAGATAGTCGAGATGTTTCGTAGATGGATAGTTCGTAGTGGGTGATCGATGTGGGGGGGGAAGAGTGGGTGCAAGTCCACCCCGGGTTGCTCTAAAGTCAGGTAATAGCATGAGAAAAACTGATATGGAAGCTTGAAAGGCTAGACTTCATCGGCCATGGTCCTTTGGCGACTGCACAATAGGCAAATCCTCCGTGCCGCCACGTTCAAGCCGTTCAAGCCCGCGGGCCGGAGTAAGGGGTGAGAGCGGCCCAGGGTCCTTAGGGCCGAAACTTTGTCTAACTCATACAGGGAAAACACAAACAAAAAACTCCCCGAAGTCCCAATTTTCTTCCTGAACACGACGAAAAACAAGTATCTACCGGGAGTCCGGAAAGGTGGGATCGGCCTCAATCAGGGGCTGGGAAGTGATCGTTCCCCACTGCGGAATGTGATTTTAGGATCTCACCAACAAAAATTCCTGTACTAGTGATCGTCAGCTATGGCAGATAAGATTGGCTCGGTGCACTCCAGGTCATGAGTGTGGAGCCATGGCTGATGGAGCATGCATGCTATGAAGATCATTACCCCTAACTTGCATTACGGTGATCTTGAAATACAATGACCGAGACTGGTAAGCCCCTGTCTCAATACATCCTACACTATCAACACTTTCTCTGTGCAACTCCGTGTATTGTACGGTCTAGATAGCCCTGACTTCCGCTGTACCTTTGCGCACTGGCGATCCGGTTCATCGCATTCCCCACTTGGTAACTTGTTATGGGTTCACCCTCGACCGTACCTCAGGGTGGGTTTTTCGAAGTTGAACCAGATGTCTATTGTATCTATATATCCAGTATTTAAAATCAATTATAATCAATCATCTCAAGACATTTAGCAGAACTGCAGAGTTTGAATTGCATGGATGGAGTCTCACCGAAGTGAACTCACAAGTTATATAGCGCTGTTTGGAGAGATTTGGGGCTCCACATGTTCTCCGCTTGCTAGATAGCCACTAAAACATGCATGTGAACTGCGAAGCTTCCCGCACTTATGTCACTAGCTTCTACACTACGATTCATGGCCTGAGTGGAAGAAGGGCTTGCCGAGGCCAGCTGAGTAGCGCAACACCGAGTATAATACCCCACAGCCTCCCAACTCTCCGACCTCAACAACCTTATCTTTAATTTATTTGACACTTACAAGATGCCCGGCCGACCGACCGCGACCTCGCCCAACCCAGAAATGGAGGGAATTGCAGTCATCGGAATCGGGTGTCGCTTTTCTGGAGGTGCAACATCCGTCGAGGATTTCTGGCAGATGCTATGTGAGGGACGTACTGGACACGGAACTATTCCCTCAAGCCGATATGAAGCTTCTGCCTGGCATCATCCGAGTCATGATCGCAAAGGCGCGGTATGTATTCCCCGATTAGACTTACATAGTCATTATTCTCGGAATTACTCGAGCTGACAGATGATTAGATCAATCATGACAGCGGATTCTTCCTAGAAGAAGATCCCTCCCGCTTTGATGCACCCTTCTTCTCTATTACCGCCAAGGAGGCAGCGGGAATGGACCCAGCACAGCGTTTGCTGCTCGAGGTTGCATATGAAACCTTTGAGAACGGTCAGTCAGATCCATACCTGAAATCGCAGGAAGACCAAAAGAGCTAAGATTAGTATGACAGGCGGTATTCCAATCGACTCACTTCCAGGGAGTAACACAGCAGTGTATTCCGGGTCAATGACCAATGATTATGAGCTATTATCAACTAGAGATATTTATGATATGCCTCATAACTCGGCAACTGGAAATGGAAGGACTATGCTGGCAAATCGTTTGTCATGGTTCTTCGATCTCCAAGGCCCCAGTATCATGATGGACACTGCGTGTTCCTCAAGTTTGACTGCGGTGCATCTAGCAGCCCAGTCTCTACGTTCTGGCGAGTGCGGAATGGTACGTACTAGCCTCTTACCCAGTCTGAGTCGAGCTTACAATTGGAGTTATAGGCACTCGTGACCGGAGCCAGCCTAATTTTACACCCTAATTTCACACAAAGGCTCTCCTACATGCATATGATGAGTGCAGATGGCACAAGTCACTCATTCGATGAGTCTGCGAATGGATATGGCCGAGGAGAAGGTATTGGCGCAGTGCTTTTAAAGCCTCTGAGTGCGGCTTTGGCCGACGGAGACAACATTCGAGCCGTCATCCGCGGTACAGGGATTAACCAGGATGGTCGTACGCCTGGAATTACCTTGCCAAGCCCGACATCACAAGCCAACTTGATCCGTTCGACATATGAGCGGCATGGAATTTCAATGAAAGATACTGCATACTTCGAAGCACATGGGACTGGTACGCCGGTCGGAGTAAGTTAACCAGCCCTGTCAATACCCACGTGGGTTTTCAATTTCTAAACTGATTTATAGGATCCCATAGAGCTGTCTGCTGTTGGGATGACTTTGGGGGAGGCAAGGTCAGCAACCGATGAGCCGATATACGTAGGCTCCGTGAAGACAAACCTCGGTCACACTGAAGGAGCTGCAGGTGTGGCTAGTTTGATCAAGGTCGTTCTCTGTTTGGAAAAGGCCACATTGGTACCAAATGCCGGCTTCAAAAACATTAACCCCAAGATTCGTCTCGACGATTGGCGTTTGCGCCTGAGCGACAAAACGATACCTTGGCCAGATCATCTGCCACAACGGGCCAGTATTAACTCATTTGGATTTGGTGGATCAAATGCGCACGTCATCATTGAAAGCACCAAAGAAGCCCTCAGGGGAAATGATGAAGACAGAGAGCCTCCTCCGCGTGTTGTGGTTTTCTCTACTTTTGACCAAGCTGGCATTGACCGACTGGGTCAAAATTGGAGCAGCTTCGTCCAACGTCAGCAAAAGGCTGAGCAAGAGATCCCAATGAAAGATCTTGCACATACGATGCTGAATCGCCGTTCCCAATTGGGCTTCCGCAGCTTTGCAGTTGCCAACACAGGGGATCAACTTGGGGAGATCCTGGGAAAGGGACTTCCCAAATTTGCTCGAGCCAGTCGCAAGGTTCACACGCGAATTGCCTTTGTTTTCACTGGTCAGGGTGGCCAGTGGGCCGGCATGGGCCGTGAGCTTTTGAGGACCGCAATCTTCAAAGAAAGCATGGCGCGTTCACAAGAGATTCTTTCATCTATGGGATGTCCCTTTAACATTGTTGAGGAGATTCGAGCCGAAGCAAAGGACAGCCGTATCAACCGACCTGATCGCAGCCAGCCTATAACTTGTGCGTTGCAGATTGCGTTGGTTGATCTTTTGGCCAGCTGGTCCGTTTATCCCAACGCAGTTGTTGGACACTCCAGTGGTGAGATTGGTATGTGACCCTACCATGCACTTGTTTGCGATTCCAATTGGAACCAGTAGCTGACATGAATGTACCCTATAGCTGCCGCCTATACTGCTGGGTATCTTTCCCACGCAGATGCCATGCGAGTCGCATGGTTCCGCGGCTTCTTTTCGCAGCAGATTGCTGAGAGTGACAAACGGGGAGGCATGCTCGCTACTGGAATCTCGGCAGCAGACGCACAGAAGTATCTCGATGAACTTCCACCGAGATCGGTCGTTGTTGCCTGCGTTAACAGTCCTGCCAGTACAACACTTTCAGGTGACGTGGACCTCATTGACCAGCTTGAAGTAAGGCTACAGAAGGATGGTCACTTTGCCCGAAAGCTGCGCATTGACACAGCTTATCACTCCCCTCATATGGAAGAGTTAGTTGAGGTGGTTGGAAATGCCATCGAGTGCATCAAGCCGGAAGATCGACACAATGGCTCGATTCCCATGCTTTCATCCGTCACAAAGGAGCGTGTCCATTCTGCCGAGCTTGGTGGATCATATTGGGTACGAAACATGGTCAGCTCGGTTGAATTTACCGCCGCAGTCTCGCAACTCGCAAACCTTAGCGAGTCTAACAAGGCTCGCCGTCGGCCGGTCCCTATCAAATGGACCTCGCTGGTTGAGATTGGCCCTCACGCAGTGCTCAAGGGACCAGTCACTCAAATCTTGAAATCTGTCAACGCGAGCATGGCATCTCTCCCCTATCACTCGTTGGTTGCGCGTAACCAACACGCTTTGCGAACGTCGCTCGAAACTGCTGGCTCTCTTTGGAGCACAGGACATGATGTAGACCTCGCTGCGGTCAACAGTAGTGTTGATAGCACAACGCCAACGGTGGTTTCTGATCTGCCTTCCTATCCTTGGAATCACCAAACATCATTTTGGCACGAGCCGCTGGAGACAGCACAGCTGAGACAGCGCAAACATCCGCGTCATGATATTTTGGGTGCTCCCCTGGACTACCAAAATGCCTTGGAGCCACGGTGGAGGAACTTCTTGCGCCTGTCAGAGAATCCTTGGATGGCCGATCACGTCGTGGCTGGGTCGATTGTTTTCCCAGCTGCGGGTATGCTTGTAATGGCC
>ERZ1673737.3642-NODE-3642-length-11509-cov-4.448926_pt1 | contig 11509 bp, 10 predicted proteins | sample MGYA00580211_ERZ1673737 | MGnify/ENA primary metagenome ERZ1673737 (study PRJEB41218, sample SAMN15661789) | gut metagenome | host: Homo sapiens | place: Canada: London | collected 2015-08-20/2019-03-30 | study: EMG produced TPA metagenomics assembly of... | reverse complement strand
CAACGTATCGGGGAGCTGTTGGTAGTTAGCATTGCTGGTTTGGCTGTCAATCTCGTCGGTATCTTCAGCTTTGAGCATGGTCATCATCATGGCCACGATCACGGACACGACCACTCTCATGGCAATGAGAACATGCACGGCATCTTCTTGCACATTCTTGCCGATACGCTTGGGTCGGTGGCTGTCGTGATATCGACCATTCTTGTGCACTATTCTGGCTGGTCGGGCTACGATCCCTTGGCATCGTGCTTTATTGCCATATTGATCTTCGCCTCGGCGGTTCCCCTGGTCACAAGCACCGCCAAATCCTTGCTGCTCACTCTACCAGCCGATACCGAATATAATGTCCGTGAAACCTTAGCGGGCGTCAGCACCTTGAGGGGCGTGGTCAGTTATACAGTACCCAAATTCTGGCTCGATGATACCGGGACGACGTCAGAGCACAGCCATTCGCATGACCACTCCGGTCATGGCGAATGTGGACATCAACACGATCATAGTCACAGCCCCCATCATAACCATGACCCTGACCACGGCCATTCCCATACGCACAGCCATTCTCATGCACACGACCATGATCATGAGCATGACCACGAGCACGAGCACGAGAAAAAGCCGCAAAATATCTTCGGTGTGATCCATGTCATTGCGTCTCGCGGTGCAGATTTAGAAGATGTGCGTCAACGGACCGTCGACTATCTCCGTGAGAAAAACATGGATATTCTGGTTCAAGTTGAGCGCGATGGAGATGCACGCTGTTGGTGTGGTGGTGGAAGCAAGGGCTTGTAATTGGTCACAGTCAATGTTTGTTTCACCAGCAACCAACTCATTTTGACGGGCAGTCCAGATACACGGCGCATTCCCGCTCTTGGTCACCAGGCCGAGGTCTATATCTTTCTTGTACAGACAGGATTGGATACCCCAGTTCGCCCAGTGGATTTACCAATCAGCAGCACATAGTCTTCACAGTCAATGACATCGAATTTATTATAACGCGCATACAAGCTTTCTTGCATCACATGTAGGCATGTTCAATAACTTATCTATAGAATCTTTCCATGGTGCCTCGTACGACCCGTTTCTCGGTTATTGGCGGTCCTGAAGGGAATCTCACGCTCCCCTGCTGGGAGATATTCAGGCACATTGGATGCAGCTTGTGTCCATCTCAGTCCAGATCGCCACGAACGGCTACACGATCCTCTGTTGAGTTGCACAACACTGGACCTCCGCTACACATGGCCCAATGCCATATTGGTTCTACTTCAGCATGAAAGCGGGAATTAGCTCAATGTTACCAGAGATTGCTAATTTCCTGTCCCAACCTGACGCCACTGGTCTCCTTATCAACAAGCTTCACGAATAAATGCCGATATCCAAGCATGCACGGATGCAAGAGTGACATCGAGCCTACTGTGCTACCCATATCCGACTATCGAGTTTCATTCATGTTCTAGGGTCATTGATATATGTTCCGAGATGGACGTCCAAGCTCGTCGCAAAGTATTCAATCCTTTGCGTCGTGCTTCATTTCTTCGCAGAAACACCAACAGGATATTGCGTGTGAATTCCACAGAGCTTGTTCAATGTCATCAGCTTCGATCGTGAACACCGCACATGCCGATGAAGTCGTGCGAGGGGGTTATGGAAAGATATTTGAAGGCCACACGGTCTTCTTGACCGGGAGCACTGGGTGTTTAGGAGGTTGTCTCTTGTACAAATTGTCTTTGCAGCTGCTGACTCGCAAGATCTTCGTCTTGGTCCGAGGAAGCTCCCAGCAGGCAATCGAAAAGTGGAAAAAGTCTATGCCCAACCATGCACAGGCCATTTTAGCTACCAAGAAAGTCGAGTTTGTGATTGGGGACGTCAAACTAGTCGACTTCGGGATTCAACCTGCCCTTCTCCAGAAACTTCAAGACCAAGTCACGCTGGTCATTCATACGGCGGCCAAAATCACACTTGAAGGTCCCATTCAAGATGCACTCGAGAGCAACTGTCTCCCTGCCCTGGAAATGGCACGGATTGCCTCGTTGTTCCGCCGATTGAAACTCCTTGTGCAGCTTTCTACTTCATATGCCAACAGCCATCTCCCTGATGGTCCGGTTCTAGAGCGGATATATCCATTGGGGAATGATGATCCCGAAGAAGAACTGGCATCAATGTTGGCACTGGGCAAGTCCACATACGCAGCTCAGTTCTCGTCCAGTTACACCCTAGCCAAGCACCTGATGGAACGTCTGCTACTCAAACGCTTCCCACTTCTCCCAATCCTGTTGGTGCGGCCAACAATCTTCGGTCCTGCATTGAAACATCCATACATGTTATATGGACCAGAAGATTCCACACCTCTCACCAAGTTTGCTAGATTCTGGTACGCCGACCGCGGGGCCACCCAGATCTGGCATGCCACCGAAGGCTACAAATCCGGTGCGAACATCCTAGACGAGATACCCGTGGATCTGGTGGCAAATGCATGTCTGCTACATGCAGCAGCACGCACAACAGGGATTGTCCAGATCGGATCCCAACTGTACCACCCGGTCACCTTTGACGAGTTCTTCGACCTGGCTCAGGAAAATGCCACGCCGCTTGTCCAGCGAGATATGCCAAAGCTCGTTTTCACGGAAGACCGCAGTGCACCGCAGTGCTTCCTTGCGGAACTGATCCAGGTTGGAACGCGCAATTGGCTGTTCGATTGCGGCCGGTCCTACTGGCTGAAGCAGGTCAGCGGGCCGTTAAGTATACGGGTGTGCAAACACGAGGCCGATGGTTTGAACAAAAAACGGGTTCTCGATATTTCTGGGATTTCGAAAGAGAAGGCTCGAATTTGAAGTGCTCAGGGTGCTTGGAGAGACTGGCGACAGTATACATGTATGGAGTAGGACAGACTGAGTGCATGCTTTTGAATGAATAGTGTTGATAAATCTTCGAACCAACGGCTTTTGGTTTAAAGTGAGGTATTGTACAAATATGGCAGTGGATGGTCGAATGGATCTCTTCGAGATCTCGCACCAACAGCCCCGAGACTCCAGATGGTCTCGAATGTCTGATAGATGTTTTTGCCCCACTGTAGGTGTCATTCAAGTGATCATCTCCTGGCGTGAAGGGTTGACATGCCAGGTGGAAGTTCCAATCCAGATACCAGTACGCGCGTGTGGCTTTGAATCTGGCCTTGTTTAGCTCATGGCAAGGTTATTTGATTCTCGATCCCAATGGTGCTGCTGAAAGCCGCGATCGAGGTTGAACTGTTCACGTCTGATCGGGCTTTTGAGGTTTTATCTGTTGGTTGTAATCAGATTTCTGGTGAACATTCCGATTTCCAAAACGCCATGGTCATTCTTCAACCGATGGCTAACCTCACAGCGCCATTTTTTTCCGGGGCCAAGCAACAGCGTCCGCCCATTGAGGGTCTCCAGGGCGCAATGCATCCAATAGTTCACGAACCAACACTCGACCCGAGCCACGAGCCCACCAATGCTGACCATCAAGCTCCCCAAGTAGAACTCCCCAATGCATGAGAATCAACAGTGCCAGAGGCTGACGCCGTCGCACATTGTCCACAAACTCCTTATCGACCATGGCTAGCCAAGCCAGAACATTCGCCGCATCAACTGAAGTGTTAAGTCTGGTAGAGAAATGCCGCAGATAGATAATGGCGTCTTTGTTGATCTGATGCTGGTCCGGGTCGATGGTGGCAAGAGTTTCGTCGTTCAGAGTATCGAGCCGCTCAAGAGCCGCTTGTGTCTCACTGTCCAGTCCAATCACCCCTGTATCCCAAAAATTTCTTCGGCGAGAAAACAGCTCCAGTTTGATCCAGGATTCACCGATCCGGTGGATCTTTTTCACGCCTTGCAAGAGCTCAAACACCACGACGATGTTCTCAGTTATACTTGCACTCTCCCCGCGTGCAGCACTAACCCGAGGTAAGGCAATGCCAATGACAGTGGTGATGATAGACTGCGCCAGCACAGCCTCGCAGTTCAGTGGCGTGATGTTGTCGACCGCTGTGCGATATGGAGCAAAGGTGAGATTGTGATATTGGAGGGCGGTATCGATATATACCAAAGACGCCGGTGGCTCAAGGCTGGTGGCAATATGAAGAGCTCCCAAGGCCAAGAGTCCATTCATCAGAAAATCATACTGAAGAGCCAGGCGAGGAATGGCGATTTGCCACACATAATGTTCCGAATTGGACGTGCACAGGCTTTCATATGTTTCAGTGGAAAACTTGTGCATTAACTCTAGATCTCTCACCCCAGAAATGCTCGAAGGAGTGGAGGCAGCGGGACTTGGAATCCCCAGTGGCCGGGGACTGGGGACACTGGCCACACTAGGTACACTGGCCACGACTGGGGCCTGGCTTGCTTCGACTCGAGGCGGCGCTCTCAAATATGTGCACGATAGCTCCCGCGAGATGCAATTGGAGCACGGTGGCCCTCTTTCATCACACTGCGACCGTTAGCCTCGTCATGGTGATGCAGTGGAGCCTTCCCCTGGCCATCTACGGCTTGATACTCACCTTAACGCGACGACGCTTACACTGGTCACAACCCTGGCGGGACTTGGTGTGCGCTCGGCGAGGAGGCATCTCGGAACCCTCGGAGCCTTTGATCCTAACCAGTCGGCTTAGAGCCAGTCGAGATATGAAGGTGAGCGGAGACCCCGGCACGTGACTAACTATAAGAAGACCGCTGAGTTCTTTCTTTTTCCTCTTTGGCGACTGTACATGCATACTTCGCACCTTTTTCCTATTTTGGAGTCTTGGTATTCTCGTGTTCTTGACAGATCTTGTCTTATCTTCACCCAGATCAAACTACTATAGCTATATGCACAGCCGTTGTGGCTGACAGCTTCCGTGCATGTCAATGCGAAGAACTTTCTACATCTGGTCTCAAGATATCTCCGATCCAAGATCTTGAGATCTCGACACGGGCACTGCCTTCTAGAAACACTCTCGGACCAAAAGCAAGATAAATCTCCGAAGGATCAATGCGCGGATGTAGACGGACTGGGCCGCGTGGGCCGTGTAAGCGAACAATACGAGAACGAGAACGAGCGAGAACGACAACGATGTCGAGAGGCCAATCGCATTGTTTGATGCCTCCCTCTCATCCTGCTTACACTCCACTTGACGGCTGTTCTGTTCAAAAAGTTGACATGGCCCCAAAATGTGATTTTATATTAATCTCCGAAGTCGAGCTTGGGGTCCTTGGACCTTTGATCATTTATAATCATTCTCCGGGTGACGAACACATCCTTCTTTCCTCTTTCTAGTCTCTCGTTACTTCCTCTTACCCTTTCTACTCCCCCTTACGCTTTGCGCCTCTCACTCAATGGCGAGTTACGCGACCTGCTCCTCCGTGGGCCCTTTATGTCCGGTTGAAGCCACGACATATGGCTATTACCCTAATTTTGGCGGAAACGTCTTCTTCACAGTGTTCTTTGGTATACTCGGAGTGTGCCAAACTGGTTTGGGTATCTATTACCGAACATGGACATTCCTGACAGCCCTACTCATCGGTACCTTTATGGAGATGGCAGGATACATTGGACGAGTACTCATGAACGACAACCCATGGTCAGGCCCCGCATTCAAGCTCCAGATCGTGTGCCTGGTGCTCGCGCCCACCTTTGTCGCAGCAGGTGTCTACCTCACGCTGAAGCATATCATCTTGAACCTGGGACCTCAACATTCGATTCTGAAGCCACGCCTTTTCACCTGGATCTTCATTGGTTGTGATATTGGATCTCTCATCTTGCAGGCCGCCGGAGGTGGTGTGGCTGCAGCCGCTGGCAATGATGATATGGCCATGCTGAAGGCTGGTGACGATATTATCATCGCTGGTATCGCCTTCCAGGTTGGAACTATGGTCGTGTGTGGTGCTTTTGCGCTCATCTTCTTCTGGAGGGTGTTCAAACATGGCGATGGATTTGCAGGCGAGAAGAACTTGGACACCGGTCTTTCAGCCATATCTCCCAAGTGGATGCCATACGTCATTGGCGCCGAAGTCTTCGCCTACTTCACCGTGTTGATTCGGTGTATCTACCGGTAAGGAATAAGCAGCATTATTAGGGGATGTGCATTTACTCACAAGAATATATAGTATCCCAGAGATGGCTGGCGGCTGGGGAAATCCCCTCATGCAGAAGGAGGACGAGTTCCTTGTCCTCGACGGAATGTGAGTTGACATTTTGAAGCTTTCAAAGATCATTAACTGACGCAACTACAGGATGATTGCTCTCGCCTGCTTGGCCTTTACCATCTTCCACCCCGGAGTCTTCCTCCCATCGATGCGCACCGGACACAAGAACCGCGCATAAATGTCACCCTTTGATTTCCGTGTTGATTTAGCGTTTTTGATACCAATCCCCCATGTTTGTTTCAGCCTCATATCGAGCCGTCACCAGGATCGCTTTGCACAGATTGGTTTCTGCCATACCAACTAGATAATAGACTCGTCTATAGACTACATGCACGTAATACTGAGCAAGATGTTTGAGTATATTTATAGATCAGAAATTGAGGTAAACCAGTCAAACTAACTCCAGCACCTTCATGAAACGCAAAGAAATGCACCGCAAAACAAACAGCTCGAGAGCATGGCCAAGAATGCGATTGCAGGTCCCCAAAGGTACTGCAACCTAGTGCTCGCTCTATCATGCAGAAAACAAACACCGCGATAGATCTGACAAAAGAAAAGATCCAGAGAAAACCAGCAACCCCATGTTAAATAAATCATAAGCCACCATCCTATATTGCCGTGAATCATTCGACCATTTACTCCTCCAAACTGTCACGCACACATCGGCGAACGCGCTTCTTGAACTCCGCAGGGTCCTCACGCCATAGGCGGGCAGCCTCCACATTGGCGGGGCTTTCATCATTGGGACTGGACAGCATGGAAATCACGGACAGAAGAATAGTTTCGGGGGTTTGGACAGGGGACCAGCGTTCGGCGGCCGACTCGTAACCGTACTTGTCCTCCTCGGGAGGGTGCAGGATAGAGATACAAACTTCACCGCTCTCATAGACTAAAAAGAAAGTAGTCACGTGTGAGTATATCAAGTATTAAACCGGTATCCGCACATCGACGCCACAAAAAGGGAGATCACATACTGTTGGGATGGAAGAGGGGCGACTCGAACTTCATCTTGGGTGGGCGATGGGGATATTCGGTGGGGAAGGAAAGACGAGCCCGGAAGAAACCACCTATATCAGCAAGCAGAGCATGTTAGCATGTTCTACATTTCCAAGAACTATGGTCCAGAACACGGTGCGGTTGCCGTAGAACATATGCAGATCCCAGCCCTGGGGAGCTGAACGAAGGCCTAGACATACCTCCATATAGCTTAACATCATCTGAGATCATGAGCATAACCTCCCACTCGAAGACATTGTTATCGACCAGACCGCAACTGATCCCGGGAATGTCCTTATCGGACTGCATCTGCTGCAGCTGGCGGCCCAGCATGCGGCCCGCGGGAGAAGTCGCCATTGTGGAAGTGATGGAGAGAACAAAAGAGGAAGGAGAAAATGGAAAAGGAGCCTTTCAAACTTGAGGCCAATAACGAGGTTGAGAGAGGCGAGAGATGAGGGGGAAGCAAAAAGAAATGAAGGCGGTGAGCCCGAAGCGGGGGGGAGTGACGGAGGCGGTGAAGATGGGAGATTCCGAGTTGAGATGAACCATGGGCAACTACGGATGATGTGGTGGTATCGTATTCATATAGAACGGTATTCATATATATAAGCAGGTTATAACATTCCAAAGTCGTGTAAAGATAGAAGCATCCAAGCACTCATATCCCGCCTTTCTTCCCTATAATAGGTCGAGATCCATACGATCCATACATCTCATTGCATTTTATACTCTGAATCGATTTAAAATGCGGGAGAATTGTCCTTGACAGGCTTGGCAGTCTTCATCATCAGAACGAGTTGGCCACCGAGCACAAGGGCGGCAAGGACACCAAGCGCCACCTCAATGGCAAAGGTCTTACCCAAGACCTTGGCATAGCGAACACGAGCAGGCCAGTCAAAGGTGGTCCAAGCATCCACGATACCAATCTTACCACTGCCTCCGGTGATAGCAGGGTTGACTTTACCACCGAAGGAACGGTCGAAGGGCACGATGGTCTCATCTTCCTCGGGCAGCATAGAAGCAGCCACACGAACAAAGACGACACGAGCAGGGATAGAGATCAGGAAGGCCAAGATAGCGGGAACAACGCTGACACCCATGAAACGGAACAAGGCCATCATGGATGGCACTTCCTTGTCGTTGGAAAAGTCGAGCCAGCCAGCAAAGTTAGCAATCGACATCGGGATGAAGAAAGCAGCAGCAGTGAGGATGTTCTCCACGGCAGCCGCAGGGGCAATCTTAATCCAGGACTTGTAGCTGGGAATACGCTGATAGAAGCGCTTGGGGGAGGGCTCCGAGATGACAATGTGGACCCAAGCCATCTGCCAGGTAGCGAGCAGAACGCTCAAGATGGAATGAACGAAGAACTGGCCAAGGTAAAAAGTAGTAGGGATGGGAACAAAAGAAGAAAGGAAACCGCGAGCGGCAGAGTAAGCCACGAACATGCCAATACCGTGGAAGCGCGACCAGAAGCCAGCACGGGAGCGCAGGTGCTTCACGGTAGTGCGCAGCTTGCTGGTGATGGGCTTGAGGGGAGTGGCAGCACCGAGCTGGGGCTCTTCCTCATCGGTGGGCTTGATAGGGTCGGGCTCGGATGCAATGCGAACATAAATGTCAGGGTTGGTATCTTCGACCGCGGCCAAGGTCGCAATCAACATGCCATAGGTATACTCGACCTATTGAGTGTCAGTAACACTATATCCAAAAGATATATATCAACTTACAGCGCAGAACATCAGAGCGAACACAACACCAGTGATGGCAAAGAGAGCCACCAGTCCTCCATGGGGCTCTGAAGTGTTGGGATTATTCGCAGGCCCCCGCAAGTGAGCGGCAGCAAGCTCGGTGCCCCGGCGCATAAGATGACTGCTAACAGACGACATGTTGCAGATTATATAAAATGATGAGAATAAGGAAGTAAGACGGAGCGGGGAATGGGACCTTTATGAATACAAAGCAGAGCAGGCAGAGCAGGCAACACACCACTAGCGCCTGAGCTTACGGTACTCTTACGGTACTTAGACTTTGCTGGGTATCCACATACAAGTGGAAGTATCTGACTCGTACCCTTTTTACATCACTCTGGGTAGCCTTGACTCGACTTGAAATAATACTTGACTCGAGGTGCAGTAGTGGAATTAATTCCTTTTCTTTCACAGTCAAATGGCAAATGGCAGAGAGAAAATGAAGACTTACAGTCTGTATAAATATAGAACCCCCCTAGATCGGGCCTTTGAAGCTCCGACTGTGCCGGTAATTGGCCCCCAACGTTAGCGCTAAGGATCATGTTTGGGATACGCCAATCATTTAACTCGCTTGTTAAGCCCATTAGCGCTGTACGAAGGGTGGTGTTGAGCCTCCATGATTCAGGCAAAGTGGGTATGCTCCATACGCCTATGATTTGCTAGTTTTTGAATATATCTAGATTGCAATTTGATTTTATAGGTAACGCCCCAATTTTTGGACTCTATGGGATATGGACATCTAAAACATACAGATGCGAACCAAGTCAAATCAAATCACCATCCGTGGATGGGACACAAAACGCTGCAAAAAACCAAAGTATCTACAAACACTATTCCATCCCTAGTCAAACAGCTTCTTCATGAACTTGTGAGCTAGCTCAACACCAAGGAAAGTGGCAGCGTTGGCAGGCACTGCACGAGCCAGAGCCGGTCCGAAACCAGGGAAGAAGGCCTTGAAACCACCGCTGGCGTAAACTGACCGGATGGTGCCGCCGATAGTCGGCTTACCCGGTGCGCTCTGCAGACGAGACTTGATTGTGTCGACGGGGAAGACGGGAATCCACATGGCAATACCAGCAGCACCACCAGCGCACAGAACGGCGGACAGAGACAGCTCGCCGGTGATGTTTCCATTCTCATCCTTGGGGGTCAACGAGCGCTTGATGTATTCGTAGGCCGCAAAGTACGCAGCGGAACCAGGGCCATCACGAGCCAGCGTCATGGCGCTACCACGGAACACACTGCGGATACCTCCCTCCTTGTACAGTTGGCGCACGACATCGGTACCACCGGAGTACTTGGGCTTCTGGCCGGGGGGAGGAGGGTTCTGACCCTGGATCTGGAGAAGGACCTTGACACGCTCAAAAGGCGCGGTGATCAGGGTCATGGGAATGGCCGAGAAGAAACCGGCTGCGGAGATCTGTGCAATGGAGTATTGAGGAGTATCGTGCTTGATGGGGACAACCGAGAATTTGTTCACAAGGGTTTTGCCCAGATCGTAACCCTGGTGCGGTGTTAGCAGTGCTTCCGATCGGGCGATTGCGGGCTATTCAGGATCTAATATAACATACCCAGAAGCTGACAGCGACTATGTGACAGGAAATATTAGCTCGAATTGGACCAATTGCTCATATGAGACCCGCCAAGGTCAATAACAGGGCAAACTTACACATAGGAGTAACACCGACGAGGGGCGCAGAGACACCAGCATACAGACCCTACAAACCAATGTCAGTTGGTCGCATGATCCAATTCCGTTAAATGATCGAATTCATACCCTGGCCAATCCCTCACGGGCAACTGTCCGCCTCACCACATCCATAGCACCCGAGTACACACCCTTCTCAGCAGTTTGCAAGCGCACCTTGACCAGATCGAAGGGGTGTCCCACAATCACAGCACAAAGACCACCAGCTGCACCAGCACCGAGAGAGCGCAGCTGAGCAATGGTTTGGTTGACGGCCTTGGTCTCAGTGGTCTGGTTGACCCCCTTGGTCTCAGCGACCTGGACCTCATCTTTCAGCTGCTGCGGGGAAGAAGTGGAAGTCGACATTGTGGACTCGGGGCGGGGGAGAGAAGGGGATAGGATTCAAGAAAGGAGAGAAGAGAGAATAGGTAGAGAAGCTAATCCACCGAAGACCTAGAAATGGAAGACCCGCGAGAAATGATGACCGAAGCCGAATAGCGCTTCCCCAGATGAAGTAATGTGCCTCGGCTCGGCAGCGGAGAAACCGGCTTCCCGTTGATATGCGAGTTGACTCTCAAGTCAACTGTTAAAATTTGGACGTTGGACTATGAATGCTTTCTTTTGTAAGATATAATGGTTCTCTGCTTCGATGGTCTGCTCTTATTACGTCGGGGGCCGCCGCGTTCGGGTGAACGGGAAACGCAGTTGGACTACTCCACGTTTCCCCGCGGAATAAAGGATGCCGGATGTCCGTGTTGGGACTCGGTGTAGTTTGATGTAATATGAACATTCAATAGTATCAGATTGAAGCTATAGGGAAACATATAACGTATGGACATAGACAAGTATATACACCGAGGTCGTGATCACATGGAAATCCACATGCTGTGGTCCCGGGCAGGCGCTAGGGCCTAGTATATATACCGCTACAGCACACAATC
>ERZ1673737.3638-NODE-3638-length-11518-cov-36.856757_pt1 | contig 11518 bp, 6 predicted proteins | sample MGYA00580211_ERZ1673737 | MGnify/ENA primary metagenome ERZ1673737 (study PRJEB41218, sample SAMN15661789) | gut metagenome | host: Homo sapiens | place: Canada: London | collected 2015-08-20/2019-03-30 | study: EMG produced TPA metagenomics assembly of... | reverse complement strand
CATTGAAAAACTAATCGCCCATAATGGAAAAGCCATTGCGGTAGGAACCACTTCTGTACGCACCCTGGAAAGTCTTTATTATATCGGGGTCCTTATCCACCATAACCCTGATGCCGCCCAAAACGAATTGCACGTACAGCAATGGATGCCCTATGAAGATAAGAATGAACTGACTCCAGTGGAAGCCCTGCAACAAATTCTGGATTATCTGCACCGCCACGAAATGGAAGCGTTGCATAGCAGTACTCAAATTATCATCGCACCGGGATATCAATACAAAATAGTCCGGAAAATGGTCACCAATTTCCATCAACCACAAAGTACATTACTGCTATTGGTTTCTGCCTTTGTGAGAGGAAACTGGCGAAAGATTTATGACTATGCTTTGGAACATGATTTCAGGTTCCTGAGCTATGGAGACAGTTCGTTGCTGATCCCCTAAAACTTCATCACAGATATAAAGCCTTTCTTCCGTATTATTAAGGCTTTTTATACAAATGTTTACTACATCCTACGACAGCAGGACGTATATCCTATTGCAATGGGGCGTCTTAGTATGCTGTATAAAAAGAATTAGTCATCCGTATAAAAAGTCTTAGCTATGCCCAAGAAGCAACTTGGAAAAAGACATTGGTAAACGGAAATAGATTTTTAGTCAACGAGAAAAGAATTTGAGAATAATCCACTATTTTTGTATTTGAGTAAAAGACTATACACAATATGACTAGAAACGAACAATGAAAAATCCAATATGACAGCAGAAGAATTAGGTCAGATGATATGGAACGTGAAGGAGCTCCTTCGCAATGTATATGACAATAAGGACGTGGAGGATGTAATTCTTCCGTTCACTCTCCTCCGCCGTCTGGACTGCGTACTTGTAGGTTCAGAAAGCCGTGTGGCAGCTAACATGAAGCAACTGGAAGAACTTGGTCAGACCTCACAAGAGGATATCGACAATATGATGCCGATGCTCATGGATGCTGCCGGCTACAAATTCTACAATACGAGCGGTCTGTCACTCTCTAAGTTGATAACAGTTCCCGCCGACCTGACGAATAACTTCAAGACCTATCTTGAAGGCTTCAGTCCGAACATCCGTGAAATTCTGAAAAACTTCACCGGTAAAGGTGAAAATGCGAGCCTGAGCGATATCTTCTTAAACCTTGCCCGAAAGAATCTTCTGCTTCAAGTGACTAAAGCTTTTGTGCTGAACATCGACCTCAGTCCCGACAAAGTAGACAACCACATGATGGGTACTGTCTTCGAAATTGTCATTCGTTATGCAAAAGAGTCTGTAGGTATCGGCGCCGGTCAATTCTATACTCCTCGCGACATCGTTCGCTTGATGACAGAGATTACTCTGCTCGGTCAAGAAGATAAGATTTACCAAGATGGTAAGATAATCTCTGTGTATGACCCCTGCTGTGGTACGGGCGGCATCCTGACGTTGACCAAAGATACTATAGAGGAAACGGCGAAGGAGCGTAGAGTGGATGTAACCGTCAACCTGTTTGGTCAGGAATTAAACGACAAAACATACGCACTCTGCAAGAGTGATATTATCATGAAGGGTGACGAGGCAAAGGGTATCGCTGTAGGTGATACCCTTCTCATCGATGAATTCCGCGATCAAAAGTTCAACTTTATGCTGGCGAACCCTCCGTACGGCGTGGACTGGAAACGTGAATACGATTCTGTTTCTGCCGAAGCGGAAGATAAAAGCAGTCGTTTTGCTCCGGGACTGCCCGACAAGAGCGACGGCCAGTTACTATTCACCTTGCACATGCTTCATAAGATGGATCCCAAAGGCAGTCGCGTAGGCATCCTCTCTAATGGCTCACCACTGTTTAACGGTGGTGCAGGTTCCGGTTGGAGCAATATTCGCAAGCACATGCTTGACAATGATTTACTTGACGCTATCATTGCTTTGCCCGGCGGTTTGTTCTATGGCACAGGTATCGCTACCTATCTTTGGATATTTGATAACAAGAAGCCCGAAAGCCACAAGAATAAAGTGTTACTGATAAATGCAGCAAAAGACGAGTACGTCCAGCCTATGCGCAAGAACCTCGGTATGAAGAATATCTTGGTCAGCGATTATGGTCGAAATGAAATATGTCGTATCTACCATGCTTTTGAGACTTGCGACAATGCAAAACTTATGGATAAGGATGATTTCTTCTACACTTACATTACTGTTGAACGCCCTCTTCGTCTTATATATAAGGATGTGAAGACAAAGTATGCTGCGCTCGATGAAAAGAAGCGGAGCGAAGCTTTGGCAAACATCGTTGCGTTGAACGATATTGATACAGAACGCACCGATGCTGAGTTCTTTGCTTACTTGGAGTCGAAGAAAATAAAGACTACCGCAAAACTTATCAAAGATTGTCGCACCTTCTTTGGTGAAGTGTCTGAAACAGCTCCCGAGGTTCATGTCATACCACTTGATGATAGCAGCGACTTGGTAGCTGACACTAATTTGCGTGACTATGAATCGATTCCATTCAAGACGGATATTCAAGAGTATTTTCAAAACGAGGTGCTTCGCTTTGCTCCTGATGCATGGATGGATAGAGAGAAAGACAAGATAGGTTGCGAGTTCCCCATTTCAAAACTGTTTTATGAATATCAGCCGCTGCGTTCAGTAGAGGATATCCTTGCGGATATTCGGGCTCTCGAAGAAGATGAGGAACAGAGCATACAATCACTGATTAATGATTAAAAGCTATCATGAAAACTTACGAAGAATATAAAGTCAGCGGAGTAAAGTGGCTGGGTAAGGTGCCAAAACACTGGGAAATATGCCGTTTCAAAGATTTTATAAGCCTACAGACACAGACTTCACTCTCAGAAAATAAAATAGGCTTAGAAAATATTGAATGTGCGACAGGAAAATTCATCGAAACGAATTCAGAATTTGAAGGAAATGGCATTGCTTTTGACGTAGGGGATGTTATCTATGGGAAATTACGCCCCTATTTAAAAAAAGTGTGGTTATCTACTTTTAATGGCAATGCTGTTGGAGATTTTTTTGTATTTAGAGCAAAGAATACAAACTCTGCTTCTTATATAAGATATGTTATGCTTTCTGATGGTTTCACAAAAGAAGCCGATGGCTCTACATTTGGCACAAAAATGCCTCGCGTTTCTTCAAACTTCATAATGTCAATGCGGTATTTTCTTCCCCCTCCTTTCGAACAACAAGCCATTGCAGACTACTTGGATGCCAAGACGGAGAAGATGGACCAAATGATTGCTAAGGCAGAAAAGAAAATAGAATATCTTGGTGAACTTAAACAATCACTTATTACTCGTGCCGTGACACGAGGACTGAATCCCAATGCACCACTCAAAGATAGTGGGGTGAAATGGATTGGCGATATTCCAAGAGATTGGGAAATTCCTCGTCTTAATTTTGTTACATCAAAAATCGGCAGTGGCAGTACTCCCAAAGGTGGTAGTGAAGTGTATGTGGACGAAGGAGTTGTATTTTTAAGGAGTCAAAATGTGTATAATGATGGACTACGCCTAAATGATGTCGTACACATTGTACCTTCCATTCATGAACAAATGAAAGGTACAAAAGTGCAAGTTGATGATATTTTGTTCAACATAACAGGAGCCTCTATTGGTAGATGTTGCCGCTTCACTAAAGGCATTGGAGAAGCTAACGTTAATCAACATGTATGTATCGTTCGTCCAAAGAATATTTTACCAACATTCTTAATGTATTGTCTTCAATCATTTGTAGGGCAAACGCAATTAAGACAATTGCTTAAAGGTGGTAATCGCGAAGGACTCTCCGGAGAATCATTCAAAAATTTCTATGTTCTACTGCCCAGTCCGAACGAGCAACAACAAATCGCCACCTACCTTGACATAAAATGTTCAAAGATAGACCACATTGTCGCTACCCAAAAGAAAAAATTGCTTACCTTCAAGAACTGAAACAAAGCCTTATCACCAATGTAGTGACAGGCAAGATTAAAGTAAGCTGATACATTATAGAATATAAGACCATGAAAGCAAGCAATAACAAGGAAGAAGAACCTCATTTCGTAAAGCGAGATAAATTTGCCATAACCGCAGAATATAAGCAATGGTTTGCCGATATCAAATCTCGTTTGCGAAACAGTCAGATAAAAGCAGCCATCAAAGTAAACGGTACACTGCTGGAATTCTATTGGAGCTTAGGTCGTGACATTGTAAAGATGAAAGCGGAACAAGCATGGGGAAGTGGTGTTTTGCAACAGCTCAGCTTTGATTTGCGAGATGAGTTTCCTGATATGAAAGGATTGTCATACACCAACTTGCGATATGCGGCACAGTGGTTCAGATTCTATACAAGTGATGATGAGTCAATTTGCCAACAACTTGTTGGCGAATTATCCATGCCACAAAAATTCGCTCTTGTGCCTTGGGGACATCACATTGAAATCATGGCAAAGAGTAAGACTGTGAACGAAGCATTATTCTATATAAACGAAGTGATTGCCGGCAACTGGAGTCGCGCCACGCTGATGAATATGCAGAAAGCAAGTCTTTATGAAAAACGAGGAAAAGCGCAGACCAATTTCAACGACAAGTTGCCACAACCACAAGATGAACTGGCACAAGAAATATTGAAAGGCCCTTATAACTTCGATTTCCTCACATTGCGAGAACCATACAATGAGCACATGCTTGAAGAAGCCTTAGAACACAATATCCGTCGGTTTCTGCTGGAATTAGGTACAGGTTTTGCATACGTTGGAAGTCAGATGGAACTTCGCATGCCTGGTGGAACCAGCTACTTTCCGGATATGGTATTCTATCATACAAAGCTGAAATGCTATGTCGTGCTTGAACTAAAAGTCGTGAAATTTGAGCCTGAATTTGCCGGTAAACTCAACTTCTATGTGTCGGCGGCAGACCATCTTTTGAAAGATGACAATGACAACCCCAGTATAGGACTGCTGGTATGCAAGTCGAAAAACGAGACGGTGGTTAAATGGGCTTTTGAAGGCATCGACCGACCGTTGGGAATAGCAACCTATGAACTTGATGAAGTACTGAAAAAGACACTGGCAGAGAAACTGCCAAGTATTGAAGACATAGAAAATGCAATAGAAGAGTAAATTGTGCGGAAACACTGCACGGTTATACACGAGCTTTGCAATCATAAAACGAAAAATATGAACCGATATGTTTGAACTACTAAACGAAACTCTCTTTGAGAAACATATGGCAGAATACCTTGCAGGAAGCAGGATGTACAATCAACGCACACCAAAGGATTTCAATATTCAAAAGTTGGTGGACTCAGATATGCTTTTACAATTCTTACGCGAGCAACCTATATGGCAGAAACTTATTAATCAAGGTTTTGCTGACGAACAAGATGCGCTCAACATTGTGATTGAAACCATCAATACGAAAATTAATCGTGGTGAGAGTTTGCTGTCACTGTTGAAAAACGGCTTCATGCTGCAAGGTCGACGCATCCGATTGGCGGCTTTCAAACCGGAGATGACTCTCGATGATGATGCCGACCACCTCTACCAGAAAAATATCTTCAGCGTGGTTCGTCAGATGAAGTACAGCACCCTGGGCTTCGATAAGGAGAATGAACTCGACCTCTGCATCCTGTTAAACGGTCTGCCTATCATTACTCTGGAGTTGAAGAACGAAGCTACCGGTCAGACTGTGGTGAACGCCATGCACCAATATCAGACCAACCGTCACCCACAAAACCGTATGCTTCGCACCTGTCTGGTTCACTTCGCCATGGATAACAACCGGGTGATGATGACCACCAAGCTGGCCGGCAATAATACACAGTTCCTCCCATTCAACAAGGAAACAGTGAATCCACAAGTAGAGGGAGATTATCCGACCTGCTATATGTGGAAAGAAGTGTTACAAGCTGATTCTTTACTAAATCTCATTCAGCATTTCATTAAACGCATTACACCTAAGAAAGGTGAACCGTTCTATATATTCCCCCGCTATCACCAATTGCGTTGCGTTCGTAATATCATTAGCGACGTGCGAGAGAAAGGCGTAGGTCAAACCTATCTTGTGCAGCACTCAGCAGGTTCAGGCAAAACAAAGAGCATGTCATGGCTGGCCTTCCAACTGGCAAACCTTCAGAATGCAGATAACACCCCGGTGTTCGATTCGGTTATCATGATAACCGACCGTATTGTACTCGACCGGAACATTGCCGATGAAATAAAGGGAATGGAAGAAGTAGCCGGTACTGTAAAAGACATCCGCAAAGGTTCACGTAATCTGGCAAAAGCATTAGCAGAAGGCGGTCACCGCATCATCATCTCCACTGAACAAAAGTTCAGCTTTGCATTACCTAAGTTGAAGGAGGCTGCCGGTTCACACTTTGCTGTCATCATAGACGAGGCGCATACAGCCTTTGGCAAGCAAGCGTCGCACGATGTGCGTCAAGTTCTCACCGACAAGAGTGAGCTTCGCGAAACGGTAGAAGAGTTCGGTATTGAGAGTCGTGAAGCCGAGAACAATATGCAAGACCAAATGTTAGCCGAACTGCAAGCTGCCCGCAGCATCAATAGCGGTCATATCAGTTACTTTGCTTTCACAGCCACGCCAAAGTCACAGACTTTTGCACTCTATGGCCGTAACGGAAAGGCATTCGACACCTATTCCATGAAACAAGCCATTGAGGAAGGCTTTATCCTTGACGTGCTGAAAAACTATACCACCTTCCAAACCATGTTTGAGCTGGTAAGTTAAGGTAGATCTTCCTGAAGACACACCTGAATACGAAAAGCAGAATGCACTCCGCTTGATGATGCAATATGTGAACCAGCACCCATACGTCATCAACTACAAAGCCAATATGATGGTAGACTACTTCATGCAGCACTCTGCCCAAAAGATGAAAGGGCAGGCAAAAGCCATTGTAGTGACTTCCAGCCGCGCCAACGCCATATTGTTCCACCAAGCCATCACACGCCGGTTGAAAGAGAAGTACAATGGCGAGGTAAAAGCCCTTGTGGCATTCAGCGGTGAAGTAGAAATCAATGGTAACAAATATACCGAGGAAAAAATAAACGGCTTCGGAATCAAAGACAATGGCATTGCCGTTGAATTCAAACAGCCTAATCAAAGATTCTTGGTCGTAGCCGATAAGTTCCAGACCGGATTCGACCAGCCTTTACTCCATACCATGTTTGTAGACAGGAAGTTAGGCGGTGTGCAGTGCATCCAAACACTAAGTCGTTTGAACCGCTGTCATCCCGACAAGCAAGATACCCTGATTATCGACTTCGTAAACAAACACGAGGACATAAAGGCAGCGTTCGAAGACTATTACGATGCCACATGGTTACAAGGAAACTACAACCCATCAAACATCTATGAATATAAGAATGACATTGAGCGCAGGAAACTCTTTACACAGAGCGATGTAGATAAGGTTGTAACCTTATTGCTATGCGGAGATGAACAACAGATAGTCGGCATTCCATCTATCTTAGGACAACTGGTAAACGAATATGTGAAGCCTTTACCTGAAGAAGAACAGGAACTCATCCGCAAAGAGGTGAACCGTTACATCCGCCAGTACGGATTGCTTGCTCAGCTAATGAAATTCCTTGACCCTGACTTGGAACGTTTCTACATGTTCTGCAAGCTCTACTACAAATATCTGCCTTATACCAAGGAGACTTTGCCACTGGACATCTTGGAAAAGATTGACCTTGACAAGTATCGTATTCAATTAGCAGAACAGGGCTGTATCACATTAGAGGGAGAAGGTGGCAAACTGACACCTCCAAGTACTGCCAGCATTAGCGGTGGGGAGAAGGAGTTTGACAATCTCGATCATCTCATCCACATGATAAATGAGCCTTATGAAGGTTTCCTCAACGAAAATGACCAAATAATCCTTGAGTTGCTGCGTCAGTTGAGGAATGACCCGAACGTGAAGCAAGCATTCAGCGCAGAAAACTCCCACTCCAGCCTGTTGAAGATGGTAGAAAAGGAGTTCAACAAAAAAGTCGCGACACAGTTAGGCAAGTATATTAATTTGAAAAAACTGCTCAATAGCAATCAAGCTTTCAATGAGGAATTCTTAAACATGCTAGTAACCTTCCTGGGGCAAAGTTTCCATACAGGTAAGGTGCTTGAATATAATGAGGAGTTGCTTAAAGATGTGATGTTTGAGAAACTTGAAGATACTTTCAGTGAACTCTGCGGGCATGGCTATCGTGAACTTGAAGAAGTGCTCGATTGTCTTTTCGCCATCTTGAAGACCCACACTGTAAAGAACTTGGATGGGCTGAACACCATGATTCCAAATCAACTGAACAAGTTCTATCGTGGCGAGAACGAGCCGGTAGACTTGAAAGTGATATTCGGAGCATTGTTGCCTAAGTATGAGGCATTCCTCCGCAAACTCTATTACTTGAAAGAGGGAGAACTCTTTGTGTCTACCAAAGGTACAGATGGTTGGGTGGCCATCGTAAAGACTTTCCATGAAATAGATAACCTCTATTATAATCATGGCAAAAATCCGAAGTTGAACACTTTTGAGACCTACTATAAGTGCATTTCAAAGTGGAGAAACGAGAACGTTCACCTTGCTCCGGAACTACCCGATGCAGAGGTTGCTCCAGCCATCCACATGGTGGTCAGCATGTATATCTATGCCGTAATGGTCAGCATTACAGACCTGGAAATGGCAGGTTGTGAACTTGACAATTCGGGAGTCACCGTTCCTGTTATGTATCCTTCAGCTCCTGCAGCCTCTTACGAAATGGATACTTACAGCAGGGATAATTCCGAAGAGGATGAGCCTGTCCAAAAGGTGGCAGAGTGTCCTATTAACAAGATGAACGAAGAAGAGAAGATGGACCTTTTGAAACGCAGCATTCTGAAAGCGCAAAGTTACACTCCGCTATTCACCAAAAAGCGTCATTGGATGTCAATCTATAAGATGGCAGCGCACAAGAACATCATCATCGACGGCGATTATGCATACTTTGTACAACGTATCGGCATGATGGATCTGAAAAATATGCCTGACGGTTTATCCGCAAACTATCTGGACCGTATGAACAAAGGTGTTTTTGCTGATGACCTCAGCGAATGGACAAGTACCGGCTTAAGCGGCATGAAACGATCTGAGTTCACCGACATCAAGGAAACCGCAGAGAAATTCGGCGAAATCATAGACGAAACCCGACATAACGAATAAACCAGAAAGACTAATCCGGACAGAAGACATTGAAAACTTTATGCCATGACAGACAGGGCGTTATTCCGCATGGAAAAGTGAAATTTATAGTAGCTGTGCGGCAAGAATGCACAGTTGCTATTTTACTTTGTACCAAAATAAAAAACAGTCATAAAACAGAAGGCGATGGCAACAAATAAAAACGCGATGGCTCGATACAGAGCTTTAGACAAATGCTTTAGCAGCAGAACCAGAAAATACTACATGAACGACCTCATCGAGGCCTGCCGTATGGCACTTGAACGACAGAATGGTGATAGCGGTTCAAAAGGTGCCGAAGGAGTACAGCGTCGTCAAATCTTTGACGATATGAACGATATGGAATTGATGTACGGAGTCATTATCGACAGAATCCAAGACGGCCATAAAAAGTATTACCGCTATGCAGTCGGTTCAAAGACTATGGCCGAATCCGGTCCTTCCCAAGAAGAAATGGATTGTATACTCGAAGCCGCCGCCATCATGAAACGCTTTGAAGGTGTTCCTCAGTTCGACTGGCTGGATGACCTGGAAAAGAAACTTTATACCACTTCAAAACTAGGCAGTGAGACTCAAAAGGCAGTCAGTTTCCAGCACAACCAATACCTTACAGGTATAGACAAATGGTACAAGCCCATATTCGAAGCTATTGTAGCAAAGAAAGTAATAGAAATAAATTACCATCCATTCGGTAAAGATGTCAGAACAGTTGTGGTGAGCCCCTATCACTTGAAACAGTACAATAATCGCTGGTTCTTGGTGGCGAAACGCAAAGACTTCGATAAAATGTCCAACTATGCGATAGACCGGATTGAAGGAATAAAGGAAACGACCCGAACCTTTGAGCCTCTGGACAATGACTTTGATTTTGAAGAGTTCTTTAGTGACGTGGTCGGCGTTTCCGTAGTTGAAGGCGCCCCTGTGGAAAATGTCATTTTGCACGTTACCGACCAGGCGTGGAATTACATTACAACAAAGCCGCTGCATGAGTCTCAATCTGTGCTAAACAGCAAACAAGCCGACGGCAAATGGGAGGTTCGACTGAAAGTACAAGACAACTATGAATTACGTTCACTTCTACGTTCCTTTGGCGATAGCGTTGAGGTAATGGCTCCGGTTACCTTACGTCAAGAAATGAAAGAAATGGCACAGCGTGTTCTCCAAATGTATAAAGACTAAACCTGTATACTATGAAGATACTATACCTGTAAGCGACAATTATCACTATTCTATTAGTATTGAATAATAATTATTTTACTTAAAACAAATCCGGAGAGCCTCCCATAGCACATGCCATCGCTGTATTTCTAAAATCAACAATATATTATACTGAGTTTATATAACTTTATGTCACTAAACATATTCTCAAACTTATAGTATTCCAGTAGTTTTGCTATCTTTGTGACAAAACACTTACATACTATGACTATCACTTTATCCAATGACTTACCTGCCTATCCTACATTCACGGAAGGCATCCGCCGCGCTCCCGACCGGGGCTACCGCTTGACACCCGCCCAAACGGAAACGGCGTTGAGGAATGCATTGCGGTACATTCCTGTGGAACTGCATGAGCAACTCGCTCCCGAATTGACGGACGAATTACTTACCAGGGGCAAAATATACGGTTACCGTTTCCGGCCCGAAGGTGATTTGAAAGCAAAGCCCATTGACGAATACAAAGGGAATTGCATCGAAGGGAAAGCATTCCAAGTCATGATAGACAACAACCTTTCATTTGATATCGCCCTTTATCCTTACGAACTGGTGACATACGGCGAAACCGGACAAGTTTGTCAGAACTGGATGCAATACCGGCTTATCAAGCAGTATCTGGAGATAATGACCAATGAACAGACTCTGGTGGTAGAAAGCGGCCATCCTTTGGGCTTATTCCAATCACATCCCGAAGCCCCCCGCGTCATCATCACCAACTCCATGATGGTAGGCATGTTCGACAACCAGAAAGACTGGGAAATCGCCGCGCAGATGGGAGTAGCCAATTATGGACAGATGACAGCCGGAGGCTGGATGTACATCGGTCCCCAAGGCATTGTACACGGCACATTCAACACCTTATTAAATGCCGGCCGCATGAAATTAGGAGTACCTCAGAACGGTAACCTGAACGGCCATCTTTTCGTATCCTCCGGATTAGGCGGAATGAGTGGCGCACAACCCAAAGCGGCAGAGATAGCCGGAGCAGTGGCCATCATAGCCGAAGTAGATTATTCACGCATAGAAACCCGCCACCGCCAAGGGTGGGTACAGCATATCACA
>ERZ1673737.3637-NODE-3637-length-11519-cov-14.806176_pt1 | contig 11519 bp, 9 predicted proteins | sample MGYA00580211_ERZ1673737 | MGnify/ENA primary metagenome ERZ1673737 (study PRJEB41218, sample SAMN15661789) | gut metagenome | host: Homo sapiens | place: Canada: London | collected 2015-08-20/2019-03-30 | study: EMG produced TPA metagenomics assembly of... | reverse complement strand
AATTTCCTACAATCTATCACAATTTCCCATTTTTTTGCGATAAAATATAAGAATACTTTTTATTAAGGCAGAAATAAGACAAAATAGCGGTGAAAAAGAAGGAAAAACAGGAGGATTCACCACAGATTACACAGATTCACACAGATTTAGTTGACCCAACTCTTTAGTATCAATCGTCATAATCCGTGTGAACCGTTATAAATCCACATAATCTGTGAATCTGTGTAATCTATGGTGAAACTATCCCCCGTCAGAAATTATAAGCAACACCTACCCCCAATATTTCTTTGAACTGAACTTTCGCCCCTCTTTTAGTTCCATCCTCTTCAAAAGTCTTCACATCATTATCATATTTCAAAGTCGTATTGATGGTGGCGGACAAAAACTTATTAATTTTCATGCTGATCAATACATCCCAATTTACATCCACATTACCAAACTGGCTACTGTAAGGAGTAAAGAAATCGGCTGTTGTAATCATGCTCACATTTTCCATAAGTGGCATCTCGGCCCTGCCTTTCAGATAAGCGCCGCATTCTATTTTGAAACGGTCTCCCGGATCCACACCAAAAGCTCCTATCTCCGAAAGATAATCATCTTCCACAAAAGTCATTTTTGCAGAAACCGGAGAAAGAAAAACAGAATAGTTACTCTTAGGGCGATACTCCATACCTAATGAGATATTAGAATAAGCCGGTGCAAAGAAGTTCGAGATATAGTGAGTCTTGTCCGGATAGTTGTATCCTTTGGCAAATTGTGTATTCAAGTCTCCCATTAAAGTATAATACCATACATTATTAGTGGAATATCCTAATTGGGTAGAAAGGCCTATTTTATCGGTAGTCTTTCTCATTCCCTGCGATTTTGTTTTGGACAGGCCATAATCCAATATCAGGTTAGTCACCCATAGCCAGTTTCCATTTTTATGAGTCAACGAACCATTCAGGTAAGCGTTTCCCGATAAGGCATTCTCACCACCGGCCGACCAGTTAGTCATGGCGGTTTGTGACAAATTCAGACCGGTAACACCATTCAGTACCCATGCCCCTTCCTTATATCCTTTATCATCGGTTTGAGCATATATGCCGGTTGACATAACGGCAAGTAATATTAAAAAGAATATACGCTTCATTTCAGTTTTATTTTTTAGTTCTTTAATTTATAAGACGTCTTAATAACTAAAACGGAATAATCTTTCCATTTGTTCAGGTATTTTTCATTTCGATAAGAAAGCAGCCTTGAAAAGCCTGAAACATCCAGCTACTTCTGAAAAGAGAAAAAACCTTTAATACTTTTTTATCTGGCCCATAATTGGTATGCAGAACTATTTCCTTACCTTTGTACAAATTCAGCCTCAAGTTGTGCTGTTTTAATTATCCCGTAAGAATATGGCAAAGGAAAAAACTGTATATGTATGCACCAACTGTGGGCAGGATTCACCCAAATGGGTAGGGAAATGTCCGTCTTGCGGTGCATGGAACACATACGTAGAAGAAGTTGTACGCAAGGAACCTGCAAATAAAAGACCGGTATCCGGTCTGGAGCCCGTAAAAAGCAAGCCTGTCACACTGAATGACATAACCGGAGGAGACGAGCCTCGAATTGATATGCAAGACGAAGAGCTGAACCGGGTATTGGGAGGTGGTTTAGTACCGGGCTCACTCGTTTTACTGGGTGGTGAACCGGGGATAGGCAAATCTACCTTGGTGTTGCAAACCGTACTTCATCTGCCTGACAGAAAAGTATTGTATATTTCGGGAGAAGAAAGTGCACGACAATTAAAACTACGTGCAGACCGTATCCCGCATAATTCTTCCGACTGCCTGATCGTCTGTGAAACTTCGTTGGAGCAGATTTATATACATATAAAGAATACACAACCCGATCTCGTCATCATCGACTCTATTCAAACCATCTCCACTGAAACAATAGACTCTTCTCCCGGCAGTTTAGTACAGGTGCGTGAATGTTCTGCCTCTATTTTGAAATTTGCCAAAGAAACAAATACGCCGGTCATCTTAATCGGCCATATCAATAAAGAAGGAAGCATTGCCGGACCGAAAGTACTGGAACATATTGTAGACACCGTATTGCAATTTGAAGGTGACCAACATTATTTGCGCCAAGTGAGCAACCCGTCCGAACTGTTGCTTAGCCAAGACCATGACGGAATGAGTGGAGTCGCTATCGCCTCTGCCATAGAAGGTGTCCGTCCTTTCTTAATTGAAACACAAGCCTTAGTCAGTTCGGCTGTATATGGAAATCCGCAACGTTCTGCCACCGGATTTGATTTACGACGTATGAATATGCTTCTGGCAGTACTCGAAAAACGGGTAGGATTCAAACTGGCACAAAAAGATGTCTTTTTAAACATTGCGGGTGGATTGAAAGTGAATGATCCGGCCATCGACTTGTCTGTCATCAGTGCCATTCTATCCAGCAATATGGATACAGAGGTAGAACGCGATACCTGCATGGCCGGAGAAGTGGGACTAAGTGGTGAAATCCGACCTGTAAACCGTATTGAACAGCGAATCGGAGAAGCGGAAAAGTTAGGCTTTAAACGAATCCTTATACCAAAACATAATTTACAAGGAATGGATACATCAAAATTGAAAATAGAAATTATTCCGGTCAGAAAAGTGGAAGAAGCATTCCGGGCCTTGTTTGGATAAAAATCTATTTTCTCCTTTAAGACTTAATTTGAAGAATGATATAAAATGACAAAAGATAAATCTCACACCCCTACCTGCGTAGATTGCGGCACACAGAACTGCAAGTTCAAAGAGCGCACCTACCCCGAATTTTGCCTGACAACCCATTTGGAACAAGAAGACTTGGAATGGGCACTGAAACGATATAACGAAAACCACAACGTAATGGTGGCCAGTGCCGAAGTGGAATATGAAGGTTATTGCCGGTTAACCCGTGTGGAAGAAATCATGACTTTTGCACGAAAGATGGGATATCAAAAAATAGGAATTGCTTATTGTATCGGGTTGGTAAATGAAGCCCGTATTTTTGCCCGTATCCTCCGTGCTAACGGCTTTGAGGTTTACTCAGTAATCTGCAAAGTAGCCGGAGCAGCCAAATCCTCTATTGGAATCCCCAAAGAATGTGAGAATATCGGTGCTGCTATGTGTAACCCTATCCTGCAGGCACGTCTTCTCAACCAAGCACATACAGAGTTAAATGTGGTGATCGGACTGTGCGTAGGACATGACAGCCTGTTCTACAAATACTCTAATGCCTATACTACAACTTTGGTGACCAAAGACCGTGTGACAGGACACAATCCTGCCGCCGCATTATATACCGCCAATTCCTATTATCGCAAAAAATTAATGCCGGAAGGCGAATAACCTAAACAAGAACCATGATACAAGAATTTCAAATAAGAGTCTTGCCTGAACAGGCAGCTAATGAACAGTCACTGAAACAATTCATCGGACGTGACAAGGGATTGGATATACGTACCATTCATGCCCTTCGTATCCTGAAAAGAAGCATAGACGCACGTCAGCGTACTATCTATGTAAACCTGAAAGTGCGTCTGTACATCAATGAAGTTCCGCAGGACGAGGAATTTATCCGCACTATATACAATAAGGTAGAAGGAAAGCCACAAGTCATAGTTGTAGGAGCAGGTCCGGGCGGACTGTTTGCAGCTTTACGATTAATAGAGTTAGGACTTCGGCCTGTCGTAGTGGAACGAGGAAAAAATGTACGCGATAGAAAAATAGATATCGCCCGTATCAGCCGTGAGCACAAAGTTGACTCCGAAAGTAATTATAGTTTCGGAGAAGGAGGAGCAGGAGCCTATTCAGATGGTAAGCTCTATACCCGAAGCAAAAAGCGGGGTAATGTAGACAAAATTCTGAATGTATTCTGTCAACATGGTGCCAGTACCTCCATTTTGGTAGATGCCCATCCGCACATCGGTACGGACAAGCTGCCGCGCGTGATTGAAAACATGCGGAATACCATCATAGAATGTGGAGGTGAAGTGCATTTCGAAACACGAATGGATTCCCTTATCATAGAAAAAAACAAAATCACAGGTATAGAGACAAATACCGGAAAGACTTTCAAAGGACCTGTTATTCTGGCTACCGGACACTCCGCACGGGATGTATATCAGTGGTTATATGATAATGGTGTAGAAATGGAAGCCAAAGGTATTGCGGTAGGAGTACGTCTGGAACACCCGTCCATGCTGATTGACCAGATACAATATCATAATAAAAACGGACGTGGAAAGTATCTGCCTGCCGCCGAATATAGCTTTGTGACACAAGCAGAAGGACGTGGAGTCTATAGTTTTTGTATGTGTCCGGGAGGATTCGTAGTTCCCGCCGCAAGCGGTCCGCATCAAATTGTAGTAAACGGCATGAGTCCCAGCAACCGTGGCTCCAAATGGAGCAATTCCGGAATGGTAGTAGAAATCAGACCGGAAGACCTGTCGGACAATAGTCTTTTTACAGAAGAATTAAAAACGAAAAGTGAAGAATTAAAAGCCACGAATAAAAATAATGGTCAATGGACTACCGGCCATTGTCCATTAACCATGATGTATTTTCAAGAAGCATTAGAAGCCACCTGCTGGCAACAAGGCAATATGCGCCAAACCGCACCCTCACAACGAATGATGGACTTCACCCGCAAAAAACTAAGCTATGATTTACCTGACAGTTCGTATAGTCCGGGATTAGTTTCCTCTCCTCTGCATTTTTGGATGCCCACATTCATCACCAGCCGTTTGATCAAAGGCTTCCAACAATTTGGGAAAAGCAGTCATGGCTTTCTGACCAATGAAGCAGTGATGATTGGTGTCGAAACACGCACATCGGCTCCGGTACGGATTCTGCGAGATAACGAGACACTGCAACACGTCACTATCAACGGGTTATTTCCTTGTGGAGAAGGGGCAGGTTATGCCGGCGGAATTGTTTCAGCAGGTATTGATGGAGAAAGATGTGCGGAAGCCGTTGCCACTTATTTAGGTATAGAGGAGGATTGAATCTGTCCGAAAATGATTTACTGTATACATTTGGGCGCATTAAATGCGCCCCTACAGTAAATAAATGATTTGCGATATTATTTTATTATTCTTTCTTATTGGAAGTAAAGTCTTCTTTTATCAGCTTGCACCAATCAGCAATACGTTTACTGGTCAATTGAGCCTGATTTTCTTGGTCAATTACCAAACCGCAGAATTTTTCACCACGTACTGCCCTCGATTGGTTGAAGGTATATCCGTCTGTCGAAGTAAAACCGACCAACTCAGCCCCCGCCTTTTGAAAAGCATCTGCTAAAATCCCCATTCCATCCACAAAATTATCAGGATAGTTCTTCTGATCCCCCAAACCGAATATTGCTACTTTCTTTCCCTTTAAATCCAACGACTCCAATTCGGGAACCAGTTCGTCCCAATAAGTAGGAAGTTCACCATCAAACCAAGTTGACGCTCCCACTATCATATTGTCATACGCTTGAAAATCATTCTGCCAAGCCTTTTCTATCAAAACGACTTCTATTACTTTCACTCCTCCCAAATCTTCCCGAATCTTTTCAGCTATATGGGAAGTCTTGGCTGCATTCATTGCATAAAATAATCCTATTGTTTTCATAATTCTTTTTTATTCACCACAGATTAACACGGACAACATATAAAACGGTCCATGTAACCTGTGGACATTTGATTAATATTCCAGCAGTGTCCTGGCTGCATCATAAATTTTATCCTCAGTAGGTAAAATAGCCTTTTCCAATATAGGATGGAAACCTACAGGAGTGAAAACAGAACCTACACGCTGTACAGGAGCATCCAGATAACGGAACAGCTCCGTACCAATTCCGGCAGCAATTTCAGCTCCGAAACCAGAGAAAACTTTATCCTCATGAACCACCAAAGCCTTACTTGTTTTCTTCACTGACGCATAAATAGTTTCTTTATCCAGTGGAATAAGCGAGCGAAGATCAATCACTTCCACACTCCACCCCTCTTGAGCCAAGCGTTCAGCCACATTCAAACAGAAATGAGTTGTATTTCCATACGTTATCATACTTAAATCTGTACCTTCACGGCGGATACGCGCCTTCCCAAACGGAACCTCAAATTCTTCGGGTACTACGGAAGAAGCCTCTACTGAATTATACAAGGCCTTCGGTTCAAGATATAAAGTAAACCCACGAGAGCGCATCGCAGTACGAAGCAACCCGGCCGCATCATCGGCAAAAGAAGGGCAAACAATCCGGGCCCCCGGCAAAGTAGCTAATGCACCCTCTATATTTTGAGAATGATAAAGTCCACCACCAATATATCCACCCGAGGCCAGACGTAATACAATATTGGGAACAAACTTCCCATTGCTACGCCAGTATTCATGAGTACACTCTACATATTGCTCCACAGCAGGCCAGAAATAATCGGCAAATTCAGCTCCTTCAATAACGACATGTATCTTAGGATCGAAACGGCACATGCCATTTGCCGTACCCACAATATAGTCCTCTGCTATAGGAGCATTAAACACGCGGGCATCCCCAAACTCCTGCTGCATTCCTTTAGTAATATTGAATACTCCACCTTTCTCTTTATTCGCTACATCCTGCCCATAAATGAAAGTATCCGGATTATGGCGGAATTCCTCTTTCAACGTTTCGTTGATAGCAGTTACCATAAAGGCCTTCTCACCATTTTCTTCTTGATGAAGTCCCTCTTTATACTTTTCCGGTATATAAGGATCGGGCAAAACATAATCAAAGATACTTTTCGGATCAGGATCAGGCGCTGCAAGTGCTTTCCGGTTAGCAACCGACAGTTCTTTCTTTGCCGCTGCTTCTATCTGTTGCAACTCTTCTTCCGTAAGACGTTTGTAACGCAACAGCATCCAGCGGAATTTCATCAAAGGATCAGCCTCTTTTACATAAGCCAATTCGTTTTCATCCCGATACAACGTCTGTTTATCTGAATTAGAATGGGAACCAATACGGACACAATTGGCATGTACAATAACAGGAGTACGATGGGCTATGGCAAATTCACGGGCTTCACTCATGGCATTCATCGAGTCGAACACATCTTTGCCATTACAATGAATAATCTTCAGATTCTTAAAACCGGAAAAATTATCAGCATACTTCCGGGCAACTGTCTGATCCTTTTTGGGAACAGAGATACCGTACCCATTATCCTGCCATACAAATATCACAGGAAGACCTTCCCTACTGGCCCCGTTAATCGCCTCGTAAACATATCCTTCCGAAGAAGCAGACTCTCCATGCGAAGTGATCGCCACCCCCTTATGTCCATAATACACCATGGCACGCGCCACTCCGGCAGCATGAAGGTCATGCGTTCCGGTAGCGGACGACACATTTTCTATATGCCATTCGGGTTTAGCAAAGTGGTTGGACATATGACGTCCTCCACTGCCGGGATCAGTTGCTTTCGAAATGCCATTCAATATCAATTCCTCCACACTCATGCCTGCCGAAAGCACGGTCAGCATATCGCGATAGTATGGAAAAAGGAAGTCCTCTCCTTTGGTAAAGACTTGACCTACGGCCAATTGGATTCCGTCATGCCCCGCATAAGGCGCATGATAGGACCAACCCAATGATTGCAACAGATAAGACGGAGCTTTTTCATCAAGCGCACGTCCCAATACCATCAAATGATACCACTTTTTCAACGTTTCGGTATCAGTGGTCTTTATATCATATTTTTTCATTATATTATTTTTTTACTGTGATGAATGGTTATTCTTTCCAATTTTCCAGATAATCTTTTATCGCATAGAGGAATTGCCCCCCTAACATACCATCCACCACCCGATGATCGTATGACAAAGAAAGATACATTTTATGACGGACAGCAATCACATCGCCTTCAGAAGTTTCAATAACTGCCGGCTTCTTTTCGATATATCCCACACCGAGAATGGCAACCTGCGGCTGATTGATTATAGGAGTACCAAACAAAGACTTGAAAGTTCCAAAATTAGTAATCGTAAACGTACCACCCGAAATGTCATCCGGCATCAGTTTATTATCACGCGCTTTCACCGCCAGAGTATCAATGGTCACAGCCAAACCATTCAAATTCAACCTGTCGGCATCATGTATCACCGGAACAATCAGATTTCCATCATTCAGTGAAACAGCAATACCGACATTGATATGCTTTTTAAACAGGATATTATAACCGTCTACAGATACATTTACCTGCGGATAGGCAACCAATGCCTTCGTTACGGCTTCGGTTATGGCAGGCATATAAGTCAATTTGACTCCTTCACGACGGAAAAAAGCCTCTTTATTCTTATCACGCCATTTCACGAGTTTGGTCACATCCACTTCTACCACATTCGTAACATGAGGAGAGGTATGTTTAGACATAACCATGTGATCGGCAATCATTTTCCGGACACGATCCATCTCTTTCACTTCCACGCCTTCTTGCGAACCGGAAACTGGGGGTGTTAAAGAGGAAGCCGATGATGGCGCAGTTGGAGAAGTCCGGACAGAAACAGCCTTAACAGATTGGGCGGATGCAGATACAGGTTCAGTTACGGTTATGTTACCTTGTTCCTTTCTAGTAATATAAGCTTTTATATCTTTTTTACTCAGACGCCCTTCATATCCTGTCCCTTGAATACGATCCAATTCCTCTTTCGAAATATGTGCAGCCTGAGCCAGCTGAAGTACAATGGGGGAATACCAACGCTCTTCTTCTGTTTTAGCCGCTATTGCCTTAGGAACTTCCTTTACTTCCTGAACAGATGTTACAGATGGTACATGGGAGGACGTTTCTTCTACTTGCGGTACATTTCGCTCTTCTACAAGAGCCTCTCCTATTCCTTCATCACTATCTATATCTACAATTGCTACTACTGTACCTACAGGTACGGTATCTCCTTCTTTAAATAATATCCCGATCACCTTGCCTTCTACGGGAGATGGAATTTCAGCACTGACCTTTGCTGTATTCACTTCGAACAAGACATCGTCCTCTTGGACAGTATCACCCACTTTTACCGACCAGGATATAATGGTTCCTTCAGTAATACTTTCGCCTAGCTTAGGCATTTTTATTTCAAATCTTGACATATTGATAATTTTATTTTTTTTAATCCTTTTATATGAACAACAAGCCACTGAAAAAGAAAGTTTTAACTTAAATCTTTTTTAAGGTGACCCGGTGATGTATCCAATCCTCATTAGCATATTTTTCTACTTTCAGCAACTCGATTGCCGCCAAATCCTTTCGGGAAAAATGATAAATGCTATTCTTTTCATCTTCTATCAAGAAGTAATGAAACAAAAGATGAATAAACCGTTTGATATTCACCGAAACATCCAAAAAACAATTGAGATTGACCACTTCACTAGGTACAGACGGTACGGCACGGATATTCTTTAATCCGGGAATCGACTCCAATTCATCAGACTTCCCCTTCAACACTGTATGAAGTACATCCAAGTTTGCAGAAAATAACAAAGTACAATGATACATCACACGGTTTTTATGAATACATTGCGCACTGCCCGATATTTTCTTTCCATCCAGATAAATCCCCAAACGCTCATCCGTATAGGCCGTGACTCCCATCGTTTCCAGAAAACCAACAATACGCTGCAAATAGTCTTCAAACAGGGGTTGCGATGTCGTTTCTATAAAAGTAAGATTAATATTTCCCTTATCATGGTAAACTGCACCACCTCCCGAAAACCTACGAGCCAAACGAATGCCCTTCTCTATCCTGTAATCCTCATTCACCTCGGCACGAACAGACTGATTCTTGCCCATGACCACGGAAGGTTCCGACTGCCAAATTACAAAATAATCCCCCTGTGTCTGCTTTAAAAGATACTCCTCCACTGCCAAATTGAAATAAACATCCGTACAGCGGTTATCTATGCAAAACATTATGCAAAAAGTGTTTCGTGATAAATCTCGCCTACCGTAGGATGTGGAAATACCGTTTTTTGAAATTCTTCTACAGTATATCCATATTGAACGGCAATCCCCGCTACAACGATTATTTCCGAAGCAGGATTTCCCAACAAATGGCAACCTATAATGCGGTCTTCCTCATCCAAAATCAATTTGCAAAGCCCGTTCCCTGTTTCATTTTCTGCCACGAAACGCCCCGAATAAGCCATCGGTAATTTCTGTACATGATAGCTAGTTCCTGATGCTTTCAACTCCTCTTCCGTTTTTCCCACTCCGGCCAGTTCAGGATTCGTATATACCACCCCCGGTACACAATGATAATTCATCCGGTCCTCCACTCCCAGAATATGATTAATGGCAACTTCGCTTTCACGAATAGCCGTATGAGCCAACATGGAGTATCCGGTTATATCTCCACAAGCATAGACTTTAGGATGGGAAGTAAGCATGTGTTCATCCACTTTTACACCGTTACGCACCATTTCCACTTTTAGTTTATCCAGCCCCACTTGGTTCAGATTCGCTTTTCTGCCTACACTTACCAGAACCTTATCCGCTTCAATCAGTGATAATTTACCGGCTTTTTCTATGGTAACTCCTGCCGGACTGACTTCAATCACTTTAGAATTCAATTGGAAGTTAATCCCTCGCTTCTGATACTCTGTACGTAACATCGCACTGGTTTCCTTGTCCATAGCCCCTAATATTTCAGGCATCATCTCAATGACACTCACCTTTACCCCCATACTATTAAAGAAAGAAGCAAATTCCATTCCAATTACTCCGCCACCAATAATAGCCAGCGATTTAGGTAATGCAGCCATTTCCAAAGCCTCTTTGGAAGTCCAATAATCTATTTCCGACAAGCCTTTAATGGGTGGAATCACGGTATCCGAACCTGTACAAACCAACAGATAAGTCACTTCATATTTTTCTCCTCCGGCTAAAATTTGAATCAGTCCATTATCTTCTCCGGTTATAACCGCTTCTTTTTCTATCAATTCGGCTCCATAAGATTTCACAGTCTGTTTTACACCTCCGGTCAGTTTCTTGACCACTTTATCTTTACGGTCTATTATTTTCTCCAAATTGAAGCTGATTCCATCCGGTACAGCAATTCCATATTTTGCCGCACCTTTTGCATTATCCAATAATTTTGCTGAATACAAAAGAGTTTTCGTAGGGATACATCCTTCATTCAAACAAACACCTCCCATGGCTTTCTTTTCAAAAATCACAGTTTTCAATCCTCCGGCAGCAGCTCTTTCCGCAGCCGTATATCCGGCAGGTCCCCCACCGATTATCGCTATATCATATTTCATATTGTTAAGGTTTTAAGCTTTATATACTATAACAACAAATAAGTGAGGGACTTAGTTGTCCAAAAGAAGATTTCTTCATCTTTATGAACCTATTTTTTCTAAAAGATATGTATCTTTGCACCAAAGAAAGCATTATGCATCATCCCGAAATAGCCATAGTAGATCCAAATACCCTTACTTGTCTGGGGTTAAAAAACATTTTGGAAGATATCATTCCAATGGCTACTATCCGTGTA
>ERZ1673737.3625-NODE-3625-length-11553-cov-5.386589_pt1 | contig 11553 bp, 10 predicted proteins | sample MGYA00580211_ERZ1673737 | MGnify/ENA primary metagenome ERZ1673737 (study PRJEB41218, sample SAMN15661789) | gut metagenome | host: Homo sapiens | place: Canada: London | collected 2015-08-20/2019-03-30 | study: EMG produced TPA metagenomics assembly of... | reverse complement strand
ACTCTTTTTCTATTACCAGCTCCAAAATTATAACTTATTACAGGTTGAATACCTTGAGTTATACCTGAAACTGGTACTGTTATTAGTTGTAGTACACTTGTTAATATAGACATTGAACCTACATATATATCTCCACCATACTTTTGTAATCCTGAGTTTAAAGTTAATAAAACTAAACTCTCTGTACTTTGCATAATAAAAGGAGATATTCCTAATGCTCCTGTCTTTTTTAAAATCTCTTTCTCTAGATTTAAATTTTCTATTTTTATCTTTATTACACTTTTCTTAGATAAAAGAAAGTATACAACCCAAATTGCACTTAAAGCTTGTGAAATAACAGTAGCTAATGCTGCTCCCTTTACTCCCATTCCCAATACAAATATAAAGATAGGATCTAAAATAATATTAGTAACTGCTCCTATTAAAACTGATAACATAGCTACTTTTGCATTTCCCTGTCCACTAATAAAAGTATTAAGTCCTAAAGATAACATAACAAAAATCGTTCCATATAAATATAATCCTATATAGTCGTGAGCATATTTTATAACATTATCACTAGCTCCAAAAGCATATAATAATGGAGTTTTAAAAATTTGAAAAAATATAGTTAATACTATTGCAAATACTATTAATAAAGCAGTACTATTCCCTAATATTTTCTCTGCTTTTTTATAATTTTTAGCTCCTAATTCAATAGAAGCTAAGGGTGCACCTCCCTGTCCAGCAAAAGCACTAAAAGCAGAAACTACCATTATTATAGGGAAGGTTACCCCTACTCCTGTAAGAGCTAAAGAACCCACATTTTTTATATGACCTATATATATTCTATCTACAATATTGTATAGTACATTTATTAATTGAGCTAGTACTGATGGTACTGCCATTACTAAAAATAATTTTCTTAATGGTAACTTCTCTAATTTTTCTGCAGTATTATTTTTCATTTCTCTCTCCCTACTTAAGATACTTTAAATATATAGTTATTTTTGATTTTTTTTCTGTATTATATAAAAGTTGTAATTTTAAATTTTCACTTACTATCTCTATACTATCCTTTTCTTTCATTGCAAATATTTTTTGAGTTAACCTTGTATTATAATCCATTGTTGCAATTTCTGGAATATCTAATGGAGAAAGTTCTTTAAAAATAATTTTTCTAAATTGATCCAAATCCTTTACTTCACATTCAAAAGATTTCAAAATTATATAAAATTCTCCTAATTCATTATTTAAAAACTTTTCAAAGATATCATCAAACTTCAAATTATATTTCTTTTTATTTTTTATAGTAAGTAATAATTTATTTTTTGTATAATTATATCCATGAGTTTGAATTGCATTAAATATTATAACCTTTAATTTTTCTGGCTCTAATATATACTGCTTATATAACCGTAAAAAATTCTGTACATAGTTTTTTATTTCATCAATTTTTATATTTTTTAAGTAAAATGTTAAACTGTATTTTTTATTTTCTTTATCTATTTTATAGGATAATTTAAAATTAGTAGAAAGATTAATATCTTCAATCAAAGGTTCAATTAAAAATCTCTTTACATCATAAATTCTTTTATATCTATCCTTATTTATAATCAATTTAAATTCTTCTAAATCTAATTCAACTTTTGAGTTTAAAAAATTAGGTTTTATTATTTTATAGAAAAAATCTACAGAAAAATCATATTTAAAAAATAAAACTTGAGGTAAATTATAGTGAAATATTTTTTTTTCATCTTTTAAATATTCAATAAATATTGGATTAAAAGAAAACTCTATAAAATTATCCTTGAAATAATAGGATTCAAATATAGGAATATACATAACTTCCTCATTTAAATAGATATATATTCCTTTTCTTGCAAAACGATCTATAAAATTTAGTTTACTATTTTTTAATTCAGGTATTTCTAAATCTTCTAATAAAAATTTTAAAGGTAATAATTTTAACTCCTTTTTTATTAAAACATGTATTAATTTTTTTTCTTCTTTTATTAAAGGCGACGAAAATTCAATAAAATAGTTTTTTTCCAAATTACTTTCCCCCTTTTACTTTATAAAAATACAACGAAAATTTCACATTTTATTTTTTCGTATGAATTTAAAAAACTATTTATGAATAATTTTAGCATAAAATCTAAAAAAATCAAGTTAAATAACGAATAATACTTATTTTTTATTCAATTTGATTTTTTTAAAAAGTTATCGTATTATAATCGTATGAAAAGCAAGATAAAAACTTAATTTTTTAGGAGGGAATTATTTATGGAGAAAAAAATACTACTATTATGTGCAGCAGGAATGTCTACAAGCTTATTAGTTACAAAAATGATTAAAGCTGCTGAAGAAAAAAATATTCAAGTAAAAATAGAAGCTTGTCCAGTTGAAAAATTTAATGAAAAGTTAAATGAATTTGATATCTTTTTATTAGGTCCACAAGTTAGATTTAAACAAGCTGACTTAAATAACACTGCAGCAGAATATAATAAAAAAGTAGAAGTTATTAATATGGTTGATTATGGAACTATGAATGGAGCAAAAGTTCTAGAAGCAGCATTAAAAGCTTTAGATGCTAAATAATTTAAATTAGAATATTTTAGGAGAGATGCTTATGTCAATGATGAATAAACTTAATGGAGCTTTAGAAAAATATTTTCTACCTGTAGCAATGAAAATATCTGGAAATATATATTTACAAGCAATAAGAGATGGTTTAACTTTAACAATGCCACTATTAATAGTGGGAAGTATTTTCTTAATCTTTGGATATTTACCTATACCTGGATATCCAGAGCTTATGACAAAAATATTTGGTGAACTTTGGAAACAAAGAGTACTTTATCCTGTACAAGTAACATATGATGTTATGGCTTTAATAGCAGCTATTGGAGTAGCTTACAGATTAGCTGAAAGAAAAAAAGTTGATCCAATTTCATGTGGAGCAATATCTCTAACAACATTTTTATTACTAACTCCATTTAATATTCTTCATAAAATTGGAGAAACTACTGTTAATGTAACAGGAATTAATATAGGACTTGTAGGAAGTAAAGGATTATTTGTGGCAATTATTGTAGGAGTTTGTTCAACACAATTAGTAAAATTTGCTATAGATAAAAATCTTGTAATTAAGATGCCTGATTCTGTTCCACCAGCAGTAAGTAAATCATTTTCAGCTTTAATACCAGCTATGATAATTATCGTTTTAGCTTTAATTATTAGAATTGGATTTGAAATTACTCCATTTGAACATATTCATAATTTTATAACTATAATACTTGGAAAACCTCTTACTATATTAGGTGGTTCTTTCTTAGGAACAATTTTATCAGTATTTGCTGCTCAAATTTTCTGGAGTATGGGATTACATGGTGCTACAATTGTAGGATCAGTTATGACTCCAATTTGGCTACAAATGATGGATCAAAATAGATTAGCTTTCCAATTAGGGCAAGAAATTCCAAATGTTACCAATTCTGCATTTATTTTCTATGCTTCTAAACTTGGTGGCTCAGGTTTAACTTTAAGTTTAGTTTTCTTTATGACATTTATGGCAAAAAGTAAACAATTAAAAGAAATTGGTAGAATGTCATTAGGACCTGGTATCTTTAACATTAATGAACCTGTAATCTTTGGAACTCCAATTGTTATGAATCCTATTTTAGTAGTTCCTTTTATTGTAGCTCCAATTGTTAGTACAACATTACTTTATTGGGGAACAAAATTAGGAATAATTGGTATCACTACTGGAGTTAATGTTCCTTGGACATTACCAGGACCTATATATGCTTATTTAATAACTGGAGGAAGTATATCTGCTACAATAGGTGTTTTAGTTACACTAATAGTTCCAGCAATAATATACTATCCATTCTTTAAAATATATGATGAACAAAAATACAAAGAAGAAACTCAAGGGGAATAAGTAAGGGGGATATATGGAGCAAAATAATATGGATTTAGAAACAATAGCAATGACATTAGTTGGAAATGCAGGTGAAGGAAGAAGTTTAGCTTTTGAAGCTTTAAATGAAGCCAAAAAAGGTAACTTTGAAAAAGCTGAACAACTTCTTAAAGAATCTCAAGAAAGAACTCTAGCAGCTCATGAAATTCAAACTCAATTAATATGTAATGAAGCTGATGGTAATAAAACAGAAATGAGTTTATTAATGGTTCATGCTCAAGACCATTTAATGACTTCTATGTTAGCTAGAGAATTAATAACTGAATTAATTGAAATATATAAAAATAAGTAATCATATATAGACTATATTAAAAATATAAGGAGGAATTTATATGTCACACAAATTAAAAATAGCTACTATTGGTGGAGGATCATCATATACTCCAGAAATTATAGAAGGATTTATAAAAAGATATGCAGAATTACCTGTAACAGAATTATGGTTAGTTGATATAGAAGATGGAAAAGAAAAACTTGAAATTGTTGGAGCTCTAGCTAAAAGAATGGTTGAGAAAGCTGGATTAGCTGATAAATTTAAAATACATTTAACTTTAGATAGAAGAGAAGCTTTAAAAGATGCTGACTTCGTAACAACACAATTTAGAGTTGGATTATTAGAAGCTAGAATAAGAGATGAAAGAATTCCTCTAAGATATGGAATGATTGGACAAGAAACAAATGGAACTGGAGGATTTACTAAAGCTTTAAGAACTATTCCTGTAATTCTAGATATTTGTAAAGATATGACTGAACTTTGTCCTAATGCTTGGTTAGTTAACTTTACAAATCCAAGTGGAATGGTTACAGAGTCAGTTATAAAATACTATCCTAATATAAAAATAGCAGGTTTATGTAATGTTCCTATTGGAGTTAGAAAATCTGTTGTACAAGCTCTTAATGCAAAAGATGAAGAAATAGAATTAATTTGTGGAGGATTAAACCATTTCTTCTGGGGAAGAAAAGTACTTCATAATGGAGTAGATAAAACTAAAGAAGCTGTTGAAGGTGTTTTAAATGACCTTGAAAATACTCCAGCTAATATTAGAACAAAAGAACCATGGGTAAGAGAACAAATTCTTGACCTAGGAATGATTCCTTGTGGATACCATAGATATTACTATATGACTGATGAAATGTATAGAGCTCAAGTAGCAGATGTAAAATCAGGAAAAGGAACTAGAGGAGAACAAGTTAAAAAAGTTGAAAAAGAATTATTTGAATTATATAAAGATCCTAATTTAAATATAAAACCTAAGCAACTAGAGCAAAGAGGAGGACAATATTATTCTGATGCTGCTTGTGAATTAATTAATTCTATTTATAATGATAAAGGAACAGTTATAGTTGTTTCTACTAAAAATAATGGAGTAATTGATTGTTTACCTGATAATTGCGCTGTTGAGGTTACTGCTAGAGTATATAAAGATGGAATTAAACCATTCCCACAAGACCCATTCCCAAAAGAAGCAAGAGGAATTCTTCAATTAATGAAATGTTTTGAAGAAATGACAATAGAAGCTGCTGTTACTGGAGATTATAATAAAGCAATCCATGCTTTAACACTAAATCCTTTAGTTAATAGTGGACATCAAGTTAAAGTAATGTTTGATGAGATTATTAGAGAAAACTGGGATTATTTACCTCAATTCCACCATGCTATTAAAAGAGAAAAATACTAATTAACTACTAAATTTAAAAAATTGGAGAAAGAGTTATATCTTTCTCCTTTTTTGTGTTCTTAAATTTTTGTGATATTATTCACATTTTTATTAAAATATATTATAATATTAGCTCAAATATATTTAAGAGGAGGATTTATTATTAAAATGGATTTTTTAGAAAAACAATTTAAATTAAAGGAAAATGGAACTGATATTAAAACAGAATTAATAGCAGGACTAACTACATTTGCTACTATGGCTTATGTGTTAGCTACTGTCCCTTCTATAATGAGCTCAGCTGGTTTTGGTAAATTAGGAGTTTTAACAATGGTTATTATATTATGTGCTATTACCTCTATTGCTATGGGAATAGTTACTAATAGACCTTTTGTTTTAGGACCTGGACTTGGAAGTGTAGCAGTTTATTCTGTTTCTATGATTATTGGTGAGGGAATATCTCCTGCTGTTGCTTCTGGAGTTATTTTCTGGGAAGGACTTCTATTTGTTATTATCTCATTTATTGGACTTAGAGATATAATCGTAAAATTAATTCCACTAAGTATTAAGATCTCTATTAGTGCTGGTATTGGGCTTTTTATTTCATTATTAGGTTTTAGAAATGCTGGAATAATTATAGCTAATGCTAAAAAAAATGTTCTTGGTTTTGGAGATTTAACAACTCCTACTGCTATATTAGCTATTATTGGTTTAATAATTTTACTTATTTTAGAAGTTAGAAAAGTAAAGGGTGGAGTTATTCTTGCCATTATCTTGACTACATTAATAGGAATACCTATGGGAGTTACTAAAATCCCTACTTCTTTTTTAGCAGCCCCTGGAAATCCTACAGATATGATTTTTAATATAGATGTTATGGGAGCATTAAATATAAAATACTTACCTTTTCTATTTGCTTTATTTATTCCTGACTTTTTCTCAACATTTGGAACTGTTATAGGGGTTGGTGCAAAAGCTGGTCTACTTGATAAAAATGGAAATTTACCTGGTATAGAAAAATGCTTCTATGTAGATTCTATATCTACTGTTTTAGGTAGTCTATTTTGTATGCCTTGTATGACTACATACTTAGAATCTGCTTCTGGAGTAGAAGCTGGTGGAAAAACAGGATTAACAGCTGTAGCTACTTCTTTTATTTTTATTCTTATGTTTTTAATAACACCTTTAGCCCTTATGATTCCTTCTGCTGCTACTGCTCCTACTCTTATTCTTATGGGAGTAAAAATGTTGAGTGGAATGAAAAATATAAATTATGAAGATACTACTGAATGTGTTCCTGCATTTTTATCTGTTGCCTTAACAATTTTTACAAATAACGTTGCTAATGGTATTGCAGCAGCAATAATTGTCTATGTTATTTTAAAAATAGCAAGTGGTAAACATAAAGAATTGCCTCTAACAATGTATCCTTTTGCAGCTGTCCTTTGTTACTATTTCTATACTTTAACTATGTAGGAGTTTTTATATGAAAGTTGATTTATTAGTAAAAAATGTAAAAGTCTTTAATTCTTATTTAAAAAAATTTAAAGATGGTAATGTAGCAATTTTAAATAATAAATTTTTGTATATAGACAATAATAAAAATATAGAATTTGAGGCTAGCTCTACTATTGATGGAAAAAATCAATATATGATTCCAGGATTTATAGATATCCATATGCATATAGAAAGTTCTATGATGACACCTGCACCTTTTTGCCATCATCTTTCTAAAAATAGAGTAACAACTATTGTTACAGGACCTCATGAAATTGCCAATGTATTTGGTAAAAAAGGAATAGAAGCTATGATTGCTGCTGAAAATAGTATTAATACTTCTATTTTTTATGGTATTCCTAGTAGTGTTCCTTCTACTTCTCCTGATTTAGAAACAACTGGAGCTATTTTAGACTTTGAAGAAATGAAAAATTTAACTTCTAATCCAAAAGTTATCTGTATTGGAGAAATTATGAATTATAGAAAAGTTATTGTTGATAACTCTTTAGATATCTGTAAATTTATAGAGTATGTCAAGAAAAATAAACCTCAATATGCTATTGAGGGACATTGTCCTAAACTCTTAGACTTAGATTTAGCTAAATTCTTATACTTAGGAATTAATGGTGACCATACAGAACATACTTTTGAAGAGTTTGTTCAAAGATTTGAAAATGGAATGTTTATGGAGTTACAAGCAAAATCCATATCCTCAGAATTAATAAACTATATTAAAGAAAATAATCTATATGAACATTTTGCTTTTGTTACTGATGATACTATGCCTGATACTTTTTTGCACAAAGGACATCTTAACGTCGTCATTAAAAAAGCTATTCAAGCAGGTATTAATATAGAGAATGCTATTTATTGTGCTACTTTTACTCCAGCTAGAAGAATGAATCTGCACGATAGAGGAGTTATTGCACCAGGTAAAAAAGCAGATTTTCTGTTAATTGATAACTTAAAAAAGCTTCATATTACTCAAACATTTATAGATGGTAAAGAGGTATATAATATTAATTCTGAAGCAAAATATATTCCTACTGATTATAAATTTCCAGAAGAGTTTTACCAAAGTGTTAGAGTAGAAAAAATCAATGAAGATATTTTTCAAATTCCCGTAAATAATAAAGAGAATGAAGTAAATTGTCGTATTATAAAAGTAATTGATGGAAGTACAAGAACAACAGAAATAATAGAAAAGTTAAATGTTAAAAATGATTATCTAGATTGGGAAAATTCTCTATATATGTTAATTACAGTTTTTGAAAGACATGGAAAAAATGGAAATATTGGTTTTGGATTAGTTACTGGAGATTGTATAAAAAATGGAGCTATTGCAACTACATATGCTCATGACCATCATAATCTTATGGTTATTGGAAAAAATATCAAAGATATGACTAAAGCTATTAATAGAATTATAGAGCTACAAGGAGGAATTTGTTGTGTAGAAAATGAAGAAATCTTAGCTGAAGTTCCTTTACCTGTAGCTGGTATCCTCTCTGAAAAAACAGTACAAGAGCTTGGAAAAGAGGTAGAAATACTTAGAGAAAAAATGTCACAATTAGGATATAAACACTATAATCCTATTATGTCATTATGTACTCTTTCACTCCCAGTTTCTCCAGCTTTAAAAATTACTGATAAAGGATTAATAGATGTTAATCAGGGAAAAATAGTTAATCTTATTGTAGACTAGTGAGAAATTTCTCACTAGTTCTTATTTTTTAAAATATCTCTAATTTCTCTTAATAATAGCTCTTCATTTGTTGGTTTTGAAGTTGGTTTACTATCTTCATGTTTCTTTATTAATTTATTTACTAGTTTAATCATAAAAAATACACATAAACAAATTATTGTAAAGTCTAAAACATTCTGTAAAAATTGTCCATATTTTATAACTACAGAATCCCCACCAGCTATACTAGATGGTAATTTTAAACTCAAAGATGAGATATTAATTTTTCCTGTAAAAACTCCTATTATAGGCATAATCATATCATTTACCATACTTGATACAATCTTACTAAAAGCTCCTCCTACTATAACTCCTACTGCCATATCTAGTACATTTCCACGTAATGCAAATTTTTTGAACTCTTCTATAAATTTCATTATTTCTCCTTTTTATTTAATAAATATTTATGATAAAAGAAGTGAGTTAAAAAACTCACTTCTAAGCTTTAAATATATAAAAATTATTTATTCTCTAATCTTTTATTTAATATTTCAGCTTCTTTTTCATATCCTTTTTTACCAAGTAATGCAAACATATTAGCTTTATATGACTCTACACCTGGTTGATTAAAAGGATTTACTCCAAGAATATATCCACTCATTCCACAAGCTTTTTCAAAGAAATAGAATAAGTATCCTAAATGGAATGGAGTAGCTTCTGGGACATTTACTACTAAGTTAGGTACTCCACCATCAACATGAGCAAGTAATGTTCCTTGAGCAGCTTTCTTATTTACAAAATCCATTCCTTTTCCTGCTAGATAGTTTAATCCATCTAAATCTACTTCTTCAGCTTCTATTGTTATATCAACTTCCGGCTCTCCTATTAATACTGCTGTTTCAAATAACTCTCTTCTTCCATCTTGGATATATTGTCCCATTGAGTGTAAATCAGTTGAAAAATCTGCTGCTGCTGGGAATAATCCTTTTCCATCTTTACCTTCAGATTCTCCAAATAGTTGTTTCCACCACTCACCAAAATAGTGTAATCTTGGTTCATAGTTTATTAACATCTCAATATTTTTACCTTTTCTATTTAAAATATTTCTAATTGCAGCATACTTGTAACAGTCATTCTCTTCAAATGGTGCATTATAATCATTTTGGGCCTCTCTAGCCCCTGCCATAAGCTCATCTATGTCTATTCCTGCACAAGCTATAGGAAGTAATCCAACTGGTGTTAGCACAGAGAATCTTCCTCCCACATCATCAGGAATTACAAATGTTTCATATCCTTCTTCATCAGCTAATTTCTTTAATGCTCCTTTTACTTTATCTGTAGTTGCATATATTCTATTTCTAGCTTCTGCTTTTCCATATTTCTCTTCTATATGTTTTTTAAGAACTCTAAAAGCTATTGCTGGCTCAGTAGTAGTTCCTGATTTAGAGATTACATTGATTGAATAATCTTTTCCTTCTAATATATCTAATAAGTGTTTTAAATATACTCCAGAGATATTATTTCCTACATAGAATATCTCTGTTCCTTTTCTTTTATCTTTTGGTAAATTATTATAGAAAGTATGAGATAAAAAATCTATTGCAGCTCTTGCTCCTAAATATGAACCACCTATTCCTACAACAAGAAGAATATCAGAATCTTTTTTTATTTTTTCTGCAGCAGCTTTAATTCTTTCAAACTCAGCTTTATCATAGTTAGTTGGTAATTCTATCCAACCTAAGAAATCATTTCCAGCTCCATTTTTTTCCTTTAAAAATTTTTCAGCTGTTAAAACTTGTTCCTTCATAAAAGATAATTCTTCTTCTCTTACATACCCAAGTGCTTTAGAATAATCAAATGACAGTTTTTTCATTATCTATTCCCTCCTAATTTTAATTTTTATTTTCAAGAGTTTCTATTCTCTTTTTTAGTTCATCTATTGTTTTCTCATTTTCATTTACTCTCTCTCTCAAAAGTTCAATAGTTTCATTTATATTATCTAGTCTTCCATTAAAAGTACTTGCATCAAAACCTATTTTATTTAATTCTTGAGAAAACTCAAGCATCAAAGCTTCTAGTATATTTAAATCTTCTTTATTAGCTTTTTTTAAATCTATATAGTCAATACTTCTTGCTAAATTTTCAGCAAAATCATATCTTGTAAGAGCTTCATTCCCATTAAATTTATATTTATTTTCTTTTAATATTCCTCTTTCAACTAATGAATTTATTGATTTATATGCCCAGTGCTCTTTATTTAAATCTTCAAATTTTGTTTCAGCAAATATTATTGAAGTCGACATTAATATTAAAATTACTATATATTTCATACTGTATTTTCTCCTCTTCCATTCTATTTTTAAGTATAGCATATATAGCAAATTTTATCTACAGTTATTTTTTATATAAAAAAAACTGCCTAAATAAGGCAGTTACAATTCTTATGTGGCTGGGGTGGCTGGATTCGAACCAACGCATGACGGAGTCAAAGTCCGTTGCCTTACCGCTTGGCGACACCCCAACAATATATTTATATTATCATATTTATTTAAAAAAGTCAATTTATCTTTTTATTTGACTTTATATTTCTTTTTAAAGCTTGGCAAATTCCTATCCTCCCAGGAGGCTTCCCTCCAAGTACTTTCAGCGTTTACGGGCTTAACTTCTAGGTTCGGAATGTGTCTGGGTGTACCCCCGTAGCTCTTCTCACCAAGCTATATCTATTTGCATAGACATTCAAAACTATATAG
>ERZ1673737.3623-NODE-3623-length-11559-cov-4.234179_pt1 | contig 11559 bp, 9 predicted proteins | sample MGYA00580211_ERZ1673737 | MGnify/ENA primary metagenome ERZ1673737 (study PRJEB41218, sample SAMN15661789) | gut metagenome | host: Homo sapiens | place: Canada: London | collected 2015-08-20/2019-03-30 | study: EMG produced TPA metagenomics assembly of... | reverse complement strand
TGGGCGTTGTCTGGGACAGATCCTGTCACTGCAGAAAAGGCTGCCGCCCTCCGCCGTGTTCTAAATCAGTCTCAAGAGGCTCTTCGTCGGGTATGCTCAGAAACAGGAATGCCTTGAATGGCCCAGGCTTCGTTATCAAGAGACCCAGAGCACTTTCTGATAGTCAATAGGATTTTCAATCATCGCAAGCACATGTTTCCTGCATGTTTCAAACCTTGAAAGTGCTCTTTTATACTTCCATTATCCCTTGTATCGGTAAGCGAAACCACCTCGCTTTTCCTTCGCTAGCTCTAACAACTTCATACAACAGAGGATTCTCGCGCACAGTGGAAAGAGAAAAGCCTCGAAATCAGTCGGCAGTGGATAGCGGTAGTTCTCACCTCTTCTTGACAGATGAACTTGAAAGATGTCGCACCTCACTAACCGATGTTCCAGTGGCACGTACACTCATACGCTGTATTCTGTCTCCACTATGGGTCCTGGAGTACCAAGTCACATCCAAATGAACGCCCCTGGAACGAGCAATTCGTGCAGCAAAGCTACGAAGACTTGGATCCCGTATGGGAAAGAATACTGGAATGGCTGGAGTCGCAAATTGAAACTCTGCCTGGGCAGGTCAACATGTCATTTGAAAGGCTGCTTCAGGATATCCATGGTAATGTTTTGTTTTGATCATTACGCCTCAGTGCCTTATTTTGACTTCTTCTTTTTTCTCCAGGGCATCAGCATCTTGCACCCCACGCCCTGCAAAACATTCTTCTCAGCATGCGGCATAGACGAGAGACTATCAACACGCACATCAAGAATGAGATTCAAAGGTTTATCTCGAGGACGCAGTATGGCAGTCCTCAACGGACCCTGAACTTCAGCCACGATTCTGACAATTTCTAAGAAATACAAAGCGAGACATGCTAGAGCACCACACCGACTCATTCATCTCTATTCTCATGAAGCCAGCCTACATCGCCTGTAACCAGGAGTCAGGTATGTGGAGATACATCTGGTAAAACATTATCTTGTTATTTACCATATATCAGGGCCAGGCTGTGATAAACGCCGAAAGAATCACATGGATGACCACCTGAGAAATTCTAGGCTCTTTTCCAAATACTCTGCGCATGCTAAAGACGTCTACGAATGGGTCATGACTGAAAGCTTCAAATCACTGCAGGAAGAAATTGATAAGCAGGTAGAAGGCATTATGATAGATTTCCACGCCGTGGTGGCGGATGAAGGAGAAATACCGGAGGCAGAACGGGCACCTGCATTGGCAAATGAACTGAGATCTCTGCTCCAGAATGGACAGGCTACTGTTGACAGAGCTCAAAGAATTGCGCAAGAGCTCAATGGGTCCCATGCCTAATTGATGGAACTCGCTACGGAACAGATAACCCTCTAAATTGTGAACCGGCGAATTATATACAGACTGATTTCTGTTTGATTTCGTATACATCTAGCCATGAAACATCCATAGAACTAACCAAAACCAGGCTGCGCCAAACCGAAAAAAAACCCACGATATTGAGACCTAACCAGAAGGACCCCGGCAGCTCGATCCATCCTGGGTACGCGAACAGCCATGGGGACACGGGTAAGATGGATCATATTGCCACAAGAAATAAGGATCGGTCTCGTTAGCAAGGATACCACCCATCAGACGCGACTGACTCGGAAGGTCGTATGAAGCCTCAAAAACGTCCACGGAAGAGATCCGAATCTGTCCCCAGCCTTTCTGAATGAGCGTTTCGATTGACGTTCCATAGACATATTCTCGGAACCCTCCCCATCGAATCGCAGAGGCGCACTTTATGTCTCCGTTAGCCCTAGTAGGTTACCCAACCTCGTCATATATGCCGTATTCCACATACCATCGGACAACTTTCAGCATTGGTGTACAAGGTGAAATCAACGAATGCAGCTTGTGCCTCGGATGCGGTCATGCGGAATTTACCATGCGGGTCGGTTAGAACGGTAGTGCAGTTTTTGATAGCTGCGATTTCGCCTGTAGCACCATATGCATATCTCCTGTTAGTATGGTTCCTTGTGAGTGAGGATTGATTTGATTATTATCGGACCATGTAGCGAGGGATTTCCTGTCTTCCCGTTCTCATTTATCCCCAAACAAATTAGTTCGCCTATGTCAGAGGCCGTGTGGTTTACTATAGCTGTTCCGAAGGCTGCGAAGGGACATGATGATCCGCTCAGTTGACTCAATGCCTCGTTTGCTTGGCGCATCCAGTGCGCTCGAGTTTGGAATGTGATTCCATTGATCATTATGGTTGGTGCTGCGATTATCACTGCTGGTACCGCGGGGAGAAATACGGTTAGGAGAGCGAGAGCACAGATTTGGTAATACATTTTGCGACACGGCGTAAAACTTTTCGAATCTGTAACTCTAGCCATCACCGAGATTTTAAATCATCCGCATCTCTGGGGGGAAAGCCCTAGCTCTAATCACGACGGGATCTAGTGTCGGCCGGAGTCGGCCGGAGACGGCCGAGCAATAAGTTGAGATATGAGCCCAATAACTTTGAACTAGTACGTTGTGTATGAGAGGTCCAGGTATTACACTGATCCTCCATATACCTCCGAAGCCCGCCAAGAAAACAAACAGTGACACGGCAACGCCTTATCGCACTTGACCTTCGGGTACATTCTGCGCAGGCTTTCCTCTTGTGGGTTTATGGTAATTTTGTGAGATCTCTCGCAACGTATTCTAGCATTATCGAGAGACGGTGTGAGATGATCTGTGAGTATATAGCAATCTTGCGTTATCAATTCGGCCGACACTCGGATCAGCGATAAAGAGAATACCGAGATAACGAGGGAAAGATAAGGATATGGACTAGCTATGACCTTATCTGCGACTATATAGACAGGTTGATTGCTTAGGCTCCCTGCTCGTTCGGTTCACGATACACTATACCAAAAAACTGCCCTATAGGGCCATTTATTCTGAGTCGAGGCCCACTCGAAGACTAGGACAAAGATCCCTGTCAGTGGCCAGGGATGAAAATGCTTATACTTTATATCTCTTAGGTTACTAGGTAGCATTAAGTACAAATAATCGCTATTTGCTAGACTCGTTTAAGTACTTATTTCATTTTAACCCTTTTGAAGGAGCCAATTCTCTCGGTTTTATGCGAGGGACTACCCACCGTTCCTCTTTACTCAATCTTTCTTCAACCCCTCTGCTTAACCTACCGCAAGCACAGTAGCATTAGGTAACCAGAGGACTCTAACCGATGGCGGTTCGCAGCGATCTGCACACCGACTTTCTTGATTGTTCTCATCAGGTCTACCGGAGCCAAACAATGTTCGGAGCCCAACCATGTCATTCGCCGGCTCTGCTTTGGTAAAAGAATTACATCAAGGTATCACTTTCATTGTTAGGACTATTGGGAGAAATTCTAGGTTACGAAGTGTACTTAGTGATTTTTTTTTCCAGAAAATTTGGTTTACATTTACAGGAGATGGTCAAACATGTGCATCAGAGTTATATTCAAGGCCAGACAGGATTTCCTCAATACTCTCAAACATATATTCTCTCAAATCCTTCAAAATTTGAGAAGGATAGCAAAATATCCCAAGGAACGTAAATCATGGAGGACACTTGATCTTGTGGTCCGAAGGTGGGTGGCAGTCCGTTTTCGGGGCTGGTTTATAACAAGCACCCCCGTTGCACTCACAACCAATTTCCGATTCCCCTGTTGGCAGGTTTTAGCCTCAGGCACTGCAAACTATAGTATTAAACGTGCGGATAGCGTCTTACCTGTCTATTTCAGCCCGGTTGAGGCAGTGGGGCCAGGGACGGCGGCAGCAATGCTGGCTAGGGCAAAGATACAGCCAAGGATAACGTTGAACTTCATGATGGATATTGTGGTATTGCGATATTGTTCATGGATTGCTTTGACTTGGATTGTTGCCAGCCCATAATCAAGACGGAGCACCAGGTATTTATAGACTTCTCACCAAGCATCGGAACTTCGGCATCACCGCCATAATGACTATTATTCCACAAGAACGCCCACGGAGCGGTTGGATTTAGGCCACCTAGGTAGGCGGTGCTGAGAGAGATCGGTGCTGTTTACACGCTTCTATTCATCGCACAGACATTGAGAGGCGCTCCGAGCGTGGTGATGACGTGGAAGCTTGTGTTGGATTTCCTAAAGCTCATCCTGGGGCCAAGGATAGATGCCCCTGGGCGCCTAACGCAAGAATAAAGCCCCTCTAAATACCCTGTCAATACCTCCTCCATCAAAGAATTCCACTATCAAGAAACGAACTATCAAAGGAATTACAATCATCAAGTCATCAACCAAAGAAGAAAAAATGCAGTTCTCCAACCTCCTGTTTGCTATTTTCGTCGGCTCAGCTCTCGCTATGCCTGATTTGCAGCAGGCGAATGAGCCGAATAAGATAAGTGCGAAGGTGAATATCCCATTCTTCCGCCAGATCTTTTTAATTGAGCCTGCTTACACCGATGAAAACATAGGGATGCAGTCAATGGCCTGACTCTTGTGGGGAGCCACACTATGCTCCTTGTTGCCCTAATTATTACTGTGCTGGGGGTACCTGCGAGCCAAAGAAGGGCAGTGGCGGCCTGGAGAAAAGAGTACGTTTTTCACTATATGGCCTATAGTTCCTTTCATTGACAAAAGGAAACAATAACAGACATGTCTCAAACAATGGAAAGCATGTGATAAAACGGCAGAACAACGTTGCTGCCCCGGCCTCAAGTGTACCTTAGCCGGCTGCCTACCCCCGTAAGATCTGAACGATCTATAATGGCTTTTCGCTTACTAGATCAGGAATTGGCCACCGGGGCCCTAGAGTAGTTTCTGTTGTCAGCAAGGTCAGACATGACATTATCAAGCCATCCGGACTCTGCGGATCACCTTCCTTTCTATACTGCGTCCTTTAGTTATTTACAAATGAACTCATCTGTCTCAACTGTTATGCCTACGTATCGGTCGTAGCAACTAAAAGTGTGGCTTTTTTCGTGGTGTTGTGATATGAAGCTTCTTTGACAGAATGCAAAGCTGTAGCATCGGAAACAATTTCACATTTGAAAATACTGTACTGTATAAATGAGACGTATCTAAACCAGATACATGTCCCCACATTGCTAGTCTTCAGTTCTTGGTTGCATGTTACTGCCTGGATGGGTGGATGGATAGATGGACGGATGATTTAATTTACCCTGACCCCTCGCTCAGTTGAAACTCTGAATTGAGGTACAAGTGTGACATCCTTTCCATCTTGAGGTGTGGTAAATGCTACTGTGCCAGCGTCAGGAATCGAGCTCCTGCAGAATGAGGGTGACGAAGGTTTATTTTACAGATTGCCGCAAAACTATCCGCGGAGCTGAACTCGCGGGGAGATAATTAGCCGGGAAATTGTCTGTTGTCAGCCCTCCCTTCTGGCTCATATGCGAAATGCGAGCAAGGCAGTCTTGCGATCGACGCAATTGCCCCAGAGTTAAAAATATTCTTAGCGTACGCTCAAGCAATGAAGGGGGTTGAGGCTGTTAAGGGACTAACCGTTTTCCAAAATAGAAAGTAGCGCACTGACCCCGATCGACACAGCCGCAAAGCTTGTCTCAGGCTTGGCCAGCGATGGAAGAAACCTCGTGTATTCACGACCTGGATAGTGAAAGCTTTTCTCTCTTCTCCTTATCCGCACCTTCTTAGGGCCTAACCAAAATGAAGAGCCTAACCGGGCACAAATGTCCTCAGCTCTCCCCTAGAGCCAAATGGTTTGACCGAAAGATTTGAGATACCTAAGCCACTTGGATCTGTCGATCAAATGAGCCTTATGATCAATATTTACGGGGTTAGGCCACCAACGCTTTTCCACTAACGTGCTTTTCTTTAGCCTTGAGCCGCAAAAACGTATCAACTGATCCTGTGATACATGGTTGACAGTTGGGCGGCGATTTAATTAGCCCTTTTATCAACGCACCTCACAGCCCTTATGTATAAGAAATAACGAGAATAGATTGTTTGAGGCAATACGTGTACAGCTCAGGTAATTTTTGCTATTGGGACCACCGGTGACTAGGCCGCGATAAGAGGTGATCAGCGGTATGCCTTGCCCAAGCTTTCTGTTGCCCGAGGAGTATTGACTATGGAGACCCTGGTCTTTTTGGCTCGGGACGTTTGCAAACTCAGTGTACCGCTGTACAGTAATAATGCAACCCATTTATTGCCATAGAAATTATACCAATTATGACCTCAATTACTCCTAAATATCCTATATAGATGACAAGATTCCAATGCAAATTGCATGGTAGACAGTTGGCTATGCATTAAGACCCGAGGTGAGCCTCGAATATAAATACCAGAAGACGAGTCTTATAATGCATAAATTTTCCTGACTAGCTGTGCGCCAAACTCCCTTTACAAAAGGAGCTCGCGGTTTCCTCATATAATATAATGTACGGCAGCAACGGTGTTAGCTAGTATCCTGAGGTCGGAGCTATTGATCAATGCATAGTAGGTGGAAATCTGCCTACGCGGCCGTCGCCGGTAAGAAGATTCAGCAGTGCTAGTGAATCCTAGCACATAGTATAGGTAGAGCAGTCTTCAGAGAATAGCGGCCTTTAGATTGAGCCACAATGCCCCTATGCGACAAGCAATTCCACCGCCCTAGCGCTAGCTGTGGAGCCAACTAAAGAGTTCCGGCTACGCGGGCTGAGCGATATTAGATTTAAGCGACGAGAAACTGAAATGAGCTCGAATGACAGTAAGGAAAGTCCTCAGCTTAGGAAGCGACGGTGGACTGGATGCATCTTCCTGAGGCTATTCCAGCTAAACTGGGATTGGTCAGTAGTATGTTTCTCTCAACAACTCGGGCCCCGGCGGACGTAACAGGCTCACTTACTTCCATTGGTGCCCCACACAGGACCGAGGTTGTCGTTAATAAGCGAGCCGTTCATTATTTATACCTCGATGGCCGGGAAGAGTTTAACCGATTTGTGCTTTCGGATATGGAGAATGTTAATAAAAGGAAACGAGGACCGTGAGATATGGCGTTGAATAATATCATTGGAGTCCCCGTTTTTCTTTTACCCTTTCTTCGTAAGTTGGTTTGGAAGCAGGAGGAGTGATATTCTCCATGAATGATGGTCTATGAATATTTGGCTGGGAACGTGATTAATCCCAGGCGTGTACACTTTTTTTATCTTCTCTTGGAGTTGTGAGCTTGTTTGATCTTTACATTGAACTTGACATAGTAAATAAAGCTACTATTTACTTACTAGACATAGATTGTGAACAAATACTTAAAGTCAATTTGCGATTCCCTCCACTTCGTCTTGGTATTCTAATTTCTTTGTTTAGACAGTAATCCGATCATTGGTAAAATACTTTGATTGAGATATATATGATAACGAACCATCCAGCGAGGTTGGATTCCAGGCTCAAAAGCAGCCAGTAAATAAGGTCTCGATATGCCTCATCCCTGAACTACCATACATTGATTGATCCGGTTCCCAGAATCCTCCATCTGAGGACTAGCCATGGACAGCAAAGAGGGAAATGAGTACAAATTTTGACCATAGACGATATCTCTCCACCAACCCCAGAGCAAGCAAGCCCCAATATTCAGCAAGTGCCGCCATGGATTTTCACACAGTTAAATCGATCCCAGTCCACAGGAAGTGTCACACACTGATCGGTGTTTCTGGAGATATGGATGCCCACGCAGTTTCCGTTCCTATCGGGTTTTTCCTTGTAGAAAGAGGCTGTTGCTCTTTGGAAGTCGAGTTTGAGGCTTAAGACCCTATAGTTCTGTGACAGCCCCGTGCTTCCACAGGCGCTCACCGAGCCCACATATTCCCCATTGCAACGGGTGCCTTTGTATGCCTTGACAACTGTGGCATTTGTAGAGGTAAGAACAGAGGCCAGAACGGTGGTGATAATAAGAAGCTTCATGGTGGAATTAGTTTTCAAGTTATTCTGATTGTGAAAGATGAGGGTTTGTTGAGAAATGAGTCGAGCCAGTGTCAAGTCACAGCTTTATATATTTGCAGGTGCCACAAGCCGACGCGTTGTTTGCTCCCTAGACGTCTGACACGAAGTATCGAAAAAGTTCTACCCAATGAAAAATCAAGAGTAGAAGGCCCCGCGGAGTGGTTATGAACTATCGCTCGTATTACTGTTTGCCAAGTAGACTAAGAAGTAAATACGAAAAATGTACTCAGTTACTCCAGCCACACCTTATGCGATGTAACCTCTGTCGGTGTTAGAGTCCCGAATGGGGTCAGAACCCAGGGCCACACAATTTCGCTCAATTTGGTCAATCATATCTCAATTTGATCAATCATCCAAGTCGATATCGGTTGAGATGTTGAGATTACGGGTCACGTGATCCAATTCTAGAAGTGAGCATTGCCTCGCGAGCGAGCTCGCGTATCGAGTCGCTCTCTCTCTACTTGACCTTTTCCACCAATAACATTGACATATCATTGCTTCCGTTCCTATTGTCAAGAGGGGGTCCCGGAATTCCCGATCTGAGGGAAAATTCAAGGACGAAGAGAAGAGGAGTATGTTAAGTTAGCAGGTCAGGGTGCTTATATAATACTCAGTAACTTAAACAAAAAGCGGCAAGGGGTGAGCACTAAAACGGAAAGGGAAAAGCAAGAGGAAAAGCATGAGTTGTCAGACATTAATATATGCTACACCCTTAGCATAGAAGTGTTCCTGACCGATAACAGAGATGGTGTACACTTTAGTCGGATTGGGAAGCAAACAGTATAGTCTAAGCCACTAACATTTACTTAAGACTTCGCCATCACAAAAGTGGCAACCAAGGAAATGGTTAGTCAATCAGGTGGTGGCGGAGACCCTGTCGCCATGTTGGAGTCGCCATGTTGTAATACAGCGTCCTAGAAACCTACGTAAGTGGAGTAAATAGTAAAGAGATAGATTCATTATTATTATCGAAGTGACGTCCAGCCAGTCCCGAAAGACCCAAATATGCCGCCAGATATCCTCCATCATATTGTACACGGTCCAATTTAGAAAACAAAATAGTGGTATCTCGGCCAAAACAACACAAAGGGTCATGTAAATCATCGACTGGTCCACCCAGTCTAACTCAACTCTAATACAAAGAGATATTCAGAGTATAGGTAGAGTGACGTGAACGTCAGACTCTCTGACCATCTCTCTCTCAACAACCACACCGGCAAGCTATACGGCAACTCTAGATGTTACCCGTGTAGGCTGAGTTGCCGTAGCCATAGCCATTACCATTCTGGGCGGGAGTGGTAGCGGTGTTCTTGTTACGACCGAACGAGCCACCGAACCAAGATTTTTCATTCTTGGCCGGCTCAGCACCCATCTCGACGTCGGTGGGGGTCGGGTGGCCGGGAAGAGCATCAGCGCCACCAACAGCCTCCGGGCTGTTCTTGTTGCGGCGCCAGAAACTCTTACGACTACCGTAGGTGTAGCCGTTGTTAGGCGAAGGACCGAAACGCTTCTCACGCTTGTGGTGGCGGGCCAGGAGGATCTGGAACAGGATGGAGATCAAGAAGAGGAAACTGAGACATGTTAGTGGGTCTGCATGGAATATGGGGTTAGGTTAATTTTTGGGTCAACTCACATTCCGATGATCGCAACTGCGAACACAACCTTCTCCAGCTTGCAGGCCATACCAAACGTCAGCGACTTGGACGCTGTCTCGGCGTTGGCATCGCCTGTGCCCAGGGGCGTATCGACTGTGCCGGTACACTTGTTCACACCCTTGCGGGTGAGGATGGCGATGGCGATCATCGCGCCCGTGAAGCACACGTCCAGGACCACGCCTAGGAAGGCGAAGAATGCCACGCCGCCCAGGCAACAGACGAAGACGATGCCCATGAGGCCGTAGGCGGTTGCTGCACCTGCTAAGCCTTCCACGGCCTTCATCCATGTTGCGATGTGCTGGCCATGCTGGGCTTGGACGGCCAGGTAGTATGAGAAGATGCCGAGGATGACGGCAGCATCGAGGAACTGGAGGATGCGCAGGCCCAGATTGAAGAACCGGAGGATGACCCCACCGATTCCCATTTTGTTGATATGTGTTTTGTTTATATGGGTATGTGAACACACGATGTCCGGGGTGGGAGGAGAATATATGACAGAAAATGAAGGCAACAGGATTCGGGCGGGTTATAAAGAGGGAAGACCCTGAGTCGACGCAATTGACGAAGATCAGTGGATGGCGTCGAGTCGATCCTGGTCGAAGCTCCAACTGAGTGGCCGGAGACGGTCTGCGCCACACCAAAAGTGGCTAGTTCACCCCACATGACGTCAGACCCATGGATTTGAGTGGATCCCTCGCCTTGTTAACCTGAGTTTTCAGGCTTTCTGATTCGACGCATGTGAAAGGCTGTGAAAGGTTAGTCCCAGCCACACTTTATTGTTGCCTGCACTGTAACTCTACGCTGTATCTCTTATACCTCCCAACGTATACGAGATATGCGAGGTGATGGCTGAAATAAAGTTAGAAAAGGTTTTAATAGCCGAAAACTAGTGCTGGCACATGCAAGGCATGATCCTTACACAATATATCCACCAGCCTCTTCATGCACGCACATATACCAGCTGCCCCTAACTCTAACTTAACTTAACCTGAGCTAAGTTAACTATAACTTGAATACAGGACACATATACCTACAGACTTTCCCTACATACTGTACTGGCACAATATCTAAATTCTAATCCGCCAGCCCGGCATCATCCTAGCCCAGCCTCTGCCCACCTTCCCAATAACATATGCATGCACACAATTACCTTCCCGAGGCCCCTTGCATGGTACAGCAGTTATAGTAGGAGCATGCGGAAAAAAAAGCTCCACGCCGTTGACAAAAATGACGTCCGCATCCACTTAACCTCCGCGGCCAAATCCACATCTCTTCCACTGTGGGCCCACATATTGCTGCGCCGTGGCCTAGGCAGAAGCGTCCCAGTACGGCATACTGTGATCGTCCGGGTACATTGGCAATGCAGCTGGAGCTGCAACTCCAGCCCCCGTGCCACGATTGACTTTGGTTGTAGCCTGTATATGTATAACCGTAGAAGTAGGTGGCTGGGGTTAGGGATTGGGGTGGCAAATTGGTAATATGCAATGTCAAGGCGGCAGGTAGCTCAGGGCCTTTAGATGGCTCTAATTTACGGTAAATGGAGATATATAGTGATGATTTTCAATATTGGGATTGAATTGTGGTCTGCTTTCATTGTCGTACGTGGTATGACGAGTTGTTACGATATGGACTGGGAAGGGAAAAGGGCATGATTCAACTCCCCTCAGATGGTATTAGGGTACGCGTAGTGATGCAACACAACAATGCAAATGCCGGCACAGTTTGCGTTCGAGATACTGCCAAAGAGTCTAAGCGAATGGCTTAGAAGAGGGTGGCTTCGTGGGAATGGATATGGTGAATCCAATACATGGAAAAGAATTCGAAATCGGCCTGGACAGGATATTTTCTTGTCTTGCGAGAGGCATCGTCTTTGTCTTTGTAGATCAAGCCCTGCGGCCTGAAGTGGCCGCCACTGTTGCAATATGCAA
>ERZ1673737.3618-NODE-3618-length-11565-cov-4.102693_pt1 | contig 11565 bp, 4 predicted proteins | sample MGYA00580211_ERZ1673737 | MGnify/ENA primary metagenome ERZ1673737 (study PRJEB41218, sample SAMN15661789) | gut metagenome | host: Homo sapiens | place: Canada: London | collected 2015-08-20/2019-03-30 | study: EMG produced TPA metagenomics assembly of... | reverse complement strand
GCTACTTCACCAGACGCCCAGGCATTTGCAGCCTACCTAGCCTACCTCTACTCTTACTGGAAGACACCGGAGTACTCCCAGTTCCTCACACACCCTGGTCCCACGCTACGGGCCCTGCGATTGCTGCAGGAGGACAAGTTCCGCCGCGACATCATTCTCCCGCAAGTCATTGAAGGGCTGGCCGGACTGAGCATGCCTATCGAACCTGCGCAGGCCGAGGCTGAGATAGAAGCTGCAGAGGAAAAGCCACACGATGGCCAGGATGGGACCAAGACCTGATGGTTTGCTGCAAGCCCTGAACGTACGTTCATGGAGGATCTTGCGCATGCGACCGGGGTGTGCTTGTTTGAGCGCAAACCATACAAAACGAACCAACCAAGCCAACCGAACCACAGACGATCTACACTACACTGTACTTGGACAAGAGCCTTTACCGTCGGCTGAGCTACAGCCCACACGGCTGCGGGGAGTGCACACGAGGTTCATGTGCGACCGAGGCTCCACGGCCGTCGATCAACCAACATCCTTTTCGAGCATCACAGCTTCTCACCCCTGATGGCACTGGATTGCGGGGTGGGAAAAGGACCAAGCGTTGTTGGGATGCAGGATTCCCTACTTACTCGTACATCATACCTCATACCTCATACCTGTACCTCGCTAAAATCGCATTTATATCTGGAACGAATAGAATAATAGCCTCAATTCTGAGGATCAACAGCAACTAGCGAGTAACATGTTGTATTCCAAAACCGAGCAATAGAAGAATATAATATAAGCAAAAGAGACATGACGCAGTACAGTAGAATTGGGCTAGTGTCCTGCCCGAACAATCCGAACATTGTTTTTTTCTTACCCTTCTCCTGAATGTCTTCAAGTCTTCATCATCAATACTTCACGTATGTCATGTATCTCTTCTCTTGATATTCGCCCATTCTTCAGTCACTTCTTGGGGTTATAGCTAGCCCCACCCCCTGGTGATCGGCCCTGAACTACCTCATCGGTTCCCGTTCACGTCCACGTTGCGACCTTTGACAACGTTTTACCCTCCCATGGCAATCCGACCCTATACACTCTCTTCAACCTCATCCTACCGATCAATCTCCCTTTCTAAGACCATCGTGAAGCTCGCGCCTTTCTCGAGTCCGCCACCCGGGAGCTGCATGCGTCACCCATACTCTTCCAATGGAGTCCGTACGCCAGTCATGCCGGCCCAAGCACCAGGTCCTGACTTTGAAATGCTATCCGAAATACCAGAAGGGGGTGGCGGAAGTTCGGCCGAATCCAAGTGAACTCTCGTACCTGCTGTACTATACCAGCACGCGCCGCAGTAAGCTGACCAAGGTCGGCGCGTTCCTGGAGAAAAGAGTGGCCCGGGATGTCTGGAGACGCAGATTAGGGTGAGCAGAGGCAGAGTCAAGAAATATCGCGCTTGAAAAGAACTGACTGATTCCATTGCAGAAATGTCCAGGTGGCGCTTCATATCCTGGCTGCCCTCATCGAAAAAGTCCCCCGCGATCTTCCTATCTACGCGCGTTCTGTCATGACTGTGATCGAGACTGTCCTGCGTTCGAATGACATAACTATGGTGGAGGAATCAATTGTGCCCTTTGAAATGTTCTGCCGGCATCAGGACATTTCGGCCATTGCGGCGGACCAGGGGCTTGCTTCCCAGTACCGAGAAGTCATTCGGACATACGCCAGCTTAGCCGATCCGGCTTTTGTTTCCAACCCAAATGCAAAATTCAGCCCGCAAGTAGCCATTCGGTGGAGAAACGCGGGACTGCGAGCTATCAGGGGCGTGGTCAGCTCAGAGAGCCTTGCTGCTGATGGTGGCACTTCGCTGAAGCTGTGTCTACCAATCATTCTGGAGAACCTGTACTCCGGCGATGAGGACTTGATCCCGACACTAAAGGCCAAGCTACAAGAAGCTGACACAAATGAACGGGATGGGCCCAAACCACGCCGCATGAGTGTCAACACCGTGCACACTGTGGACACAGCGGAGGGTGATCCCGAGCTCGCAGCACGGTCTGCGGATGATGCAGATCGAAAGGCAGAGATGTGCGCTCGGCTCATGGCCCTGCGCTGCCTCGAGCAGATTATCGTCTCCGGGAGCAATCGCGGCCAGATTCGCATCGCGGTAACGGTCATTCTACGCTTCGTATCGACGAAGGGCTTCCCGCAGAGTGAAAAGCAGAATCGATTGAGCTCGGCCAAGAACGGGAACTGGGCCACCTCTTTGATCGAACTCATTGCGAATTGGTGCCCGGTGCAGGTCCGCTTCATCATTTTGATCACGGCCATGGAGATCTTGCACGATACAAGCCCCAAGGAGGATGCCCTGGAGTCGGCATTCACCATTCTCTCTGTTGTGGATTGGTTGCTCAGATCCTCGGTGAACATGATTGGTCTCAGCGTCATTGATATTCTTTTTGGTCTCATGCACTATGCTTCCGATATACTTTCCCCTCCGGATCATGCTGGGTCTGCAGATTCAGAGAGGAAGCCTAATGGTCCGAGCGATATGATTATCTCCTCCCAAAGACAGGATCTTCTCACACTCCTGGAGCAGAGTATTGGAGACCTCGCAACGCATATTTACTACGGCGACCAAGTCGCTGACATGATGCGGGCGATCCTCAGGCGCTTCAAACCTGCTTCCTTCCATGATAGCTCTGCACAATCTGCCTTGGCTACCGTTCAAGAGTCCGGGGTTGCACACGTTGACTCGAACTCCGCCTCGGAATCTAATGGAGACAGGGCCTCAGCAGAAATCTTTTCACATGCCGCCGCGAAACTGACCGCTCTTCGAGCAGTCAAGTCCATATTGGTCGTGGCTAATCTCAGGACGCCATCAACCATGTCCGGGGCGGAATCCAGACACCCAGTCGGCATTCATGTGTGGGAGGGCACCCAAGGTCTCTTGCGTGATGCAGATCGGGGTGTTCGCTATGCCTACACCGACGCTTTCCTCTCATGGTTGACCTTTGAAACCAACAAGAACGACCTAAAAGCACGAGTAGATGTACGGAGATACATCAAAACAGGATCGAAGCGAGAGTCCGAGCAGATCGACAAACAAAATCGCCGAAGCACTTCGGCTCCTGGGAACCAGCGAGAAACAGTGGCGCTAGCAGCACAATCGAACTTTCTCCGTCTGCTGCACTTGGCGATCTACGATGCTGCTCTTGAAGGAGCCGCTGACGAATCCGAGGTACTCCTCCTCCATCTGGTTCTGACAAATCTTGTTCAGAACCTTGGAGTGAACGCTGCTCAATTTGGGTTCCCCATGATCCTCAAGTTACAAGAAGACATGTTTACTTCTATTGAGTTGAGCTCCTTTGCGGCTCGCGTCAACATCGGAAGCTTGGTCCACGGCTACCTTCTCGCACTGTCAGAGAAGTTTGAAATGGACGCCTCCCCCGTTGGAGCTGAAATCACCAAGGAAATCCAGCAACGAGTGGACAAGGGATACTGGCTCTCCAAGATCCGGGTGCCCCCAATTGGTCTCGGTGGTATTGACTTCGATAAAGAAAAGAGAGACGTCAACGACTCCACTTCTCCGCCTCCATTGACACCCTTCCGTAACGTTGAGGGACTCGTCTCTCTGATTGACGAGTCTTACCGCCAGTCAATCTCATCTCCCCCACAAAGCCCGCCAACCTCACCCGCAAGAGGATTCACATTCCCAGTTCTTGGACATCCGACCGCTCAATCACAGGTCGACTGTTGCCTCCCGTCTCCCGTGAAGGATCAGTTGGTGTCTCCATGGTCTCGCGAGGCCTGCTTGGCAGATGTTGAAAAGGAAAGCGCCAATGCCCTATCTATCAATGGCTCTCGAGGCGGCACCCTCAATACTCGCAACAACAACCAAACCAACGGAGTAGCAAATGGCTCACCTGCTGGCTCGGGCTTCCGCGACGACCACCGTATGAACGTTCCCGAGATTTCTGCCTCGTCATCATATAGTTCGAGCAGGGGATCTCCCGTTCGCGTCAATGAGCTTCGTCGCGTGCTCTCAGTCACCAACGATTCTCACGCTCGGCGACTCAGCCCGTTGCGTGGACGACTTGACGCATCAGATGCCAGTATCATCTCCTCTGGAAGTGATAGTATGGTCAGCGGTGCCTTCTCTGTTTCTGAGATGGGCGATGGTGTCTCCGCCCAACTGCCAGTTGGCCAACAAACACCTGACGGCGATGGCGCAGACACACCCCGCGCTTCGGCAGCAGAAATTGTCCTGTCGGGCGACAAACCCTCCGACCAACCTCTCAACGCACCCTCCCTGAGTCGCGTGAATTCAGACGAGCAAATACCCCCTGTACCACCGATCCCCGTCAACTTGTCAATCCCAGGAGGTTTCCCCAATGACTCCCAGCGTTCATTGATCTCATACGATCGCCCATCCACTGCGCCAGGTCCCTCGCGACAGTCTTCAGTGAAAGACAAATCTGATGCAGCTTCTGGTATTCTCCATCCCAGGTCCTTGGACCGCAATAAGAGCCGTTCTAGTAACAACCTTGCCGGCTCTAAAATCCCAGAACTGATGAATGACTATGAATCCAATTCCCTGGATGGCAGTCACCAAGATCAATTGCGGAGACTCCTCGATGGGTTCCTCTCGCCTGCCGACGGCACAGTGACAAATGGAACTCGTCCAGCAACCGCCATCTCTGGGTCCAAGGGCCCACTGGGTAGAAGTTCAAGCAAACGACAGGTCAGCGGTGGCCTCGGGCGTCCACCTTATTGATTTTTCGTTTGCTCCTTCCTGTACTGTCAATTCGATAAGCATGATTCTCCAGCATTTCACCTACCATTTCCTTTCCCTGGTTCATATGTTTATATATAATTTTCTTTTGTGATATTGCCCGCATCGCCTGCCCATGATGGATCTTGTATCTGGGTTCATCTGGCGTGGACGTGCTGGCTCTTTCAATTCCACCGGTCTGGCATATTTCATTTCTGTTTTGTCGGTACATGTACTTCTTTTTCGTCAGTTGATATTCTATCCTTGTCTTTTCCCTTTTTACATATGTCTATCTTGAAAGGTCGGGCTTTCGTCATTATGTTGTCGGTGCAGGTTGCCTTTGACAAGCAACTTGATGTTGTATCTAGCTACCCTGTCAGTACAAAATATAGATGCTGAATTGAAAAGATATTTACAGTCATTCTCGAAATCGGCTTGACGAATACATACTTGATAACTCTTTCCTGGACTCACCGACAAGGCCTTAGCGCAGATCAATTATTGAGCGGGCCGGGCTAGATTGAGAGACGCAGTAAAATTCGTTATGTATGTTACAGGATCTAGCTACGTAAATTACAAGATGTGTACTCCGAGCAGATATGCATCCATCAGTGAATGTATAGCCAAAAGTACGCAAATGATAACATCGGAGGTGAGCGAACGGAACGTATACTACTCTGCGTGAACACTGATATAGATGGCGGAGTTGTCCCGAGAAGGTTATACTCCTTCGCCAAACTGATGATAACAATTGATTGACATCGACCTAGCTATGTTAAAATTCTCGAGTATCACATTGCTTCCCTGGAAGCGCAACTTGCTCGAGTCAATGAGAACACAACAGAACCTCATCTGTTTTCACCAACCAATCTAGAGACTAGCGCCTCAGCATCGTTTCACTGGGAAGAAGGGTCCGATTTAATTGCCCAGATTGCGACTAACTGCATGCAACCGCAGTCGTTTTCTAGTGCCTCCTGTCAGAACCATTGACACGGATATCCTCGAAGAAACCAAACGGCCATTCACTGCTAGCGGATTTGTCAGACCCTTTACCCTCTATACCCCGGAGAGAAGCCGCCAGCAAGCTAGCCGATATCTACTTTGAGCACTGTAACTTCTATTCCCCTATATTCTCTTCGGAGGAAAGATTCCTCAACATTATAGAACCTTTATACGACGAAAGAGCCTTGATAGATCTCTCGGTGATGCGGTGTCTCATCCTTTTGCTACCTACTTTCTTTCTCGGCATCAGCGACAGGTCCTCCCATTTAATAAGTAATTAGCCATTTGTGACACTTGTTCCATTCGACTCGATGCTAATATAACAGTATTGCAGTTGGGATATCATATAGTAAAAACGCCGATGAGATAGAAATCAATTAGTGAGCACGCTGCACAACAAGGCCGGGTGACGAAGTACTCTGCTCTCCTTTCAGCGGAGCAAAGTACTCTTCGAATGTCTTTCTCAGCACCTTCTCGGTCAACCGCATGTGCTGCCCAGGAGTAGTTCTAAAATCCAACTTCCCCTCTTCGTCGAGAACCCTCAAACCCAACCAATCCTCCTTGTAAATGGGCCTCTCGTGCAGAGGAGTCACTTCACCGGTGGTACCATTAACCTCGGCAAAGAACGAACTCTCCTTCGGCACAACAGTAGTATCTTCTTCAAACATGAACATCGCGAATCGATTCAGAGACATCAAATTCTTCCTATAATCCTCGTTCTTGAACTCGCGCTCGTTGTTGATATCCGCCAGGAAATTGCTGTACTCGAGGTACTGTTCCATGTCCGTAGGATCGCGGAAGTACTGCGCCGGCACGACGCGCGACTGCGCAAAGTTCGTCCACCGACCGGATCGAAGCAGTGCCTCGGCTCCACTGCATAGCCAGTCGCCCAACGAGCACGACTGGAACTCCGAGATGCCGTTGTGCTGACTGCCGAATGTGACGAGGTTGTGCACGGGCGGGGCGTTACAGCGCTCGATATAGCCGCGGAGGAATTGGCCGCCCTGCGAGAAGCCTAGCGCGTTGATGGCGGGCGCGGTGCGAAGAATTGGGTCTGCGGCGAGCTGGTCGCAGACGTAGGCGATTTGCTCCGTGACGTTGCCGAGGAAGGTTGCCTGGCGATCTCCATTGCCATCTTCGGCGAGTCGGATCAGGTGCACGTATGTCCCTGGGTTTGTGGATTCGGCTAATTCGACGACTTCTTTCAGACCTTCACGTTCGAAATCATCCCCGAGGCCGTGCCAGATTACGAGGGGGAGCTGGGTGCTATCAGTGTCTGTGGCTTTCGGTGGCAGTGCAGATGCGAGGGCACTGGCTGCCAGTGAGGCTAGGATTGGAATGGAACGCATGGTGAAATGATTGCAGGAACTGATACCTGTGATGTTGGAGATGGTTGGTTCGGGATGACGTTAGTCTGGGGAATGAGGTCATGTGATGACCGCATACAGTCGTCGGATATTCAGGCACCCGCACGAGCGAACTTTAGGGCTACGGACTTAATAATAGGTGGTCAACAAGAGACACGAGTGTTAGTTGGGGTTTTTATTCAAAGTGGGAGCGGGCATTGTTATTGGTATCAGTTGGTTGACAGTATATAATCCTTGGCATCTACTATAAATGTGGGTTTAGTGGTCAGCTCATTCCTGTCCATTAGACGTGTCAGGCTCTGGCATATAATGACAAGTTCTGGGAGAAAATAAATTTATTTTGAATCCCGGAACGCTCTCACTGGGATTGGGGGAAATAAATTGGTGATCCAGGTGGACGTCAAATTTTCTTTCTCCTCCTGTTCGGAGACAGCAGTACCCTCATGATCGAGAAGCATTGACTGTGATGACAGACTACACATGCCCCTCCCTGAGCTGTTGTTGACATGCGTACCAACCGGTCGTCCGTTGATTTGGATCTGGATGTCTTCGACCGTATCGATAATCGAGGACGGGTGTCTTTCTCTCCGTGGATATTTGGGGAGCTCAAAAAATGTAGATCCGTTATCCTTAGCTGCCGCGAGTCGCCGTCTGTCTTTGTCATTCAGCCTGCGCCGCTTTCCAAACCGCTCAACTTCCTCAACAGTGGTAAAGGCGAGCTCGAGGGGACGAGTCGCAGACACAGCACCCCAGTCAGGCTCTTTGAGGAGTTGGCGTTTGCTATTGCTCAACCCATTTCCAATATTAGATGTAGATTCTTCATGTGAATGTGAAGCTGGCTCTACTGCGGGCCTTTCAGTAAGAATCAGGTTAGTATAAAACACATAGATCACGATAGCCAAGCCAAAGCAACCAACAGCACTCGACTAACTGATGTCCTGTATTTGTCTCTGCACCTCCATCACTTATGCTCAAGCCCTTCCATGGTCCAGAACCAGAGAAGTTGCGAAATGGAGAAGGCGGGGGAATGGCCGTGCCCTTCGCATTTGATCGAGACCTGGCGAAATTCTGCTTCTGGGCTTTTGTCAGCAGGCCCGAGCGGTTAGAACCTCGCTGCAGCTTGCCGCCTGTCCAATTCATGTTGCATGACAGATGTGAGATGTGGAGGGAAGACGTCAAACGACAGCGCATGGTCTCAGCCTTCGGGTGTGATGTTATTTCCTATTCGAGGAAGTGAGTACAAACAGTGCAAACTCATACACGTGACCATCCGTCCGCCTCAAAAACTTTTCTTTTCTTCCACACACTTCACTTCTTCCGTCAATCACAATGATTCTGACCGTTTCTGACCAGTTAACAATCCAGTTATGCCTGTGATTGCCAACTCACCTTCCGACATGTCCCGCTAACAGGTAAGCCATCTGATCCTTACCATTTCAATTTCCCCCCATCCTCCTGGATGATGAACAACAATATCAAAAGCATAGTTCACCTGAAATCTTCGGATTACTGAACGAAAACATATTCCATCTTTCATTTTTCTGATCCTGTCACCTATCATGATTTTCTCTCACACTTTTTGAGGAATTTGACTGACTGAAAAAAAGGAAAAGCGCCCGATGGCTGCATGGCTGCCCAACGTGGGTCGCCTCGCCCCGTCCCGCTGGCCCGTAATAGATACTTCTCATTTCAAAATTTTATGATTTATGATCTATAATTTACAATTTTTATTCTATTTTATATTATTTGATTCTCTTTTGCTTCACTTCCAGTAATGACGTGGGGTAGGGTCACGCCGCATGTGCACTCCCGTAGCGCCTGGGACGTGGGATGCTCACAACCACCCGATAACACCACACAGCGACAATCATGGCCATCTCATCAACACGCGACAAGGGAACCTGCCGATCGACCAATATAGACATCATCATGCAGCGTCAGCCTACGCTTTCACCAATCATATCCATTGCCAAGCACTCAAGACGCCGAGCCGGTCTCACCGCTAGAACAGATTCCTCCACTCAGCCAAACGAACACCCCCCATCTGCAAAGCCCATCACCGCCAGTCTGCTGCATTGGCTCTTAATAGTGCCAACGCAGGCTGTACTATGCGTGTCTGGCACACGCCGTGTTTGATGGTCCACAGTCCGAGCTTCTCGCTTGACTGTGTGCTAAAAAGCCGCTGATCCCCTTTCCTTCTTCTTCTTTTTCTTTTCTTCCATAACTCTGGATACCCCTTTTACTTTACAACATATACTTTGTGACTGTTCATATCATCTCACTTTATATACTCCTTTACAACAACACTCAGCAATCCCTGGACCGGCCTTTCAATTCAAAGACTCCCTGGTTTTTTGATGCAATCAAGCCTGCCACAAGGATTCACTGCCACATACTCCCTGGACAGGATTTGCTTTGTTGTTATTTCCCAGGCTTTTTTTTAGTCTGCCCACTCTCGACAAACACTCAATAGGTAGTTCCCGTCACATTTTCCTTGCAATTGCTTCTCCTATGCGCTCTTTCTTTTGTCTTCTGGACCTGTATCTCCATCAACTGTTCTTGCCAAGGATCTCGACAACCAATCTCCCAGGACCTACGGACTTCACTGCTGCTTCCATGGACTTTGCCAATCTTGGCGACCCAAACAGGATGTCCTGCCAAGGACTGCTTGCCCTCAGCACCCGCTGAGTTTATCTCTCTGAGATGTGTTTAATGTGTGCACTCTCAATCAACAAACTACCACTGGATTACTACCCTGGATGTTTCTCCTTTTTGACCTTGCCTCTGCTCCAAACCTGGAGTGAAGAGTGGATGGATATTCCCCTGGACCCTACACTCCCTTGGAAAACAGCGCCCCTAGAATGAACCACTTTATGGACAGAATTGACATTTCCCTGGATTTCTCATGCTGCTAAGGCCACGTTGCTATCTCAACAATAATGGAACTACTTTGCCTATTGGAACAACCAAGGATTCTTTCAAGCTAATGTGCTTGCACTTCGATAATGGAGAAGCATCCGCTTCAACCTCCCCAAAGTCAACATTCTCAAGGCCATTGATATGGACCTGGCACCGTATACCTGATCTGGCCATGACAAGAAAATGAGCGACAGTTACTTACCTGGACCTACCCGGATGATGATGCTTCGACGAATAGTAGCTCCAGCATGAACCTTTGTTCTGCACCTGGCACCACTTACTACTCCATGGATTGACACCAGACCCGGGATTTACAACATAGACACGACGAATTGAACCAGGATCCTTCAGTCCCTACGGCCTAGGAATTCTCAAATTCGCACACGCGGCTTTGGTGCGTTAAAATATTGAAGAACTCTTGAAGCTCGACTTTTCATTTACTGACTGTTACTAGGCCCTATTTCACTCTGGACCATGGAGATTTCCTTTGTCTTTATTTTTTTTATTTGCTTTTTCTCAATATTGAACGTCAAGGAGTAGGTCACTGACTCATTTCTTACAGTGTTCATATCACAATCACAACCACAATGTCTCCAAGGACCAACGACCCTGAGCGGGTCTCAATGTCACAGTCCATGCATACCTCCATGGTTCAAGGAATCTCAAATCTTGCCTCAAGATCAATCCAGGATGATGAATTGTCGAGCCATGACAGCTCTTCAATGTGCTCAAGTATTCCTACAAGCCATGGAAATCCCCAGGACATGAAAGACTGGACTTTGAACCACTCAGAGCAGCCCATTAAGCAAGACTCTTCCGAGGTGCACATGCTTTCTTTCTCGCTGTCTCAGCAGCTGATGACCCCCACGGTCGGACCAAATGATGTGATGTATTCTGGCGTGGACTTCCCAGCAGTCCCAGACATGAATGACCATGAAATGTCCCGGGATCTCTATACTTCTTTCCTGGACTTTTCCTCTGTTGAAAATGATGTCTGCCACAGGAATGGCACCCCAGATGATGCTCTTTCCATTGGACACAGCTCCCACACCGAGGACGGCCACTATATCACAGGCCCTGAATCATGGACCCCCATGATGCATGACTGCCAATACCCAGGAACCACCATGGACCAATTTTCGTCAGGTCTTTTCCAGACTGTCCCAGTCTCCCCACCACTGACCGACGCAAGCAATGATGTTTCTGTCACTTCCTCTTGCTCTAACTCTGGATTCCCTTCATTTATGGGCCCTGATGATTCACTCCTCGGAGATTTTACCACTTCGCCCCTCGGAACCCATGGAATCAACCCAGCAGAGCCCCTGTTCCCCAACACTCTTGACAGGGACCTCCACAGGTGAGTGTCGACAAAGCTGATATGAGAGATCCCATGACCAGAAACCTAACCACAATCACGTAGGACCATTAGACCAACCAGACAATCCCGCCGTTCAGCTCTGCCAGCTGCTCAGCCCAAGGTCGAACCAGAGTTCTTCCAACCGCTCCCAGTGAGAGAGCAGGTCCGCCAGC
>ERZ1673737.3616-NODE-3616-length-11570-cov-3.991489_pt1 | contig 11570 bp, 11 predicted proteins | sample MGYA00580211_ERZ1673737 | MGnify/ENA primary metagenome ERZ1673737 (study PRJEB41218, sample SAMN15661789) | gut metagenome | host: Homo sapiens | place: Canada: London | collected 2015-08-20/2019-03-30 | study: EMG produced TPA metagenomics assembly of... | reverse complement strand
GTTGAAATGCAAGGAATTGGAAAATTTTCAGATTGAAAAAATCGATGCCTATCATGAGATATCCGGTGTGCTTTTCCCGAACATCATGCCGTAAGGTTGTGCCATTACGGTCAAATATCGCATACGGCGTCGGTTCTATCGCTGATGAACTCCTTGAGAGTCTGCTCGCCCAAGTGACTCGAGAATCTTCCATAATCTTTTCACCGCAAAGAATATTCAAGCATTCTTGGCTGATTCGTTTCAATAGATAAAGAAAGTTGACCCCACGCGAACCAACCCATTTGCCAAGCCAGAAATCCTCATAGAAGCTGAATGAGAAACCATAGCCTTCCGCCAGCCATTTTAAATCAAAACGACGCTTTTGAGGGATCAGATATGTGTATATGTGCCGACGGATCTCGAAGAGAAGATCGATGAATCCCAGAGAGGGAGCCCGATGCTGCGCTTGGATTATTGCCATGTGTTTGGGATATGTGGATACGCGAGATGTATGTGGACTAGATGAAGAAGATGCCAACAACTGGGCAGTAAGCTTCTGTTGCAGGTGTTGGTTATTTCTAAAGAAGAGTGAAGAAGCAGAAAAGTGAGACAGAGTAGAGAGGCAGATCACTCTTCTTAATAGAAGCGCGGGGCATAGGTATGTGAAGGTGTCATGCCTCCCTTTGAAATGTTTGCTATACAAAGACAGTAATTCTTGCAGACCCCTTTTGCTCTATATATAATAGGCTTGTTTCAGTTGTCGTCTACTTTTCTGATACCCTAATAGGATGCATCTAGCAATGACAGATTGCTGTCCGTGCTTAGATAGTGCACTGGTGTTGAAACAAAGAGTACTGTTGTCTCTACAGCATTATCTGTTACGAATATACTTCACCATTGAAGAGAGTGGCTAGTCTACCGACGCCGAATTTTATCCCATAACCTCCCCATCCAAGCCATCGGCTTCTCAACAACGACAGTAGGAACAGCTTGCAGAATAAAGCCAACAGGAATTGAGAGGAAGCCAAGAATCAGGGAATAAGCCCATTGATCACCAGTCAATCTCGTTACTGAGAACGCCCGGCCACCAACAAACATGATTAAGATTTGAGCACCCATCATCACAGTCGTGATGGCGATGAAGAGCCAGTTGCGGTGGATTCCTTCGATGAGGTTGAATGATCTTTCGATTTGGCGGTTGCTGTATAGGTATTAGCATGGCTTCTTGCAACACGAGAAAGAGACCCAGAACAGTAGTGTCGACGTACTTGTACATGTTGAATATTTGCATCCAGACATAGGTATTAAACACAGCAGTCTGCAGCTGCGATGTTTGATGCTCGCCGTGATAGGAGAAAATGGCAGCGCCGGCGAAGTATAGAACAAGTGTCACGACCATCTGGTAGACAGATTGGCCGATGATCATCTTCCACATGTTGGGTGTGATTAGTGGCGAAGACGTTGGTTCTGGTTTCCGGTCTAGGATCCGGCGGGGAGGTGGATCTGTTGCTAGGGCCAGGGCTGCCAGTGTATCTTGGAACAGGTTCACCCACATCAATTGTACTGGGGTTAGGACGGACTCCTGTGATGAGTCGGCTACTGCAGAGACAAATGCTAGTCCGACTGAGGTGAATGTGATAGTGATTTGGAACTAGAAGGGTATGGTTATTAGTCAAGGGCTTCGGGGTTGAGCAATAAAAAGCCAATATTACCTGCAAGAATTTCTTCACTGCGTCGCTCACTGCTCTTCCCCACATGATGGCTTTCACAATCGAAGAGAACGTATCATCTAACAGAACAATCGAAGACGCTTCACGGGCAATTTCGGTACCGGAAATTCCCATTGAGAACCCGATATCAGCGGCTGCCAGAGCAGGCGCATCATTAGTGCCATCTCCAGTGACAGCGACGACCCTGCCTAGGGCCTTCAGCCGCTGAACTAGTACCCGCTTATCATCTGGACGAGATCGTGCTAGAACCTTCAAGCGTGGGACTATTTCCTTCTGCTGGTCTTCATTCAAGGCTCTGAACTCATCACCTTCCATAACGATGTCATCTGGGTCAGTGATAATTCCACATTCCTCGGCAATGGCTCTTGCTGTGAGGTGATTGTCTCCGGTAACCATTCGCACCGTCAGACCTGCTTTGTGACTAGTCTGTACAGCATCCCATGCATCAGCTCGAAGGGGATCTTGAAGACCGAGGATACACTGGAGTGCGAGGCCATCCATTACTTCGTCAAAGTTGATTCCTTCGTCCCCCTTGAAGGGTAACTGATCAAGATCACGGAAGCAGACTGCAAAAGTGCGCAAAGACCGCGAGGCGTACTGTGCGATTATTTGACCAACTTGCTGACGATCGGTTTCTGTCATAGGGGCAATTTGAACTCCCTGCATTGGCTCTCCAATAATGGCTGCACATTTTCCAAGAAGGATCTCAGGAGCACCCTTGACATATGCCCGATATGAGCCACTGGGAAGCTTGACAACTGTAACCATATATTTGCGAGACGTATCGAAAGGAAGAAGATCCACGATCTCAACACAAGAACGATCGTGGTCAAGCTGACCCAATCCAAGGTAGTCTTGAGAGAACCGCAGCAAGGCTGCTTCTGTCTGGGAGCCAAGGAATTCCCTGCCTCCACCTTCTTGGCTTTCGATCGCGGACGAGTTGATCGCGATCGATTGCTTCAACTGAACTATTATCTCTTTGGAGAGACTGTCCATGCACCCTGCTCTCGATGTTTTCTTTTCCCCGCCAGGGATTTCTGGGCTGGCTGTTCTATCGGTAAATTGCGAGGTAACACCGAAAAAGCCCGAGACCACAGTCATCTTGTTCTCTGTCAAAGTACCCGTTTTGTCGGAGCAAATATCCGTGGCTTGTCCCATAGTCTCGCAAGCTCGGAGTTGACGAACTAGGTTGTTGTCTCTCATCATGCGCGTTGTGGCAAAGGACAGTGCAAGGGTGACGGCCAATGGAAGACCCTCTGGAACAGCGATAACAACGACCGTCAATGCAAGGATGAAAACATTCAAGAATGATTGTCCCTTTTCAGAAGGAGTTTCGGTGCTGTGGCGTAGACCAACCAGAAACTTGATAAACAGAATCACAAACAGCACGAGCGCAGCAATGCCACCAAAGTTGGCGATATTCTTTGCCAGCTTGCTCAGTCTGACTTGGAGAGGAGTGAAACCTGTATCGGTATTGAGAGAGAGTAGGATGCGTCCATAGCTTGATCGTGTGCCAGTTGCCACGACAAGGAAGACACCGACACCCTCCACAATTCTTGTATGAGAAAGAATAAAAGGATCGATTGCCGTTCCTTCACCATGGGTCGAACTAGTATCAAGCGAATTTTTATCCACGGGCTCAGACTCTCCTGTCGCGGACGACTCATCGCATTTGACCTGGTGGCCCCTAAGCAGTACTCCATCCGCCGGCACAATATCCCCTGGGCTGATATGGACAATATCACCGACAACAATCTCAGAGATAGGAACCTCGTGAGTTCGCGCAGAGCGAAGGACCCAGACATTGCGATCTTGCTGCTTCTTATTGAGTTTCCGAAACTTGTGCTCCTTTTGATAATCATTTGCAGCACCGGCGAGGGTAATGACAACGATAGCGACAAGGATCGATACTCCTTCAACCCATTCGACGGGAGGATTGTTGGCCGAGTGTGCGGTGCCGAGTGTCTGGTACAAGCCCAAGGCAAGCGAGATGATAGCAGCACCAGTCAAGAGAAATAAAACGTGGTCATTGTAAGCCGCCCACATCAACCCTAGAAAGGTCGGGGGCGGTTTCGCAGGTAGGCAATTATCCCCATAATATCTCCTCCTATCAACAAATGCATCATGCTGAAATTCCGCTGTGAAAGGGCGTTCAGGGACGGTCACTTTATCCGCGGACGCCCTATTAGTAGACACAGCGGAAGCATCAAGGTAGGTCTCATCCAAGCTCAAGCCGGAGTGTATATCGGTTCGTAGTTCCTCCTCGAGACCCCTTACACCACCGAGGGCATGCAATTTCTGCACATCCCTGGACTGCACGAGATCGTCCAATGTGTCAGGGTCGAGGGAGAAAGGAGTGAAAGTTGAATCGGAGGATAGTTCAGGGACATGTTTCTGTCGCTGTGCCTGTGGTGCGTGAGTGAAAGGCGCTGTTTCAGGGTATTTGCACACTTACGGACCAAAAAGCAGAAATGCGAGACCCATCGGCCCCCGATGTTGGCTTCATTGGATCGGGTGAGAAAGGAAAAGACCCTGGAGGTGAGAGATGTCTATGAAATACAGATACGTAAATACCATACACTGTACATACGATACTCTGACTTGCGCGTCGTGGGGCGGAAGTGGGGCAGAGATGATCGGAGTATGGAGTGTGTTGAATAGGGGAAGATTGGTTTGGAGACACTATTGAGTCTTTATAATTGGGGTCTAAGAAGCATACAAATGTTCCAGGGAAGGAGAGCACTTCAGGACTGTCGTAAACTAGACAACCACTATCTTTACTGGTTCCATAATGATTGATGGAGAATCCAGTGAAAACTCTGCTATAACTTATATTTTGTAGTCTCGTGTAACTATAATGGCAAGTGAAATGTCAGGATTTTGTATATACTGCAGCTCCCGTGGTGTAGCTAAGTCTACACCACAGGTTGACCATGTAAATAGCTATCACCCAGCAATTCGAGACTCAAGATTGATTATGGGAACACACCCCCACGAGAGTCTCATTCCCACTTTATTTTTGAGTTTAAAACTACTGTATGTAAGTTAAGTTGCAGAGGATGAGCCAATTCCCCAGTTCTCCCCATAGCTTAACAGGCCGATAGTTCAATTGACACCCCCGCCCACCTGCTCCAAACTGGCAGTTTAAATCTTTAGTCAACGGAGAAGGCTGTGCTAGTTGTGCTGTAACCTCAAAAGCAATATAAGTTACTTCATAGAGTGACAAGTCTTGGCAAGGAGGCTGTGTTCGGCGAAAAAAGGCCGCATACAAGGCTGACTGGCCCCATCAGCCCGACAATTTATAAAAGGGACATGGGCGCCAAACAAAGCTTGTCAATTGGTTCCTTAACTCATAAAACAGATGACTATAGATGCATGCTAACGGTCCGAGACGCCCACGCCTCTTCACATTCCAAAAAAAAACTTAATGAGTCTAATTTAACGTTGACTGTGCATTCTGATCCGCCGCTTCTACCCAGGCTACTCTTCTCAAATCTTCCAGTGCCGCGAGAGTGTCTGGATGGTCTTTTCCAAATACTCTTTCTCTGCCCGCGTACACCGTCTCCGCCATACCCCCTGCAACATCCCACTTGCTCTGCGACTGGTATATCGAGCCTAGGTTGGCCATGGCGCTGAGGGTATATGGATGGTCTTTGCCGATAGTCTCCTCCATCAAGCGCAGTGACCGGGCTGCAAGGATTTCAGCATCAGGTGACTGCTGCTTCAGTTGATATGTTACGGCTAGGTCGGCCATGGCGACTAACGTGTATGGATGACGCTCGCCGAGAACATCCTTCATAACTGTTGTCGCCTTTTCACCAAGGCGCTTGGCCTCTTCTAACCGACCCAGGCTTCGATAGGTAGAGCCAAGGTTACTGATGGACATGAGAGTCTGCGGATGTGTCTCGCCAAGCACTGTCTCACTACTCGACACGACCTCCTTCTCAAGACGCTCAGCATCCGGCCATCGACCCTGCTCCCGATAAGTGGACGCAAGGTTGGCCATGGCTGTGAGTGTGAAGGGATTCTCCGTCCCTAACGAAGCCCGACTGGCAGCAACGACCTCGCGCTCCAGTTTCTCAGCGGGGCCCAGCCTCCCCTGGTCTCGATACGTCGACGCCAGGCTCAACTTCCAATTTAATAGCGACGCATCAGTCGGAGACTGCGCTTTCTCTCCCAAATCAACCAACTCGCGTGCAATCGACTCCGCTTCGTCATACTGACCGAGGTTTGTATAGGAGATCGCCAAATTTGCCATCGATCCCAACGTCGATGCATGCGTCGCACCAAGCGTCTCTTTCTTCATCTTAAACGCATTCAAATCAAGCTTCAAAGCCTCAGACCAATGCCCCTGGCTCCGATACGTAGATGCCAAATTCGTCATCGAAGTCAACGTCTGCGGATGTGACTCGCCAAGCAATCTTCTCCGAAGATTCGTCACCCGCGACGCAAGAGCAGCCGCCTGATCCAGTTGTCCCCGGCCCCAATACGCAGATGCCAGATTATTCATGGCAGTCATTGTCATCGGGTCTCGTTCACCTTTCAGGGCTTCACTGGTCTCCAGCACAAGGATACCCAAGTCTTCCGCGATGATCCATAGCTTGCCGCGTAGACAGGCTTTCACCAGTGCACCCAGCTCTTCCAGTATTGTTATCGTTGCGTCGAGATTCGCGTTTGTTGCGGCTCGTTCTTCGGCGGTTTTGAGGGCTCCTTCCAGGCCCGTGGCTGCCCTCGTCCATCCCCGGTCATGATATGTCGTTGCTAGATCAGTCACCCCTCTCTGGAGCGATTCGAGCGAGGGCGGGTGTATGTCCATAGATTGGAGAACGGACCATTCAGTCCTGTGAGATGTACGGAGAAGTCGGTCTGATAAGCGATATCGGCAGAGGGATGGTGATGGGGTTAGAAGATGAAAATGAACTTTGCGACCGGTATGCGGCTGAGAGATTCAAGGTAAGGTGCACAGGTGCACAGGTGGGGAAACAAGATTCCATGGGCCGTGTCTACAGTACAGCCAAGAGTACTAGTCGGAGTTCCCCAGTTGTGATTAATAGTTGCCCAGTCAAGGTTATTTATATTGACCAAACACGTAAGGCAGAGAAATGTTGTTGCCTGTTCAGCCCTACCCGTCCCGTATGCGCTAGTAATAGGGCTGACTGTTACTGTAAATTGGCCGATACACATACCATTCCTGTATTTGCAACTGTTTATCTTCCCCCGGTCGCACCTTCCCTGGACTTCAGCTTACCTAGGTAGGTGTGCTATTGCCAATGCGTTCATCTCAAGTTTCTTCCAGACTACACCTGGATCGCTGTCATGTCCCTGATCCAGACCTTTGGACTCGATTCCGAGGCTTGATCCAGATGCCCGCCCAGGCAGGTCTCAATATCAACTATGGCCTCCCGGTCATGGTGCTGTTACCGTTGGCAGCAGCAGCGAAAATATTCCACTGGCATGCAACGGTTGTTCTGGTGGTTAATATCGTTGCTATTGTTTTCTTGTCTGAGGCGATTTCTATTTCTTGCGAGGAACTTGAGGGACACCTGGGTGAATTGCAGGGTGCGCTTCTCAATGCAACGTTTGGGAATACTGTCGAGCTAACAGTGAGTGACATGATCTCCGGGAGTTACATTTACTGGATAACTCGTTGACTAAATCTGCATACAGGCGGGAACTCTGGCCTTGGTCCATGGAGAAATTCCATTCGCGCAATCTGTCATGGTGGGCAGTATCCTCTCTGATATTCTTCTGGTAAAACAAAAAGACCCAGTCAGCATACAGAGGTATCATCGAACTAACAACTCAATCAGGTCTTCGGCTGCTGTCTCGTAACAGCATCCTACAACAAAGACGTCCTAGAATTCAACGGCGCCCTAGCAAAGACACTTTCATCACTGATGATGATAACAGCCGTGGCACTCCTCCTCCCAACAGCTCTCTACTCAACGTTCCCAGTATCCGAAATCGACAGCAGAGTGCTATCCTTCTCACGTGGAACTTCATTGGTGCTACTCATTCTCTACGCTGGATATCTCTACTTCTACCTCGAGACTCACAAACACCTCTTCATCTCATGCGAAGACAACTTCGATGAAGAAGATGAGAATGTCGAACTATCCACGCCACGAACGACAGTTAGCCTGGCCTCTTCAGTGATCAGATTGGTGACAGCTGTCGCAGCTACTATTTTCTGCACGGAACTTCTGCTGGAAAGCGTTGGCGATATGGCTGAGTCTCTTGGGACTTCCCATAAATTTATTGCGCTTGTGTTTATTCCGTTGGCGAGTAATAGCACCGAGGGTGTTACTGTTATTTCTTCGTCGCGGTCTGGTAATACTGACTCTGCGATTCGAGTGATTATCGATAGTCTTTTGCAAATTGGTCTTTTTGCGATTCCTTTTTTGGTTATTGTGGGCTGGTGCATTGCGGAGCCGATGACTCTTTTCTTTGATTCTTTTCAGACTGTTGCCATGTTTTTGGCTATTCTGGTTGTTAATCATTTGCTGAGGGATGGGCAGTATGCTTATATCCATGGCGCGATGTTGATTGCTCTGTGAGTTTCTCTTTGGACATATTGATGGTGGGTGAAAGCTGATACTAATTTTTTTATTTTAGGTATTCCGGTCTAGTTGCTGCTTTTTACACACGCTAGGCTTTCAATGATATGAATTTACCCTCCAATGGCTTAGCCTATTATGCTTTAGATTGAACCGATGTCCTACTCCAAGCATGGTCGTAGCGCACAGAGAGTAAAAATGGAGATAAATCACAAGCTCACCAATTTAAGAACTCAAGAAGATAACATTCGCCGGCACCTCTGGTCTCACATAAAACGAAAACGCAATAATAGCATACCTAAAGCAAAAAAGATTAGCACAATTCCCCAAAATATCTAGGAAGAATAACACTCACGTCCCAATCAACATCAACCCCTCAAAATAATTACTCCTCCCATCCGAAATAAGATAAGTCATAACAACAACACTAAGCAAAAGTGTCGTAGCCTCAAACCCGTCAAACCGCAAAATAAGCGGCCGATTACAAACCCACCCAACAAGAACCAAAAGCGGCACAATAAGCATCGTAACCCTCAAAACAGAATTGATAATCGCCCGAATTCCCAGCTCAACCTGACTGTAAGACCTAGACCCCGTCACGATGGAGTGATACTTAACAAAATTCCCTAAAATCGGGACAATTGTCACAGCCAGGAACGACTCGTTTGATCCAGTCATCCCGGCTACTTCGGCCAGACTGTCCACGATGTAATATGTACATCCGAATGTACACCCCGACGCAGCAGCGAGGACCAAACCGGCGATATCCTTTCCGAGATATGGACGGGGGAGTTGTGCTTCGATGATTTGGCTTTGTCGGTGTTGGTGTCTGCTCTGTCTTGTATTTGCATTATTTTGGGCGAAAGGCGTGCTGGCGAACATTGCCGCGTGTGTTCCCAGTCGGAAAAGGAGGAATGTCATGAGCAGGGCAATTAATATGACTGCTGTTATGTGTTGCGTGAAGAGGATCTGGCTGGTTGGTGTGTTCTTTGCGGAAGGGAAGACCTCCATTATTGTTGGGATGGCCAGGAGGATGAAGACGACTGTCATTAGGGAGGAGAGGACTGTTGTTAGGGTTCGGTCGAAGCGGAGGCGCTTTTTGTCGTAGCCTGATATGAAGAGTGTGCTGCCGAGGACCTGGTCATACAGAGTATGAGATTAGTTTGTGGCTTGGGTTTTGGTTCGGAGTTAATGTTTGGACTGTATACCAGTAGTAGATTGCTGAGAACACTGCCGAGGATGACGGACTGGGAGATATGTGGGCGTTTCTGTGCAATTGCATTGATTCCGATCTGGTTGTTCATCATTAGTTATGTTTCGCATGGAAGGTGAGGGGCAGCCACCATTAATTCGACGGAGTTGCCGAGTGTTGATTTGAGTAGTTCGTTCACGGCCCGTAGCCCACCCACGGATAGCGCATCGACAGATCGGCTGATCCATGGTCCCAGTGGGATCAGAGCCAAGACGTTGAGTGTGAATACCGTGGCGCTGTTCAGCCGCATAGCTCCCGCTGCTATGCCGATGAGGGGCAGCATTACCGAGCTGAACTTGAGGAAGTTGCGCCGGAGTTCTGCCATAATCGAGGGATTCAATTTGGCCAACCCTTCAGGCATGGTTGATGTATGGACTTGAGAACACAACGAAGATTAAATGCGGCTATCTTTCGTACCGAAGGGTCATTGAAATATACCGTAACCGTATGGAACTATGTGTATTTTATCTCCATGACTTTACCGGTACAAGTACAGGTACAGGTACAGGTACAGGTGTCTGTTTACGTCGTATTATATGTACATCATCTCCCCCCAACCCAGTGAGTGACTCTCTCTGAGTGCTATTTTACTTTCACTCTTGACAAAACATGGATGACCCTGCTCTTCGACTGCGAAAGTCAACCAAGATCAACCCCAGCATGGATGGCATCTTCGACGCAAACTCGCCATCTGAAGAACGACAGGCATTGTTAAGAGAAGAACATGGCCAACACGACAGAGTTGAGGAGCAGAATGACTCGGGAATGTGTGAAGCGGATCCCTCCGAGCCGTGCCATATGTCTCCAGGCAACTCTGCTCTACGGGTGGTAAAGACGGTCCTGGGATGCAGCTACTCCAACCTGCTTCTGCCGTTTGTTTTTCTGGGGATCACAGCGGGGAATCAAGGGTGGGACGATTCCATTGGTTTCGTCTTCAATTTCTTGGCCATTCTTCCCCTGGCGGCGTTACTTTCTTTTGCTACCGAGGAGTTGGCTAAGAGCGTTGGACAGACGGTTGGAGGATTGATCAATGCGACGTTTGGAAATGCTGTTGAAATGATCGTGAGTGTTTCTGAACATTTAGTCTTGAGTGGGGAAACTAACATCCTAGTCATTGCGCAGGTGGGGATTACTGCGGTCAGACAAGGTGAAATCAATATTGTCCAGTCCAGTATGGTGGGCAGTATTCTTTCGGGCAATCTTCTGGTAAGCTTGAACATTCTGGTTTCGTGGGTAGTTTGCTGATCGATCTAGATTCTTGGCGTGTCTCTATTCTGCGGTGGCATTTCAAAAGAGGCTGTAACATTCAACGTGGATGTTAGTGGGATCTTGTCATCTTTGATGGTCGTCTCCTCTGCATCACTGATTATCCCATCGGTCCTCTATTCAACCATATCATCCAAGTCGCCAGACGTGGTACAGAGCGTGTTGAGTCTCTCCCGTGCCGCTTCGGTTGTTCTACTCGCATTCTACCTTGTCTATCTCTACTTCCAATTGAAAAGTCACTCTGAGCTATTCGTCGATGATGAACAAGAGGAAAAAGAAGAGCAAGTCGTGGGCCCCAGGGTAGCGAGTATTGTCTTAATCCTTGCTACTCTCGGTGTCACCGTCTGCTCTGATTGTCTGGTTGAGAGTGTGGATGGCTTTGTGGAGAAATGGCATGTGAGCAGGGCTTTTATTGGCCTGATTGTCGTTCCAATTGTCGGCAACGCGGGAGAGTTCAACACGGTCATCAACTCTTCACTGAAAGGCAATATGGACCTCGCTATCGGTGTGGTCGTGGGGAGCACTTTGCAGATCGCTCTGTTCGTGAGTCCGTTCCTGGTAATTTGCGGTATGATCATCGGACAGCCCATGTCGCTGCGCTATAGCCCATTTGAGACGGTGGTGTTTTTCTTGTCTGTTATAGTGATGGACTGCTTAATCCGAGGCGGTCGATCTAACTACTACGAGGGGTGTTTATTGGTTGGAACGTAAGTGACTACCTAAGTGCTTGGTTTTGGCGAGTGCTAATGAAAACTAGGTATCTCATCATTGCGATTGCTTTCTACG
>ERZ1673737.3607-NODE-3607-length-11582-cov-4.134033_pt1 | contig 11582 bp, 7 predicted proteins | sample MGYA00580211_ERZ1673737 | MGnify/ENA primary metagenome ERZ1673737 (study PRJEB41218, sample SAMN15661789) | gut metagenome | host: Homo sapiens | place: Canada: London | collected 2015-08-20/2019-03-30 | study: EMG produced TPA metagenomics assembly of... | reverse complement strand
AATTATAACATAACCGTAGCCGCTTGTCAACTATTTTGTGCCTATGTTAATAATGGTAGATGTTCTGCAGTGAACGTTAGCGCTTGAGACCGGGGCTTTCATCAGGACAGGTGGGACGGATGTTTGAGAGAAAAATCTATTCGGAGATGCTTCACTGGAAGGAAGCGTTCGCGCCAAAGTACGCGCTTTTTCTCAAGGGCGCCAGGCGCGTCGGGAAAACGACGCTCGCGCAGTGCCTCAAGGCGAACGGTCATCGTCCGTTTTTCTATGCGCGCCGGAATGAGAAGACGAGGAAGACGGAAATTAAGATTGATTTTTTGATCCGGAAGGGCAAAAAGATCGTTCCGATCGAAGTGAAGTCTTCGTCGTCGTCATCCATCAAATCGCTGGTGCGCTTCAAAGAAATCTACGGGAAACATATTGATGCGCCGATCGTTCTTCACCATGGGAAAACGAAAATGGAAGCGGGCGTCCAATTTTTCCCATACTACATGGCGGCGCTCCTCTGAATTCTGATGAGGCCGATCTCCCCCTGCATCATTCAGAGGCTTTCTTTACCCGGCTTGAAGACGCCCATGCTCAATGCTGATGGCGGGCCGGAAGGAGTCATCGCAGCGGAAGCGGTTGAGCCGAAGGTTGTTCAATCTATTGCAAGGCATCTACCGTGCCGATAAGGCGGGAACTATCCGCCCGGTTGACTTCGCCAATTACGGTTCGGTTATTAAGCGTCTATGCATGACGCAAAGATGCATAAACCTCAGGTTCCGTAGGCCGATTAAAACTCTGCGGATCCCTGATTCACAGGCGAAGTCTGCAAACAGAATTCTGGCGATTGCGAAATGTATATTCATATCCGGCGCTAGTGAATTTTTTCAAATGATCGCGCGTTGAATCTTCAATACCTCTTCAGGAGAGGAAGGGAAAACGCTAGAATCAACGGACAAGAAATAGCTAGGGATAACACTAATAAACAAGACCCATCAATCCTTCCCGTACTGGTGATGACTTCGTGAGAGAAGTCCTCAGCCCGCATGCGGAGAGCAAAACGCCAAGAAAGAAAATGACACGTCTATCCATCCGTCCGCCAGCCGTGACTGATGCGCGCAATGAGGAGACCATGCAGGGTTTCATGCGCCGCATTGAAGCCACGCCTCCGGGGCAGTGCGCCATAACGCTGCTCCTGAGTCAACTCGACGCTTCGCTCCTTCAGACCTGCGGCAAGTGCGTGCCCTGCCGCGACGGATTGCCGCAGCTCGCGGAAATCCTTCGCCGCATCGCCGCCTGCAAGGCGGAGCCTGACGACCTCGAGGCGCTTAAGTCGCTCGCCGAAGTGATCCGCGACGGTTCGGACTGCGCAATCGGCTGGGACGCCGCTCAGGCGGTGCTCGACGGCATCGAGCGCTTCTCCGACGAATTCCGGAGCCACATCGAGGCGCATGCGTGCCAGAAGGGGATTTCCCAGTCCGTTCCCTGCGAAACCTTCTGCCCCGCGCACGTGGATGTGCCGGGCTACATTGCGCTCGCGGGCGAAGGTCGGTTTGCCGAAGCCGTGGCCCTGATCCGTAAGGACAATCCGTTCCCGACGGCCTGCGGGTTCGTTTGCGAACACCCCTGCGAAAAGCGCTGCCGCAGGACCCTCATTGATGCGCCCATCAACATCCGCGGCATCAAGAAGTATGCGGTCGACGGCGCTGCTGCCGACACGGTTCCGGTTCCAAAGGCGCTCCCTCCCACGGGCCACACCATCGCCGTGATCGGCGCCGGCCCCTCCGGGCTCACCTGCGCCTACTATCTCGCCCTCATGGGCCACAAGGTGAAGGTCTTTGAAGCGCGCGACAAGTTGGGCGGCATGATGCGCTACGGCATTCCCGCCTACCGCTTCCCGCGCGAGCGCCTCGATGAAGACATCCGCGCCATTCTTTCTGCGGGCGACATTGAAGTCGTCACGAACGCCTCGATCGGCACGGAGGAGATGAAGGCCCTCTCGAAGGAATGCGACGCGGTCTATGTGGCGATCGGCGCGCATTCGGCGAAGGGCCTGAAGCTCCCCGGCATGGATTCGAAGGGCGTCATCTCGGCGGTTGAAATGCTCCGCGCGATCGGCGACGACGTCTATCCCGACTACCGCGGGAAGAAGATCGCCGTTATCGGCGGCGGCAACGTAGCGATGGACTGCGTGCGCACGGCGGTGCGCGCGGGCGCGGACGAAGTGAATCTCGTATACCGCCGCCGCATCGACGACATGACGGCACTGAAGGAAGAAATTCACGCGGCGATTGCCGAGGGCGTCGAAATGCTGACGCTCGAAGCCCCGGTTTCCGTCGAAGCCGACGAAAACGGATGCTGCAGGGCGCTCATCATGCAGCCCCAGAAGATCGGCGCCTATTCGCGCGGTCGTCCGGGGGTTGCCAAAGCCGACAAGGAAACGGAACGCCTCGAAGCCGACCTCATCATCGCCGCCGTCGGTCAGGACGTCGTCACGAAGCCCTTTGAGGAATTCGGCATGCCCGTCAAGTGGGGCGCCTTCGTCACGGACGAGTTCCTGCAGGTTCCGGGTCTTCCCAACGTCTATGCGGGCGGAGACTGCCAGAGCGGACCGACCACCGTCATCCGCGCCGTGGGCGCGGGCAAGGCCGCTGCGCGCAACATCGACGAGATGCTCGGCTACCACCACATTCTCGACTGCGGCGTCACGGCGCCGGCTCCGAAGGCCAACAACCGCACCCCGATGGGGCGCGTCAACATCAATGAGCGTCCGGTGAAGTTCCGCAAGCGCGACTTCAAGGACGTCGAGCTCGGGATGAGCAGGGAAGAAGCCGTTCAGGAATGCAGCCGCTGTCTGCGCTGCGACTGCTTCGGCGCGGGTGCTGCCGCGGGCGGGAGGATTCAGTATGTTTGACATTACGATGGACGGTCGCACGATCGCGGTCGAAGAGGGCGCAACGCTTCTTGATGCGGCGCGTTCCGCCGGCATTCACATCCCGACCCTCTGCTACCTGAAGAACGTGAGCAATATCGGCTCCTGCCGCCTCTGCGTGGTGGAGGTCGAAGGCGTGAGCGGGCTCGTTTCCTCCTGCAATACGCTCGCGCACCCCGGCATGGTCGTGAAGACCCGTTCGGAAGCGATCGACCGGGCCCGCCGCACGGCGCTTCAGCTCATCATCGCCGAGCACGGCTTGAACAGCACCCAGTACTGCTTCAGCTGCACGAAGAACGGAAGCTGCGAGCTCCAGGACCGCTGCCGCGAACTCGGCGTCGAAACGTCGCCCTTCAAAGTGACGCCGGCATCGGGCGAGATCCTCGACAACAACCCCTTCATCGCCTTCAATCCGTCGCTCTGCATCCGCTGCCAGCGCTGCGTGGGCGCGTGCAACAACGCTGCCGGGAACCACACGCTGGTCTCCGGCAAGGCGGGCCTTCGCACGACGATCCTCGCGCCCTTCGGCAGGGACTGGAAGAGCACGAACTGCGAATCCTGCGGCGCCTGCGCCGCGGCCTGCCCGACGGGCGCCATCACGATGAAGCGCCGCCGCGCCTACCGCTCGTGGGAAATCAAGAAGGTCCGCACGACGTGTCCGCACTGCGCGACGGGCTGCCAGTACGACCTGATCGTGAAGGACGGCCGCATCGTCGATACGGAAGCGGCGGACGGACCCTCGAACCACGGACGCCTCTGCGTGAAGGGCCGCTCGGCGAGCTTCGACTTCGTCCAATCCGACCGTCGTTTGACGACGCCCCTCATCCGCTCCTCCGTCACGGGCGAGCTCGAACCCGCTTCCTGGGACGAGGCGCTTGATCTCGTCGCGAAGAAGTTCACGGAACTCCGCGACAAGTTCGGGGGCGAAGCGCTTGCAGCCTTTGCCTGCGCGCGTTCCGCGAACGAAGACATCTACATGCTCCAGAAGATGGCGCGCACGGTCTTCAAAACCAACAACGTCGACAACTGTGCCCGCGTCTGCCACGGTCCCTCCGTGGCGGGTCTTCAGAGAACGCTCGGTTCGGGCGCCATGACGAATTCGATTTCGGACATCTGCGAAAACGCCGAGGTCGTGGTGCTTGTGGGCTCGAACCCCGAGGAAGCGCACCCGGTGATCGGCATGCAGCTTCGCGCTGCGATCCGCCGGGGCCTGAAGCTCATTGTGGTTGATCCCCGCGACATCGGGCTTGCTCAGTCCGCGCAGATTCATCTCAAGCTCCGTCCGGGCACGAACGTCGCCTTCGCGAACGGCATCGTCCGTCAGCTTATTCATGACGGCCTCATTGATCAGGAATTCATCCGCACGCGCACCGAAGGGTTTGAGGACCTGAAGGCAATGGTTGAGGCCTATACGCCCGAGCGCGTCGCTGAAATCTGCCGCATCGATCCCCGCGACCTGATCGCGGCGGCGCGCATGTACGGCGAAGCGAAGCGCGCTGCGATCGCCTACTGCCTCGGCGTCACCGAACATTCGTCCGGCACCGAAGGCGTGATGGCGCTCTCCAACATGGCCATGGTGACGGGGAAGTACGGACGTCCGGGCTGCGGCCTCAACCCGCTTCGCGGCCAGAACAACGTTCAGGGCGCCTGCGACATGGGTGCGTCCCCGGGCGACCTGACGGGCTACCAGAAGATCGCTCAGCCCGGCATCGTCGAGAAGTTCGAAAAGGCCTGGGGTACGGAGCTCCCGCGCTTCAAGGGCCTCTACGCCACGGACTGCTTCCCGAAGATGATCGAAGGCGCCGTGAAGGGCCTCTTCATCTTCGGCGAGGATCCGGTGCGCACGGACCCCGACACGCATCACGTCATCAAGGCGCTTAAGAACCTCGACTTCCTCGTGGTGGACGACCTCTTCCTCACGGAAACGGCGAAGTACGCCGACGTCGTTCTGCCTGGCAGAAGCTACGCGGAAAAAGAGGGCACCTTCAGCAACACCGAGCGCCGCGTGCAGCGCATCCGCCGTGCGGTGACGATCGAAGGCACCCGGGCCGACACGGACATCTTTACGGACATCATGAACCGCATGGGATATCCGCAGCCGCACCTGACGCCTGCCGAGATCATGGACGAAATCGCCTCGGTGACGCCGTCCTTCGCGGGCATCAGCCACGCGCGTCTCGACAGCCCCGAGGTGAACGGTCAGGGTCTGCAGTGGCCCTGCACGGGGAAGGACCATCCGGGCACGCCTATCCTCCATGTCGGGAAGTTCACGCGCGGGCTTGGCCGCTATTCGACCGCGGCCTACCGCGAATCGAGCGAACTCCCCGACGCCGACTATCCGCTCATGCTGACGACGGGGCGCGTGCTCTACCACTACAACGCCTGCGCGATGACGGACAAGACCGAGGGCATCAACGAGATCTCGGGCCACTCCTTCATTGAGATCAACACGAAGGATGCGGCGAACCTCGGCATTGCCGACGGCGACCGCGTCGTCGTGAGCTCCCGCCGCGGCAGGATCGAATCGGTGGCGCACGTCTCCGGGAAGACCAATGCGGGCGAGACCTGGATGCCCTTCCACTTCCAGGACGGCAACTGCAACTGGCTCACGAAGGCCGCGCTCGACAACATCTGCTCCACGCCGGAATACAAGGTTTGCGCAGTGAGGGTTGAAAAAGCCGGAGCTTCCTCCGCAGCCTTTTCCGCTTGAAAGCTTCTGAAGAGCGACATCGTCCCGGGACGATAAGAAAAGCCGCAGCCTCACTAAGGGGGCTGCGGCTTTTTCTATTTCCGATCGTAAAAACTTCAGACAACCTTGTTTCTGAAGAGCCAGGCCGCGCCCGGAATCGTCACGGCCGTAATCACGGCGAGCGGCCAGAGGTAGGGCAGGATGTCGCTCATCCCGGCATTCTCAAAGTAGATCATGCGGATCGCGTAGCGGACGGGGTTGAGGATGGTGAGGGTCTGCATCCATACAGGCATTGCCGCCACCGGCGTCATGAGGCCAGAGAGGACGAGAGAGGGAAGAAGCAGAATGAAGGAGAGGACCACCGACTGCTGAAGGGTCTTCGCCCAGGCGGAGATCGCAAGCGCGAGCCCCACGATGCTCGTTGAGAAGAGCGCTACCACGAAGAAGAGGAGCGGAAGCGACCCGGCAAAGGGAATCCCGAACCACCAGCGGCAGACGGCGAAAATCAGAAAGCTCTGGAAGATCCCGATGAGAATGGGGGCGGCGGCCTTCCCAATGAAGATTTCCACGGGCGAGAGCGGCGTCATCAGCATCATGTCGAAGGATCCTTCCTCGCGCTCGCGCGAGATCGCAAGCCCGGCGAGAAGCATCACCTGAATCATGGCAAGACCGAGGATGAGGCCCGTCATGATGTTGTAGCGGGTGATGCCGTTTTCGTTGTAGCGGTAGCGCTCGCGCACCTCGATGGGGCCCGCGGTGCCCTCCTCGCGGGCGAAGGATTCGATGATCGCCGAGACGTAGCCCGTCGCCACATTGGCGGTGGTGGTGTTTCTCGCGTCGGCGGCAACGAAGATTTCCGCGGGTTCGCCCCGGGCGAGCTTCTTTGCGAAGTCGTCGGGGAAATAGAGGCCGATCAGCGCGTCGCCCTCGTTCACGGCCTTCTCGAAAGCCTCGTAGGACTGCGGGGATCCCGCGCGCACGAAGATGCGGTTCGCTTCAATTATCCGGATCACGCGTTCGCTCGCCGGGCTTTGCGAAGCGTCGTAAATGACGTAGGGGGCTTCCTCGAGATTGAAGGTCGCGCCGTAGCCGAAGAGAATCGACTGCGCGATGATGGGAACGACGAGGATCCGGCGCATGCCGGGGTCGCGCAGGAGTGTGATGAGCTCCTTGCGGGCGAGCGCGCGAAGCCTCAGAAGAGAGGTGCTGAGCCCGGCGAGGAAGGCGCGGAAGGAAGTGCTGGACATTTCGGGCTTCTTCATCCGTCAGTCAAGGCGCTTCTTCGTCGCGGCGAGCGCGAGCGCAAGGAAGAGGACCACCCAGGCGGCAAGGACGGCGAGGTTTGAGAGCACGATGTGCTCCGGCCCTCCCGAGAGATAGAGAATCTTCACGGACTCGATCGCGTAGGTGGGGGGCATCATATGGCCGACCGCCGAAATAAAGGCGGGGACGCTCCGAAGGTCGAAGAGATACCCGGAGAGAATGAGAGACGGGAGGTAGCTTCCGATCACGGCGAGCTGGATCGCGACGAACTGGCTCTTCAGAAAGGCGGAGAGGAAAAGTCCGAAGCTCACGGCCCAGGCGGTGTAAAAGAGCATCGTGAGCGCGAGGAGAAAGAGACTCCCGCGCACCGGAGCGTCGAAAATGAAGACGGCCGTGAGGAAGGTGAGAAGGCTTCCGACGGAAATCAGGGCGTAGTTCGCGAGGAACTTCGAGAGCACGATCTCAAGAGAGGTGGCGGGGGTGATCGAGAGCGTCTCCATCGTTCCCCGCTCCCATTCGCGGGCGATGACGATGCTTCCGAGGAAGCTCGCCGAAAGCGTGAGGACGACGATGGAGAGTCCGGGAACGAGGTACCAGGCGGAGGTATTGGCTTCGTTGAACCAGGAGCGAGAAAGCATCATGACGCCGCCTGCTGAACCCGCGCCGCTCACGCCCGTCATGGCGGCGCCGTCCTCGCGGAGCGCAATCTTTTCCTGAAGAAGCGCGACCGCGGCTTTGGCGTAGGTGCGGATGATCGTAGCGGCGCTCGCATCAACGCCGTGGATCGTGAGGCCGATCACGGCTTCGCCGCGCGAGGCGTCGCGTTCAAAGCCCTGCGGGATGTCGATGATCGCCTCGATCCGTCGGGCGGAGAGGAGCGCCTCGGCTTCCGTTCTGTTTCTGAGGGTCGTGATGTCGAAATAGCGGCTCCCGACGAATTCCTGGGTGAGCGCCCGCGCGAGGGGCGTCGATTCGCCTTCGACGACGGCCGCGGGGACCCGGGTGAGGTCCATCGAGAGACCCCAGCCGAAAAGAAGTATCAGAATGACGGGGAGAATGGTGCCGAGGAAGAGGGTCGCCGGATCGCAGACCATCTGTCTGAATTCCTTCATGAGAAGCGTCATGAACCGCACCGGGGAAAAGCCTTGCGCCTGCGTCATGGCTGCCTCTCCGCTTCTTCGCGGTTCCTGCGCGCCCGGGTCACGATGGAGATGAAGGCTTCCTCAATGCTCGATGCCCCGGTTTCCTTCCGGACTTCCGATGGGGTTCCGAGCGTAAGCACCCGGCCCGCATCCTGAATGAGAAAGCGGTCGCAGTATTCGGCTTCTTCCAGAAAGTGCGTCGTGACGATGACGGTGGTGCCCGCTTCCGCGAGGCCGACGATCCGACGCCAGAAGGCGCGCCGGGCGGCAATGTCGGCGCCTGACGTTGCCTCATCGAGGAAAAGAATGGCCGGCCTGTGAATCAGCGCGCAGGCGAGCGCAAGCTCGCGTTTGGCTCCCAGAGGGAGCTCCCGCGTGATGGACTCGAGCCGGCTGCAGAGGTCGCTCCCCATGGTGAGCTCCCGGATCCGGTCTTCAAGCTCCCGGCCGGCGACGCCGAAGCAGGCGCCGAAATATTCAAGATTCTGCCGGGCGGAGAGCTGCGCGTAGAGCGAAAACTTCTGCGCGACGTAGCCCACCCTGGCGCGCGCAGCGCTCCTTGCCGTCCTCAGGTCGGAGCCCGCGACGGAAATCGTGCCGCCCGAGGCCGGCAGAAGCCCGCAGAGCATGCGGAAGGTTGTGGTCTTCCCGGCGCCGTTGGGACCGAGGAGTCCGAAGATCTCGCCCTTCTTCACGGAAAAGCTCGTGTCCTCGACCGCCGTGAAGCTACCGAACCGGCGGGAGATGTTCCTCGCGACCACCGCGGCCGGCTCCTCAACCGAATAGGCGGGCGGGAGAATCCGGAGCGCGTCGGTGTTGGCGGCAATCGGGAAGGTGAGCGCGCAGTAGGCGTCTTCAAGGGCGGGTGCCCGGGCAGAGAGCGATGCGCCGTCGGGGAGTTCCCGGGGGGCATTCAGGGCGTCTTCCGGAGCAAGCAGGTTGACGGCGTCGCCGTGCGGAACGGCATCAAGCCAGGGAGCCCTGGGGTTCGCAGCCCGGACTTCGCGCATGAGCGTTCGGGCGAGCGGGAGGGTTCTGTGTTCGTCCCGGGCCCTTGCGAGCCAGGTCCGGCCCTGAGTTTCCTCCGCCAGCGCCTTCGGGTCGCCCTCGGCGATGAGGCGTCCCGACGAAATGAGGATCGTCCGGTCGGCGGCCTCCGCCTCATCGAGATACGCCGTGGAGACGAGCACCGTCATTCCAGTGCGGTCCCGCATGTCCCGGAGAATGCGCCAGAGCTCGCGGCGCGAGAGCGGATCAACCCCCACGGTCGGCTCGTCGAGAAGGAGGAGCTTCGGTTCCGCGAGGAGCGAGCATGAGAGCCCGAGCTTCTGCTTCATGCCGCCCGAGAGCTTCCCGGCCTCGCGGGATTCGAAGCCGCTGAGGCCCGAGAGCGTCATGAGATCCCGAAACCGTGCTTCGAGCGCTTTCCCGCGGATGCCTCTCAGGGCGCCGAAAATCCGGAAGTTTTCCCAGACGGAAAGCTCTTCATAGAGGCCGAAGCGCTGCGGCATGAAGCCGAGCATGGCGACGAAGTCCGGATCATCGGTGTCGGGTTTTTTGCCGAAGAGCGAGATTTCGCCGTCGTCCGGCGTGAGGATCCCGGCAAGGAGCCTCAGAAGCGTCGTCTTTCCTGCGCCGTCCGGGCCGATGAGGCTCACGATGGCGCCGGGCTCAGGCAATACGACTGAGAGATTATCGACGGCGGCAAAAGGCTTCCCGTCAGGACCCCGGAAGGTTTTCCTGAGGTTCCTGATTTCGGCGGGAAGTGAACGGGCGTCAGTCATCCTCTGCTTCATTTCCCGGGAATGAAGTCGACCGTGACGGGCTGGCCGAGGCGCAGGCGGTTTTCCGGATCAGCCGCTTCAAGACGGACTTCGTAAACGAGCGCGGTGCGGAGGTCCGCCGTCTGCACCGTCTTGGGCGTGAACTCCGCGGTGCTCGAGATCCAGCTCACGCGCGCATTGACGGATCCGATCGTGTCGGTGGAAATGTGGGCTTGAGCGCCTTCCTTCACCAGGCCGAGCTGATTTTCCGTCACGTACGTCCGGATCCACTTGGGCGAGACGATGGAGAGCTGATAGATCGTTCTCGAGGGAGACGCCATGTCGCCGGGCTCGGCGAGACGCGTGCGGATGATGCCCTCCGCCGGGGCTTTGAGGACGGAGGCCTTCTCAATCTGATAGTCAAGCGAGGCGACGGCGGCGCGCGCGGACTTTGCCGCCGCTTCAGCCGAGGCGACTTCCTGCGGGCGAAGTCCGGATTCAAGCGCATGGAGCTGCGCTTCGGAGGCCTTCAGTTCGCGGCGGGCGGCTTCGAGCGACATCTCCGCATCATCGAGGTTCTGCCGGCTCGAGACGTTCGCCCGGGCGAGTTCCTTCTGGCGGACGTAGGTGCGGCGGGAGAGCTCGAGACGGGATTGAAGGGCAAGGGTCTGCGCGCGCTGCGCCTCGATATCCTCGGCGCGATAGCCTTCGCGCGAGAGAGAGGCCTGCGCTTCGGCGCGCTCGAGCTCTGCCTGAGCCCGGTCGCGCTCGATTCTGAGGGCTTCCGTATCGAGCTTCCCAATGATCTCTCCCGCCTTCACCGGGGCTCCTTCCTGAGGAATAAGCTGCAGAATGCGGCCTGAAGCCTCGAAGGCGAGCGAAATCTGACGCGTATCGACGTTCCCCCAGGCGCGCGTGAGCGGGGCCTTGTCTTCATGGTTCCTCAGCCACCAGGCGGCTCCCGCCAGGAGTGCAATGAGGACGAGGACAAAGACAATTCGCAGGGCTTTCATGGTTGGAACCAAAGAGTGGGAAAGTGAGAGGCTCAGGGAAATTTTAGCGGGCTTCCTCCGGATGGCCCGCTTCTGGGAGAGGAGAGCGGCCGGTCAAAATGAAGAGGAATTCAAAAAAGCAGCCGATGCGTGGTGAAAAAGCCAAATAGAAGCTCTGCGGATCGGCATCGGGAGATAAGGCTACGTTAAGATGATGCCTCACGCTCTTCCTTCATCCTCGGGCATTGGGTCCCAGGACTCCAGGAAGACGTCAGGTTTACAGAGGGGTTTACATGCTTTCCATCCGTGCGGCTTCGCCGGCCGATGTCGACATCGTTACTGAGATCGAAGCGAAGTGCTTTCCGCCTGCGGAAAGGGCGAGCAGAGAGCGCTTCGTCGAGCGTCTCAACGCTTTTTCTGACTGCTTTCTCATTCTGATGAAGGACGATCGTCCCGTCGGCCTTGTCGACGGCATGGTGACGGACAACCGCACGATCTGCGACGAGATGTTTGCCGACGCGAAGATGCATAACCCCGACGGCCACTGGCAGTCGATCTTCGGTCTTGCCGTCATCCCCGAGGAGCAGCATCAGGGCTACGCCTCCGCATTGATGCGCGCCTTTATTGAAAAGGCCCGTCAGGAAGGGCGCGACGGCGTGATCCTCACCTGCAAGAAGCATCTCATTGACTTCTATTCGGGCTTCGGGTTCGTCAACTGCGGCATTTCGAAGTCCGTCCACGGCGGCGCCGTCTGGTACGACATGGAGCTCGACTTCCGCGCGGCGAGCGCGATGAAGAATATCTTTTCGACTGCAC
>ERZ1673737.3602-NODE-3602-length-11591-cov-4.221914_pt1 | contig 11591 bp, 14 predicted proteins | sample MGYA00580211_ERZ1673737 | MGnify/ENA primary metagenome ERZ1673737 (study PRJEB41218, sample SAMN15661789) | gut metagenome | host: Homo sapiens | place: Canada: London | collected 2015-08-20/2019-03-30 | study: EMG produced TPA metagenomics assembly of... | reverse complement strand
ACAAGATGAAATGTTACATTTATTAGTCTCCGCACTCACTGTTTTAGCATTATGCACATGATTTGGTCAATAATCAAGATCTCTTGTGGTATTCGTTATTTTTTTAACGTAATGTCGTCATTTGCTGCTTGTCTTTTATCAGTTTTGTCACTTGTTTTATCTGCATTCTGTCCCTCATTATCTCCAATGAAAGATGTCCTGAGTTTTGATTCACTATTTTGCCAATTGCCAAAACTAACAAACAGTCTAGTTTTGAAGACCACTGTATGAAGCCAGGTCAGGAAACTGTTTATCATGGCGGGACACTACTTCAAATCATTCTTTACAACTAAAACTGAACCTATTGCCTATCTCAGCCTTTCCTGGTTATGTGTTCTCGTCCTCTTGGCTGAAACAGCTCCTCGGTCACTGGCCCGAAACCTCAGCCTTCCAAGCTTTGTGACGCTCGCTTTCATGGGGACCGTATCCAATACGCGCACCGGATCCAATCATGGTTCTAGCGACGGAGTGGCAAGTCTGTCATTCCTACTTATGCTACATTTCATAAACCTCCTCTACATCACCCGGGTCGATTGCAGAATCAAGCCAGCTGGGCTTCAACCTGTCAAACATGGATCAATGCTGAACATCGGTCGTCTCTATCGATACCGCCAAGCGGCCTTCTACATGTCGTGCCTCCGAGGCATCCAAACCGAGCATCAAATCGTCAGACTGCCCCCTCCACCAGCATTTTACTCGTCCAGATACTTGACAAAGAGTGTCAAGTGGTACTTTATCGGGTACCAAGTGCCTGTAGCACTATGGCAATTGCTTTTTTTCAGCTTGATGTCTGATATAATGTGTTCCATACCCCAATTTGAACGTGACCGATACGTGGGTCAAGGGACAGAATTCCATGTCTTCAGCCTGGATGGAACCAAATGGCTAGGAAGGCTCATGGTGACCCTCTTGCCGACATTTCTTTGCGGCCATTTCGTGATAGATATCACTTACCGTTTTTTGTCGGTCTTTAGTGTGCTGCTCGGGCTAATCAGTGTTGATGCCTGGCCACCGTTGTTTGGCAGCCCGTATGATGCGTATACTGTTCGCGGTTTCTGGGGGTAAGGGGACTCTGATGCTTTCCAATTGCTTGAATATTCCACAAGCTAATACTTTGTCCAAAACAGCAAGACATGGCATCAAAACGTTCGTTGGCCTTTGACCAGCTTCAGTACCTTCATTACACTCCGAGTCTTCTGTCTTCGCCGCCCATCCACGCTCGAGCGATACGTGCACTTGAGTCTTACCTTTATACTTTCAGGCCTCATGCATGCCATCGGCCCCTTTTTGGAGTCAGATAAAAAGGAAGCCTGGGCCACCCTCTTCTTTTTTGCCTCAAACGCAGCTATTATCATGGTAGAAGATACACTCCAGCACCTCTGCACCAAACTGGAACCGCGGCGGAAATATAGGACCCAAACCACTCTTCCCAGATTGATAGTGGGATACTTTTGGGTTTTGAGCTGGCTCGCTCTCTTGGGTCCATTCTGGAATTATCGCATGCTCCGAAGCCACTGGTCAAATTTGTGGCCAGTATCCGCGCCCCTCAGCCAGCCTGCAATGGTATTTATGGCCGCTAAAGGATACTTCGTCCTAACTATTGGCTGTGTGTTGAAGATTATGTTCAAGACTAGCTTGTAGATTGTGTCACATTTACAGAAGAATAAGGAAGACTCACTCATAGCAGAAGTTGGGCGCGTGGTTAGTAGTTAACGCCGCATTGTAAAGAATTATGCAGATGCCTCTAATGGGGATCTTAGGCTGACGGAAGAATGTTTACATTGTATTTCTAGTGGCCTGACACCATGAGTAGATAATATTACCAGTTGGTTTCTCTGACCGAAGGTATGATGAGTCTCCATTGGAATATCAATTCAAGGCTTTCGATGATCAATTACAGCAAAGTACTTCGCAGCAATCAATCAATGAATAATATGATAAACAGCAATGTGCTCACACATTTTCGTACATCAAAGCAGCCATCCTGCCACCAGCAACCAGGATGATGCTTCTGCAGGCAACCAAACCTAGATGCTCACATGTCATTCATGGCAACGGATGAAATCGCTGATCAGTGGAATGCAACAGCCTTAGTCTGCGCTCTTCGGCGTGTGATTTCCAACTTTTAGGTACTGAAGGATGGAGCGGATGCGTCGGCAGGGGCCCATGGAGAGCTCTAACTGGTTGACCATGTTCATGGCCTCGTTCCACAACATGTCCAGCTTGTCTTCACAGTATTGAAAGCTTCCTGTTGCCTTCATATGGTTAATAGCGTAGAGCTTGATATTCTCATCCTCTGTCCGCTGTTTCAAAATATTCAACAGTAGGTTATCCCCTGAAGAGGAAGCAATGCTGTGAATAATTGGCAACGAAAATTTGCCCTCGCCTAGGTCTTCTCCCAGACCCTTGTTCGTTGCGTATAGATGGCTTTGCAGGTTTAGGTAGTCGTCCCGAATCTGATACATGATCCCGAGTTTTTCAAGAAGGGAAGAACAGTCGCTGCTCTCGTTAATCGTCTATTCATACGTTGCTGGGATGAACTTACATGGTAACCTCACTTTGAGTCTGCATAAGTCCCCAGGCCAACCGAAACAGGCCGCCAGTCTTATTGAGGACGATTTTGATGTATTCGGCTTCTGTCGGACAGACAAGGAGATCTCGGTAGTATAGTTCCATACCCTGGCCGCGGTGGAGGTTCAACAACTCCGTGGTGAAAATGTGAAATGCCCCTAGATCCATCAGATCCTGCATTCTTTCCTGTGCCAGGTAATACGCGTAATTGCCAGAATTGATGGTTTGAGGAATACCAAAGATGGAATGTGCGACGGGAGATCCGCGACGGAGCTTTGACGCGTCCTGGATATCGTCGATACTACTGCTGTAAGAAACAGCTCCGTTGTTAAGAAAGAGGCTCATGTCGAACTTACAGGAGAGACGCTGTATGTAACAGCTCCACCACATCAATGATAACCTTCAGCTTTTCGTCCGGAATTTTCAGCCATTCATTGAAAGCCATTATTAGCTCTGTGCGCATCTGTTTTCCGGAAGTCGAAAGCAAATAGTCCAGAGGCCCTCGAAGGATCTGGTTATGGCATCAGATAAACAGTTCACTTCCAATGTTGGTACGACGCCAGAAGGCCCATTACGCAGGAGGACGTTACCTTTTCATCGCGTGATATCTTTGGCTCCTCCCAGACCTTTGCCGTTTCCAACGCTAGTTGGCTATGGCCCAACTGTTTCAGCTTCCCTATCATTGCGCTCACATGGGTTTTACTATCCATGATCTGGGTAGCTGTTTTAACCAGCTGCAATGACTTCCAGTAGATGCGCGACTGACCGGCTGGTTATTTGCACTCTGAGGTGGCCGCTTGGATCAAGAATAAAATCTAGCACGTAGTCCAAGAAGTAGCCATGTTTAGAGGGTAGGTTCAGTGCCCATTCAAATACCCAGCCATGGAAGCTGAGCTGGAGTGATCCTACGTTACGCCTCAATCGAGATTCATGCACCATTCAAGGTTGCTTCAGCCTGTTTGGGCGTACATTAAAGTCAATCAAATATAGAAATGACGTCAAGAAGCCGCCCTGGCGTTATAAGTGCCCTTCTGCCCAATTGTTTATTGGATAACTGGGGTTTGGTTATTGTAACATAAAGAAGGAGCGGAAGAAACATCCTGAAGCCAGGAGTCTTCTTTCCTCTGACCACTGATAAAATCTTTTGCTACGGTTGCACCGTAAGCTAGGTATCCACATACCGCACAAGTGATGAACCAAGGCATATCGGGTCAGAAAAGAGTCCACTGGCTCCCGGACTTCCATTCTGTAGATTACCACTGCTTCTTTGCATATTCCGCATCCAATTAGACCAACAATGATCTTAGTTTTACGTGAATTTGGAAAGAATTCTTACCAAAGAAGTAAGGATATGTTGGTCGTCGCGGGAGGGAGAGAATTTTGTTGTGGAATATACATGTATGCTCAAGGGAAGGAGGGCAGAACGAGGCTGTATCGACTACACATACGTAGCTTACTAAGGAGCAGATGCTCTTTAGATAAGCTCACTATATATGTTATTAAGGACAAACATGTATCTAGAGTAGCAGATGAAGGAAAACGAGAAAGATGAGGAACAGTCCCAGCCATGCTAGCGCATTTCCTCGCCCGCCGTGATACTGTCTCCAGTTATCTTTAGACAGCGGCAGGCTCGTAAACTCGCACACTGCCCCGCCTGATATTGTCTTTGATGCTATGTCCGCAGGGAGATCTCCGGCGTATGGAATGCAATATCGGCCGATCAGGGTATGAAACAAACCATCTCTCGCCTGCAGCCGCACTAGAAATTTTGACGTCACGTATAGAGAACAAACCCGGGAGTAGCGGGCGTGTCGGTACTGCTGTAGCACACGTTCGATGTCCGAAGGGTTTGGAAGGATGAGATTACCCTTGCAGCCACGGAGGTCGGTTATTCGCGTTGCCAGTGCCGCCGCATCCTCGATCGCCATATTTGCCCCTTGGCCAAGGTTTGGAGTCATCTGTGAATACGTCAGACTACTTAATATTCGGTTGCCGCATCGCCTCTGGAGAATCTGCATAGGTACCTTGTGGGCACTGTCACCAATGAGCACCATCCGGCCGTAGTGCCAGGTTTGAAACACGTTCTCCTCCAGTGCGGTCATTGAGGCTGTCTCTCGAGAATCCCATATTGCCCCGAACGTAATATTTTGGTAAATTACTACGTCTCGCAAACGCTCTGCTGCGTCAGCAGCATCGCTACTGGTAAAACGAGGGCTGTTCGGATAGATATATTTTTGCTGTAGCTTCTGGATGACAAGCCAGTAAATCCGACCGCACTTGCCCTGAATCATGATAATGGTGCGGTAGTTTGAGAATGCATTGACTTGTTCGCCTAAATTGAGGCCTTTGACAGGGGACGAGATCCCGAAGATGCAGCTGTATTCGACTGCCATGCCTTTGGACAGAGTAATCCGTTAATAAAAAGCAAAAAGAGAAACAAACCTTACATGCTGCAGAAATTATTCTGGGACGTACCTTTTTTCTCATTTTCTGTAACAATGGGGTCTTCCCCATCTCGCGCTGCCTTCCAGATCTCTGACCTGATACAACTATGGACGCCGTCGGCACCAACCACAAGATGGCCATGGTACCTGGCCCTGTCGGTAGTTGTTACGACAACCCCATCATCAGTCGCCTCAACGCTTTCCACCTTGGAGTTGAGATGCACCCTTTTGTGGCAAGAGTGTGAACGGAGAAGGATTTCCAGTACTTTCTGACGCTCCAAGAAGGCGATGGGATATCCAAACCTAAGCACGGAAAATACACAAAATTAGTAGGGGAAGAATTTTTTATCATAGCCAGCAGATTGTTACCTTTCATATATAAGCTTTGGATAGAGTGAACTGAAGCTGAAGCCGTCCGGATAGCAGATCGTAGCCGTTTGAAGTGGCTCTATGTGATCCTCAATTTTCCGATAAATGTCGAGCTGGTCGAGAATGCGCGCTCCGTTAGGCAGAATTCCAATAGATGCGCCCTCCTGAGGAGCGCCATCAGATGATTTCTCAAGCACAATATGATTGATACCTGCGCGCTCTAGGCAGTGCGCTAGCGTGAGGCCAGCAATAGAGCCACCAACAATAATGACAGTGAAAATAGACTGTTGTGCCATTATCCGCGATATATAGACCAGACACCGACAAGCAGCGTGCCGGTATTATCCTGCTGAATATCCTTTATCTACCACCGTGGTATGTGGAACCCACGTGATATAGTGCGTGAATAGTTTAAGATATGTTCGATGGATCGCGGAGTGTCTGAAAGTGCCGGTCATAGATAACCAATTCCGCGGTGACAATGGCGCTGCAAATGTAATCATGATTCGTGGAATGATACATTGGCGTTTCATCTAGGTTGCTTCAGGAACTGGAGTTGGGAAGAAGTGGATAGTCCAGCGTCTTTGCGTGAGGCCGTCCTAGGGCGATAGAGCAGCCCTCCTTGGGTGGCAAGAATTAGCCTATCTTGTAGGGCAGAGTTTCGTATGTACACTCTGAACTACTTCTGTGGTCAACAGCAACTTCACTGCCCATTTGTTCAATATTATGGGCCCAGGATTGCTTAATTCTAGTCAAGCATTCAAAATAGGGTTTGCTAACTGTGGAGAGTTAAGCTGTGGGCTAGACCTAACTAGAAAATTCTTGGAGATCCACTCCGGTTAATAGTCCGCTTGCTCTAGCCAATCAGTCGAGAAACTTCAGTGCGAGTATACGAAAACTTCAACTACCACCCTGCCGGTGCTCCTAACCGAAAAAAATAGATTAACTACACCCCTGTGGTAACCCACCGTCATTTGCTAAGTTTAGGAATATCTATGGCAAGTCGCGCATGGTGTCATTCCTGTCCCAAATTGGCTCTGGAAGAAGGATGTAACTCTATCCTCTAACATAGGATGTCTGATTACGTACCTCTACTTCCGCATCTGTACAAATACGGCGTCTTTACTTTGAAAATCAAAAGCAGTTGCCTCCCCGTTCACTTTTTCATTAATGAGATGTGGAAGGATCTTTGAGGCTTGACCCGGTCGCTTCACTACAACATGGGGCCACCAATCCTCTCGAACCTTATCCTGGACGATACCTTGACGGTTCAGCTCTTTGTACCATGCATGTTATTTGCTTACGCTATGGGAGTAAGCTTCTACCTTGTCAAGGTGCAACGGAGTTTGACCGAGCGCTCCCTCTTTGGGAAAAAACACCCGGCAACAATCACTTCGCACGAGTGCCCATATAGCTACATTCGCCAGATCTATGGTCATCATCACTGGGCCCCTTTTATCGAGCGGATGTCGCCAAATCTCCACAAGGACGACCCTAAAAAGTATGAGATCGTCAATGAGATCATGGACGCCGTTCATTTGTGTCTAATATTGGTCGATGATGTACGATTGTTACTTGAAAGATTGATGGCGGTCAAGCCACTGAAATATTAATGCTAACGAAAGCCTAGATCGCGGACGGAAGTCAGCTCCGGAAAGGACACATTGCCGCGCACAGGATTTATGGCTCTTCGGAAACAGCAAATCGCGCGTATTATCGAGTAACGCAAATACTCAGAAGAACAACCATCGAGTTCCCCCACCTGGCTCCTTGGTTGATGCGGGACCTGGAAGAAATCCTGCAAGGGCAGGACATCTCCCTTGTCTGGCGCAGGGACGGGCTGAGTTGTTTCCCGGTTGACAAATACGAGAGGGAAGATGCATATCGCCGGATGGCTTCTCTCAAGACAGGAGCACTCTTTCGTTTACTGGGCCACCTGGTGATGGAAGACCGCTCCATGGATGAAACCATGACACAGATTGGGTTTGTCCTTCCATTCCTGTATTAGAAAGTTTTCCATTTTATGGGCTTGCTTTCCGCCATTCGAAAAAAATCCATTTTGCTGAAACTTGTGATAGATGGTGTGCTCAGGTACAAAACGACTGCAAGAACGTTTACTCGCTTGAGTACGCAGACCTCAAGGGCTCCTTGGCAGAGGACCTGCGAAACCGAGAACTCAACTACCCCATCGTTTTGGCCTTGGATACTCCAGGTGGGAAGGATGCCGAGCGGGCCCTAGAGTCACCGGCGAGCCGCAATATACGACGAGCCATGCGAGTTATACAAAGCCGCAAGGTGCGTGCTCTCTGCGCTGCTGAAATGCAGAGGTCAAGCAATGGCGTCGAGGAGTGGCTTCAGTTGTGGAACAGGAAAGAGAAAATGAACTTGCAGCAGTAATTGGGGTAGTACTCGTGTTATCAAAAGTTTGGTTTTGACACTTTATTTGGCTATTTATCTTCCCATATGTTATACGTACAGATGATTCAGCAGCTGATTCATTTACATTTACATTTAATTTTATATATGTTTCTATCTCTAAAATAACACTTGATTAAAAATTAGTCTAGGCTAGAAGATAAAGGAGACTAACACTTCCTCACATATAATTACGCTTGTGAAGTCAGTGATAAAGCTGAAGTTTCTTGACTATATGCTCACCCATTGATTTCACTGTTGCCGTTCCAGCACATCTTCAATAGCAAAGTATATGCTCAAAGTGGGCTATCTTCAGAGCTGAAAAGCTCGCTACGGATGAAAAAGCCTGTTACCTAGGTTGCAGCTGATATATGTGGGTGAATGTAACGTCGCGGAATGGCGTCTAGGCCCTTGATTAACCACCATAGTGTACCAGAACCAGGTTACAGAGACCCCACAAGGGGAGAGATGAAGTAGATACTGGAGATAATTCTATGGTGCGCTCTTGCACACCTCTATTCGCTAATATTGAATATAAGTGATGATGCGTTCAACTTTTATGTTCTCTTGGTTTTGTAATGACGCGGTGCCCTAAGCGACCATGACCTGTACGCATTGTTTCGAATATTGAGTTGGGGGGATCGGCATGCAGAGAAAAAGGCCCCGAAATAGACGAAATCTCGCCGTTTCAGAATTTCGCGCAGCAACGTGCTGGTCTTTTCATATCCTATCGGAAGGTTCATGGCCCAGCAATTTAAGAGGCACCCTTCTCCTATGGGTTTGTATGAGTAGGCCGCGGATTTGGAGCTCGGTCACTAGTCCCTGGGTCTCATTTGCATTTAATTTTTTCATGAATGTCAGTTTGGTTTACATTACGCAGTCTTCCGCAGAAAAATGCACCCGGCCGGGGAATGCGGGCCGCCGACTTATACTTTAATGACGGAACGGCTCATTGGTGGAATTTGCTTCGACTCCAAACAATCTTCCAAACCCGGTGGATCTTCAAATGAAAGTGTGTTCTAGCCTTGATGGGGCCAAACCCGTTCTAAATTGACTGCAGTTTGACGGCTTAGTTGAGCTTTTTGAAAGTTCAGTAAATAACCGGATCCATTGTCCAATATGGGATGAAATATTTTAATCTAGTACTTGTCGCGTCTTTCTCAAATGCACTGTTTTTTCGCCCGGTTGGCAGACGGCGAATACTGTCTGAAATTATGTTAATGCGACAGCTCTGTGAATGGGTTCCGCCCCTTTCACCGCAGACATCGAACTGACATGGCACTATTGGTAAAAAGGGTTACAGAGATACTCTTCACTGGAGTAATCATCATCAGTGATCTTCCTCCAGCACCCCCTTCAGGAGTTTGTGACTGGCACGGCCATCCGTACCGGCAAATCACTGCAATACCCTATCCAAGGTTATGTACTGTACGATAAACAGACAAATTACAGTGGTTTGTCTGTACCGTCCGAAATGTATAGATCATCCTGATGCAACTGCTGACATAGATCGGCATCTTCACAGATATAAACAATACATACAATGTAGCAGCACTGCTTCTTCTACAACCCGGTATCAACATGTCCCAGCTGAAGGCTCCTCGAGCGACTTTCATCGACCATGAGGATCCTTGCCCCTCACTATTCTCAGGATTGGAATATGTCGCGGGTGGTTGGCCAACTACATTGCAATGATGCACAAATCCTTCCAAGACAGTTACTATGCAATGGCATTAATGCCGTTCTGCTGCAATATCGCCTGTGAGATTGTTTACGGCGTCATCTATCCTCCCGACGTAACGATTTAGGCAAACATTTTTGGGAGCTGGTTGACTCTCAATTCCATTGTTGTATACGCCGCCATAAAACTCGCTACAAACGAATGGGCACATGGGCCATTTGTAACGCGGAACCTCCCTTGGCTAGTTGCCGTCGGTATTGCTGATTGGATGTCTGCGCATTTGGCCTTGGCCGCCCACGTTGGACAGAGCTCCGCCGCGGCTTGCAGTTCCTGGTTTTGCCTACTGCTGCTTAGTGCCGGTCGGCTATGCCAACTGGATGTTAGGGAAGTACACGAGGCACGTCCTTCTTCATACGGCAAGTGCCCTCAGCCGTGTAACTGGTATTATACGAGCTGACTAATTATTCGTGACTGTAGGATCAGTCGTTTCGTGGGGACTGTTCTTAGGCTACCTTATGAGATCGTGCGACACCAATATCGGTATTCCAATGTTGTATGGCACAGTACCCTGGGCTGGTGGGCTAGTTTGGCCCTTTCTTGGGTGGATGGCTCATACGGAGCCTGCTTGTGGTAACGGAAAGCTGCCTATGATGGGCAAGCCACTTACCTAGATTAGGCCGGCCTCTCTGGGTGCCAGGGATAAAATGGAAAGAAAGTTTGACTGAGTAAATTGCAATCCAGACATTTCCCCTTTTGAATACTTGTCAGTAATAGCCACGTACACACTGCCCCTTCCCAAGGTAAAGGGTTATCGTTCAAAATTCGCGACAATGTTCCAAACAAAAAAAACCCGGACGAAGCTTAATTACAGGCATGACCGCTTGATTGACATGTGGTGGGATAGCATTTGCCTTGGCCACGTCTGGCGTTGCGTCGCTTTGTGGCCGTACGATTGGTCGAAATCGGAGATTCCCGGAGCCATTTACATGGTAGTACTTCGAGATAATACCATGTATATGTTCATAAAGCCGTGATACGTTCCTCTGCGCCAATTCGACCCAATGGAGAAAAAAGAGAGATTCCACCACAAATCCTATCCAATCCACGTAACCAATCGGCATGATGGACGTCAGGTGAAGCAATACGTCGTTGGCGAGGGTAAGTGACCATAATGGATCCGGACCGGTGTGGCGGAGGAAGCGCTGGCTCTCTAGGCCAGGAATGAAACGGTACACAATCATAAGGCTCTCATCATTCGCTCCCTTCGCCTGCAGCGACAAGTTACCTTGTTTGCTTGCAATGAAACTGCCATGGCCAACTGTGAGAAATCGGGGCTTCATCGGTATGTCTGGTACTGTAATGCCATCAAGCTATCTTCCAGGTTAAGCTCTGAAACGATATGTCCTTCTGTTAGCGCACGTGGCTTATTACGACTGGAAGCTTCACTGTCCACTTTCGGGAGATGCTTCCATTTCCCCTGGCAGGCGCCGCTTCTCGTCCGGCAGTTCGGTAACACGTAAAGGAGCTGGGATGAACCAAGCTGGCTCGCTTATGAGAGGGAGAGAAAAGTGCGAAGCCCCTTACGTCACTAAGGTACATATGAGTAAGTCCTAAACTGCACCGGCACGCTTCAAGCAATAATCCAAACGTCCAAGGGACTGCATCCAGAAAAGCCGGATTCCGCGGTTCCTTAAGCGACTAATGTTGTCGCTATTATTAACGAGCCGCGTTATCATGCCCCTTATTGGAATGCGCCATGCCCACCGTGTCACCCAGGGACTGCCGGAATCTCCACGGCCCGGAGAACACGCCCGCGTTTTAATCTGTAGTTATTAATTGATGAGTACCCATTCCAGATCCCTTTTTCCATCTCGCAAGTGAGACCTCACGTTCCAGTTGAGGAATGGAACGGGAAAAAGATGCCGACAAGAATTGAGTGGCTATAGATTTCAGCAGTGTTGTTGGTGGGCTACACTAAGTGAAGTGAACGCGGTAAAAGAAAACTGGCGGTGAGTATTCAATTAAAATAACTAAATTTCCCCAAAATATATTAAATAGATCGAATCAAAATA
>ERZ1673737.3598-NODE-3598-length-11595-cov-3.788388_pt1 | contig 11595 bp, 12 predicted proteins | sample MGYA00580211_ERZ1673737 | MGnify/ENA primary metagenome ERZ1673737 (study PRJEB41218, sample SAMN15661789) | gut metagenome | host: Homo sapiens | place: Canada: London | collected 2015-08-20/2019-03-30 | study: EMG produced TPA metagenomics assembly of... | reverse complement strand
CCTGCTTGAACTCATTCAAGACCCAGTCACGCTCGTTCTGCTGCTTGTCACCGTGGATGGCTGGAGAGAAGGTTAGTACGGAATATATATGCACCGGTTGCGTAGAAAACTTACAAAGCGCGGGCCATCCGTCCTGGCGTAGGAAACGGGTAATCTCGTCAGCGATACGCTTGGTACCAGTGAAAATGAGACACTTGTTGGAACGGTTCTCCATGATCTTCTCAAGGTGCTTGATCATCTTGTCGCGCTTCTCGAAGTCCGAAACGACCTCAACAATTTGGTGAATGCGGTGGTTAGCGGAAAGGTCCATGGAACCAACGTTGACCTGAATGTAGTCATTCAGGAAATCAGAAGCCAGCTGGCGGACCTCCTTGGGCCAGGTAGCGGACCACATGCATGTCTGACGGTCAGGGCGAATCTGGCCAATGATCTTGCGAATTTGGGGCTCGAAACCCATGTCAAGCATACGATCAGCCTCGTCAAGAACGAGGTAAGTAACACGACGAAGGTTGGTACGGCCAGCCTCAAGCATGTCGATGAGACGACCAGGGGTGGCAATGCAAACCTCAACACCACGGGAGAGGTCACGAATCTGAGGACCCTTGGGAACACCACCGTAGACACAGGTGTTGCGAATGCGAGAGGACTTGCCGAACTTGGTGATCTCAGCCTGAATCTGGACAGCCAATTCACGAGTGGGAGCCAGGACGAGGACAATGGGACCGTCACCGGGAGCAAGAAGAGGCTGAGCGTTGATGTGCACAATGGCGGGAAGACAGTAACTCAAAGTCTTTCCGGAACCAGTCTCGGCAATACCGACGACATCACGACCGGAGAGGGCCATGGGCCAGCCCTGGGACTGGATAGCAGTGGGCTTCTCGAAACCCTGAGCTTTGACCTCAGAGAGAACGTACTGGGGGAAGCCAGCCTCATCGAAAGTCTCAACGGGACGGGGAACGTTGGTACCCTGAACAGCCATGGCCTTCTCCTTGCGGAAGGCCAGAATTTCTTCTTCAGAGCGCTCGCTAACATCTGGGTGCTCCTTATAGAAAGACTTCTCGAACTTGGGGAGAGTGTTCATATCTGAACGGTTAGCAAACGACAGACAAAGTGAGAAAAAAGTGAGAACTTACCCCAGTCTTGCGTCTTCAGGCCAGCGCCGAGGTTGGACATGCGGTCACCGCCGGCACCACCGCCGAAACCACCGCCGCCTCCGTAACCACCACCACCGCCGCCGTAGCCACCTCCACGGCCACCACCGTAACCACCACCGCCGCCACCACCGTAGCCACCTCCACCGTTGGAGTAACCGTTGTCACCTCCGCGAGAGCTGGAAAATGGGAGTCAGCAACTTTCTGGTTTTTCTTTGAAGTAATGTAGTGCCTGTTTTCCGGAAGACTAGAGTCCCGGACAACCGGGACCATAAACTCCCAACTCAGCTTCCAAAGCCGCCAGTGACAAACGTAGGCTCAAAGCCATTTCACTCGTCAACAGCGTCAAGGATCTGGAAAGAGCACACGGAGAAACAAGCCCCGAGGACAGCCTGATGGAAAAAACTTACCGGTAGGAGTTGTCGCGCGAGTAGCCGCCACCACCGTACGACATGATGAATTCTGTGAGGATGAAGGTAGAATAGAAAGAGAGAGGGGAAGAAGATCCAAAGTAAACAGAAGATCAAGAGAGGGGGATGAAGAAAAAAAGAAGGATGGATGAGGGAAAGAAACTGCCAGGGGAGAAGGCGCGAGAAAAAAGTTGTGTTATCGGAGACGAATGGGGCCTAGCGTACTTGCAGTTTTCTTTTTTTTTGCGCCTTCCATTTCACGTGATAAGTCTGGATCGGGACCTAACCGCCTGCCTAATCGGGACAAATTAGAGTTGAATGCTGACTAATTGAATGCTGATTGGTGCGGTGAATTGCGGTAGAATCAGCCATGGATTGGAAGGGGCAAAGAGGCAAATCTCTTGATGGCAAATTAAGGTGATAGGAGAACATGATCGTAAGGATGATCTGGAATGATTGTGATTAATTACTAGGAAACTCTTGTGGAAGATGAGATGGAAAATGGCAACGATTTACAGTTGAAAAGTATAGGAAAATTTATAGATAGAATTTGGGATGAAAAGCGCATGGAAGCTGGATGGAAGCTTGATCAAAGCAGATCGGACAATGAGGGCTGAAATATCACAGGGTATAGAGGGTTAGATAGGCCGTAGTCAAGTCGATTCTCCGAAATCACAACGAAGTAAATAGGTGGAAATCGTCTTGTGGACACGGCGAAGGAAGGATAGCCAGCCCCTTCAACAAGTAGGAAGAAGCATCTCGTTTTGGCAGATTTACCACCAAACTGTAACAAGTAACGTGAAAAGAAACCACAAGCCTCTCATATGTCTATCTACTCCTTACCCCCAAGGCCCATGTCCCAGAAACAGATCTCCAACTCCGTAGCCCGGATGAAGATCTGGACCAGCTCTTCCATGCGACTAGGTGAGACCAGTTTCATGTGATCCTCCAGCAATGCTATAATATAAAACGATTCAGTCACTGTTTCACTCGTCGGTCATGAGTCAACTTACCTGAACCCAGTCGTACAGCCTCGGTGTAGTCCTCAGCAACATAGTTTTCAATCCATTTCCAGTACCGGTTGCCTTCTCGGATAGTGCCTTCTTCCATGTACAGTCTTCGTGCAATAGCACCGTATCCGATCAAGCAGGGCGCGAGGGCCATTTGGAGGGCTAGCCAGTCTTCGGATTGGCCGACATCCAGGATGTATCGGCTGTATGCAGTGCAGGCTATTGTTTCGGGGGTTAATTGTCTGGGATTGGTCAAAGAGGTAGAGGAGCTTACCGATGGTTTCGGGATGACGTTCCATCTCCTGCTTTGAAAGACCGAAGGAGGCGCAGTAGTCAATGTGCAAGGCCATTTCCCGCTGGATGTGCAGGACGATTTGGGCGGACTGGCGTGTAAATTAGATTGGGTCCACGAGATGTATTGGATTACATACTGCTGCTATTGAGTCCATGCTTTTCGCTTTGTATGAAGCCAGTGCATTACTGCGGGCAAATTGGACCTGCAGAGTTAAGCTTTGTTAACGAAGAGGCCTTTCAAAAGTACATAGAAAGTGTGATCTTACCAGGTAAAGATAATCCTGGACGAGGTACGCCTTGAATCGTTCGATGGGCAGGGTACCCTGGCCCATACCCTCCACAAATTCGTGAAGAGTGAACTTTTCCCATACTTGCTGCACATCAGGGCGGTCAAGGACGTACTCAAGGAACCGGCCACTGTATGAAAAATTGTCAGAAAGCCTTATCAATCGTTCACAAAGGCGGTCACATACGGCGCAAATGGCATAGTATAAATAGAGTGGAAATGGTTGATAGGTCCACTTCCTTTACCCAGGTCAGTGCTGGTTTTGATACCAACCTCAACGAACCGAACAGCACTGCGAACTGCTCTGATCATGTCCTTCCCTGAAGCAAGATTTGCAGCGATTGCCGATGCAAGCGAGCAACCTGTGCCATGTGTGTTCTTGGAGACCAGGAACTCTGTCTCAAACAAGGTGGCCGTGGTCCCATCAAAGAGAATATCCACGACAGTAGTTGCGTCCTTCGGGTCTTGAGGTATCTTCTTATCTTTAGTCAGAGGAAGATGTCCACCCTTAAGAAGGACTGCCTTAGGACCCAGGGAGCATATCTTCTTGGCGAGCTCAATCAGCCCTTCCAGATCTGTTGGCTCGGATGTTTCCGCACCAGAATCCTTCAATAGCAGCAGGGCTTCGGGAATGTTAGGCGTCAGAACTGTAGCCAAGGGAAGCAGCTTTGTTCGTAATTCCTTGATAGCTTTCTCTGGCAACAATTGGGAACCACTGGTGGAAATCATGACCTATTTATCGTGGTCAGCCTACACGGAATATCGACCAGTCAATCGAGCATACCGGGTCGAGAACAATAGCAGGGACTTTGTGAGTTTGCAATGTTTCCGCGATGACATCAATCGTCTCTGCAGATGAAAGCATGCCTAACCAGTTCATCAATGTTGCTCTCTTTAAAAATGCTTCGGTTTGACTTACCCAATTTAACTACATCAGCACCAACATCCTCCAGACCAGCATTGATCTGCTTTCTGACAAATTCCGAGGGGACGACGAAAATATCTTGCACACCCAGTGTGTTTTGTGCCGTCAACCCAGTTGTGGCAGTGAGGGCATAGACACCATGGGCTGCAAGGACCCTTTGATCTGCTTCGAGGCCACTGGAAGATGTTAGAAAAACCTTTCTGCATAGAAAGTAAATCAAGATAGAGATATAAGGTCAATCATCGGGTTGAGGCGAATTGATAGGGTACCGCTATTTTACCCTTTCGGACTTCGCCGGGGGTCAGGGTAGACTTACGCGCCACCAGAGCTATCAGATCCAGCAATGACCAGAACCCTTTTGACCGACATGATGCAGAGAACCAATCAAAATCGAAGAGGGAGAAGTTACGGAGGAAGAGGTGAAGCACGCCGGAGTGGGGTGGAAGAATCGGAGATAAGATAAGAGATATCAGAATACAGAATGTTCTACTTGCGATGAGCCGAGCTTTTGGCCCCCGATGAGCCCAGGTGCAGGCACAATGTAGCAAAGAGAAGTTAAAGTTGAAGAGAGAAAAAGAAACCTGAATTATGCAAATTCGTCGTAATGCTTGCCCGGACCCCATCCTATTTACATCCAAATCATAATTGAAGCATTTATTGTAACATGAAGCGGAAGAGACCGTCCATCTCAACCCATTGGCGTCCACACTTCTTCAAGTAGCTGTCGACAACACCCTTGATCGTACCGAATCGTATCCGGTTGAATTCTACAAGGGCGGCGATGCTGTCCTTCTTCTCTCCTGTCTCCTTCTCCGCTGCGCTCTTAGCCTTGTCAACGTCCCAAAGACCCGCAAAGTATAGGAGCTGGTTGTAGATCTCCTTCTCTGAGTACTCATAAGACATGCGACCGAGACAGCCTTCTGCTCGACCACGAGGACCGAGACAGCGATGTCCATACACGCTGATCTGGCGTGTGCGGTTTCCACATGATGAGTCGTCGCAAGCTAACCACCCTTCATAGTATCGTGAGGTTTGTTCACGGATCTGGTTCTCCAGCTGAGCGACAATGGTCAAGACTGCGAAGGGTTTCTGGCAGCTCTGGTTGGGGCAAACAATTCCGTGGGAGGTGCACATGTGCGACGAAGTCACCAGACCCTCAAATACCGACTGTTCTTTGCAGAATCGGCATCTCAAGGTGAATCGTGTGGAATCGGCAAAGCGGACGGAATCCGGAATTTGGGATTCGAGTGGGAAGATCTCGGCATTTTGCTGGCTGTTCGAACTGGAGGTGTGGATTTGGTACTTGCGAGTATCAAGGCCCAAGCACTCAGCAAGGCGGACGGCGTCGGTTCCAGGGATTGGAGCGCAGAGACGCTCAATAGGGGGGAAGATTTGTTTGAGGATGTAGAACTCGACGTCTGGCTTGAGGCCCGAGTCGGTCTTCAGAACGTCCTGCGGGCTGTATGATCGTTTAGCAGGCGGCAGAGACGAGGTTTCCGAGTCTCCGTTGGTCACAATGTATGATATGACGTCGTTGGGCCGAACATTTTTGCCCCTGGCAATGTCACGAAGAGCGACTTGCGCTGGGGGCATACTCTCCTTGTTAGGGTACTCCTGGGGTCGTTTCGAAAGTTTCTGTCAAAGAGTTAGCAGAATGAGCGGAGCAGTTCTGGGCTTCATTACGAACCGTGTAGATCACGTATTTCTGGACAGGAATGGTGTACTCCTTCATTCTGTCCGCAAGTTCGCGCAGGTACTCGTGAACTTTGTTGAGGACGACTTCCTGATCCTCGCCAGACAGAATCTCTTTGAGAAGCTTGGACGAAACCTCCTTTGAAAGGGCACAGTATTCACGTCGCTTCATATCAAGGCCCTTGACTTCAAGTTTCTCGACATACTTGCCATCTATCTCGGTCAAATTGACAGCAGCGTACTTCTTTTTGGCGTGTAGCAGGAGACGGCGGAAGACATTGTCGATGTCGATCTCCAGAAGTCGATAGCGCTCGTTGACTGATTTCTTGAACTCGTCCCCAACCTTGAGAGCGTCGCTCATATTGTCCATGTTGGTGTTGATCATTACCGAATCAGTATCGCCATAAATGACTCGCAATTGCTGACTTTCCGCCAGTTCCTTGGTGTTTCTCAGAATTTCACGTCCCTTGAAGGTGGTGAGCATAGCCAGGGGCCGGGCATAGAAGCGACTCTGTGTGTATCCCAAGCATCCGTACATGGAGTTCGCAGTCAGCTTGAAGGCCATTTGTTTTGTGTCCCACAAAGCCAGTTGCTCGGGCGTGGCTCGCTTGTCTTTCATCAACTTCTTCACTTCGCGTCGACGACCAACCAACGTTGCGATCAGCCGAGGTAGCACACCTTGGTCCTGGTCCGAAGAGGGAATATCTGGTACTTTTTCTTCATTCTCATTTTCGGTCTGTTTGTTTGGTTAGAACGAAGGTATGAGATTAGGGTGAGGTCCAAGCTTACCGAGGCTGTCCGGTCCACTGTGGTGAAACAAATGTTGTACTCTTGAATGATACTGGGGTACAGACTGTTGAAATCCATAACCAGGACAAACCGGTCGTAGAGGCCTTTCTCGGGCTCAAATACAAGACCACCCTTGAATTTGTCCTTCTTGTTCTTGTCGACCGCCTCGTCCTCGTCGCCATCCTGCATTATCTTCTCCTCTGCCTTCTGAAGACGAGAAGAATACTTGTCGGGGCAAATGTACTTGTTCCTATGGAACTCATGGAGCAGAATGTACTCATTTCGTTCTGCACGTGTACCGCTAAGTGTGCGTGCCCATGAGTTGCCAGCGATGTTAGTCAGAACCTTTGTGAGCGGCAGCATTTGAAGACGCAGAACCAATGCCGCAATGAAGTATGTATCCGTATCACAATGATTGACGAAATTCATGAGGCCTTCTTTTGTGGTTGCCCAAGTCTTCAATGCTGCCTCGGTATCCAGTTCCTGTCGCACGTTGCCTTGGCCCAGGTAAAGCTGGCACATTTCAGTTAGACTCCACGATTGGCATTTCGTCATGAGAGACTACCTAATGTCAGCATTGCCTTGTAATAAATTTGTAGGAGCCATTACCTTGCCCATATCGTTGGCTACGTCACACATCAATCTTCCGGCAATCAACTGCCTTTCCGCAAAGAAGTTGCCGCCCTTGTTGAAGTTCTTAGGCCAATCTCCGCGCCTAAGTCGACCAATACGGTGCCACCCCGGTGTCTTCTTCTCACGCATTCGGCTGAGCAGAATACCTAAGTCGACATCCTGCAGCTGGTGACCCATGATGACATCCGGATCCATTTTCTCAAACAAGGCTAGGAACTTGCTGAGCAAGAACTGCTCGGTCCTCTCCAGAATCACAGTACCGCGTTGTTGCTTTGCTTCGGTTTCGAAGTGCATTGGATATGAACCACTAGCAGGTCGCATAACAGTGAATGTCTTGCAGGGAATTTTCTCTGGGGAAGTAGTATCAGTGAGAGAGATTTCCTCGTACACTCTAGCACTCGCCACCAAAATCTCCTGCTTGTTTTCTTTGACATTGAGCTGCGTACGGAAAGCGAGACTCATGAATGTCAAAGGCGGGGTGTCCATACTCTCCGAGTCCGGAACGGGGCTGATTAGTGCTGGTTTGGTGGCCTGGCATTCAAACTTGCACCACGATGCATTGGTGACTGCGGCGAAGTCGGCCTCCTCAATTTTGAGCCAGCATGGGCCCATGATGTTCTTCCAGAGAACGAACTGCTCAAAAAGGGAAGTGTTGGTACCGAAGACGTTGGAAAAGGTCTCCCCTTTTGTTTCCATCGGCAAAGCAGCTTTATCGTAAGGATAGAGTAGCTTAAGATACTGTGCCTCCTTCGGGACACCGGGCATTTCGAATGCGTACTTCCGCGTGCATTCTTTGATCTTATGCATGCCGACCTTGAGCTTGGACATCATCTCGTCGACTTCGGTGTAGACGTCTTGCATGTCAACCTCCTCTTCAGTCGCGCGTCCATGCTTGTGTCTGTGTTCCCGAGGAAGAAAGTAGAGTTTTCGCAGAATATTGTCAATCTTGACGAACGCACTGGTGTAGGATCCATTCTGTTTGTTCTTCACCTTTCCAAACAAGCACAGACTGCCATTAACTTCCGTGTAGTCCAACCAGAAGAGGCGCAGGCTACCGTCATCTTCTACTACATCTTGAGCACGCAGTTTTCCGAAGGAACGCATTTCCGGAGCTGGGCTGCTGAGAACGTTCAACTTGCTCCGCACATCATTCCAAGACGGATCCATGACTTCCGGCATAGTCTTGACTGGAGATGAACTAGCCGGTTCCGGGAGGACTTCATTCTTGATCTTCGGGGGCGGTCGGCTTCCAGTCATGTTGATGCTTTCCGTCTTGACGCCAGAGTCACCCGTGACTTCCGCGACATCCATGAGGTCAATGTCATCATCCTCCGGTTGCTCGGCCTTGACTGGGACGATGTTCCTGCGCTCTACTGCCTTACTGATTGGAGATGAGGGCAGAATATCGCTCATGGGAAAATCATCGTCGTCTGGCATCGGGAGGGGGCCGTCGTCGAGGTCATCAGAGTGTAGTGCTTGGTCCTTCATTGGTGAGCTTGGCATGTCATTTTCGTCTCGTGGGTGAGCCTTCTCGCGGCGACGCTTTTCGGACAAGGGCGGGGAGAGAACGCGAACTTTGCGTCGGGCCTCTGACTTCACAATATTTCTAGTGGGGGCATTGTTCGATACGACGTTGGTGTCGACTTCTCCGAGTAGGTCGGCCATGAATGCATCATCCTCGGCAGTGGCAACAGGCTAGGAGCACCGTCAGGAAAATTACTTTCGATGTAATGTGCAAGGCGCACTCACCTTGGGTTTTGGTGCGGAAGACGTAGCTTGTCCACTGTTGAAGTACCTGGAGATGCCTTTGTCCATTTTCTCCTTTTTCTGCTGTTCTTCCTCGCGCTTTCTCTTAGCAGCCTTGCCTCGTGCGGGTAATTCGTCGCTCTCATCGCTGGCGTAGTCCACTGTTTGTTCATTCCACACTTCGCGGCCATCGTCTGCATAACCGGCACCATTATCGTCGACGACAAAATCGTCTTGGTCGAGGCGGTTGCGGATGACCTTTTTGTAACCATCATCATCGACTTCATCGTAAATGTCGCCCTGGTCTTCGATCTCGTATGTTGAAATTCGTTTCTTTCCTGAGGCGCGAAGAGCCCTCAGCTCAGCTAGCCTGTCCTGGGCAGAAGGCATGTTTATAGTATTGGAGACCACTGCCCATAAATCAGAATTGGGAGACAGAAACCTGGATTGGGATGACAATCCTTGCGGGGAAAGGGAGGACGAAAGGAGAGTCGCGCATTTGATCCAGGCGCGTGGACGCGTTGTATCGCGTCCGCGGCCTTTAATTAGATTATATCAGCAAATCAATTATCCTTGGGGCCTCAGGCATGATATATGCCTGAGGTGTCAATAATGCATGTAAGGAAGCTCGGTGCTTCGGAAAAACTAAAGACCGATATTCTCCGGAGTAATTATTACCCAGCACCCAGTCCGGATTATCTTTTATCCGGATATACGACGCGATTGTCGCCTCAGGCGCCAACTTTGAGCCCTAACGACATAGACACTTCACCTGTTTTACCACCAACCGCTATGGGTGCAAGGGAACCCTTTCACCCCATATTGCTTCCTAGTGCTGTTATATGGTTGTTTCAGGAATTCTGGCACAGGGATCCACAGTACATTCATGTTATAGTAGGTATGCATCTCTCGTTTGGCGCCGGATAGTGACATAGCGGGTCACTGTGGAACGGTTTACATCTAAGATAAAGTCCTGAATTATGTTAGGATGAAAACCAAAGCTACAATGAAATTGATACCAAGTTCAAAATAGAACGTAGATATGGTCAAGCCCTGGAGATAAGACCCAAGCGCCCACACCGACGGGTTGTTGAACGCTGGACCAATGTAGTTTGTCCAAATAGCACATTCCACGTACAGGACAGCGATGTATAACCATACACTATGGTGATTTCTAGCCATGTATGCAGGGAATACCTCTCCATGGGAATGGAAGGACTTGGCTATATGACCATTCCACCGTGCGATGCTGTGGTTCGTTTACAATTATGATGCTTTCTATGTCAAAGCCATCTTTTCGGTATGGGCGGAGTTCACCATCGTAGATAATCGGGTTGGCAGTAGCCAAGGAGGTAGACTGTACTGTAACGGCGTAAAATGCTAGAATTACCACTCCAAATTGTTGTCCTTATTGAGTAATTTGCTCTTGACTCGTCGCCGTCGGTGGTTTCACGATCTTTCTTCAACCTCTTGCGATGCACCATCCACGTCCCCACGAACCCACGCATCTTTAACCCATTCATTCTCTCCTCCCCCCGACCTTCAAGATATTATCGAAGGTTTTTTCGAAGCCACGGCTATCAATCGCATGACTTCGAAGTTTCAGACGAAAAGTCATCCTCCGGTCTACTGCATACTCCCTGCACCTTGAACTTGAGGCTTTTGGAGCGATTGGCCGGCCCTACCCCATACCAGCACACAGTCTTACCTGTTTGGCATCTGGTATCAAGAAGATAAGTTCTCTGATAAAGCCCCCACTGCATCTTACTGCCTCACTTGAAGCTCGAGGATAGCATTTCTAGAGCACATTTCCCAATACCGCGTCTTCGTCGCGCTTCAGCCACAACCAGATAAACCGACATGGATCCAATGAGTACAAAAGACGATCTACTCTACGATGACTTGGTATTACCTTTCCGTTGTCGGTTCTTGAGATGAAAACCAAGTTGGTGTTGAGGGATCATACATCCTATACCCGACCGGACGAGGGCTACCCATCCAATCCACACATCTTGTTATCAGTTCATGGGCTAACTTCTGGAACTACATCTCTAGACTGGCCGATCTTGTGCTGCTATAGGAACCCTCGAGACACCGCTAAGACCCGACATACGATTACACTGGTGATGAACGGACATAATCCCAGGTTGATGGATCGAGACCTTCTCTCCATCTGGCACACTGGATTGATGGACTGGCTCACCGATATTGAAACGTTCTTTATACACTATGACCTTTCGAATTGGTCCACCTTCGTGGGCCAACATGATGGCTGGAAAGAGCATTTTAACTGATACGACTACGTTCATTGTTCGTCGAATCCAGGTATGTCCCATCATCCTTACTTTACGATCCATCTGTTGGGTACATTGATTTGCGATTCTTATCACCCACGTTCTTTTCCTTGCTCATCGTCAATGATGAAACGTTCTTTATACACTATGAGCTTTTGAATTGGCCCACATTCGTGGGCCAACATGATGCCTGGAAAGAACATCTGAGGCGACAACACTATTTAGAGTGATTCCTTTTCCCAATCCCAGGTATGCCCCCCATCCTACTGTCTGTCAATACACTGATTTGCACGTCGATGATGAAACGTTCTATACACTATGAGCTTTTGATTGGTCCACCTTCGTGGACCAACATGATGCCTGGA
>ERZ1673737.3597-NODE-3597-length-11599-cov-4.738132_pt1 | contig 11599 bp, 15 predicted proteins | sample MGYA00580211_ERZ1673737 | MGnify/ENA primary metagenome ERZ1673737 (study PRJEB41218, sample SAMN15661789) | gut metagenome | host: Homo sapiens | place: Canada: London | collected 2015-08-20/2019-03-30 | study: EMG produced TPA metagenomics assembly of... | reverse complement strand
TGGCCTCTCTCAATTCTAGGGTTTCGCTTTCACAGGTTATCACGTCATGCACTACTCTCGCTGCACTTTATAGTAAGTGCAACTCCTCCATGAGACTGCCCAACCTTCTATGATGACTCCTTCGAAAAGAACAATCCGAGGAACAGAGTCCCCTATTACATGGGTGGACTCTCGACCGATGCTGATTTCCCTACTACTACACATCTGATCCCCTTTTCCTCCAATATCAAACATCCCAGCACAATGATTTCAAGATTATGCTGGCCTCTCTCAATTCTAGGGTTTCGCTTTCACAGGTTATCACGTCATGCACTACGCTCGCTGCACTTTACGGTATGAGCAATTGATCCCTCGATATGAACACGAAAAACCTCTGTGATGATACGAAAACAACAATCCGAGGAAGAGAATTCCCCATTTATATGGAGTGCACTGTCAACCGATGACGATTTCTTTTACTACCACATTGTCTGAGAGGTTTCCAATACCAAGCCGCTTTGAACGAGTTGGAATCAGTGATATTCCTCTCTAGATTCCAGGACTTCACCTTTGCGGCGGGTTTATATGGTATAATACCACATTGACTACTTCCTACGGTATGAACAACTGATCCAAAAAGAAAAGCTGAGATATTTTATGATGATACACATGTCATCCTTTTGAGGAACAGAGTCCTTGCTTATATAGCGTGGGCTCTTGGACCGATGCTAACAAACACCAAATTGTCTGATCTGTTTTGAATACCAAACCTCCAGAAACACTTGCCATTCAAAATCGGTGACTAACATTTTCCTCCAACCCTAGGACTTCACTCCGCATTCGCAGGTTAACCCGAACACAATACCAGCTTCGCTGTTCTTTACGGTACGTCAGATTGATACATGCATGTGGAATTGGATCCCCCTGGGATGAGACACCTGAAAAGAAATTTGACTCGAACCCAGTAGGGGGAGAGAATGAAATTCTCGGAACTGGCTGGAGGACTGTGATCCACCGTGGGACCCGACCAAAGATACAAATTTACTGTTTTCTGAGGGGATTGATTCAAATACAGTCATATATAGCCTCGTTGAGAAGCAACTGCTGACATTTCTTCTTCAACAAACGATATAGGATCACACTTCCCGGACCACGAGACGACAAGCTGGTTGCTGAGCTGGAGGGACAACTGGTGTCGGCGGTCATGGCGGCTCATTTCACAACACAACGGGGCAAATATGGACACAAGAAGCTCGGAATGCAGTACTGGAAGGAAGATCAGTGCTTGGTAGTCTGCTAAGACATAAGCTCCATTCGCACTTTCAACTACAGGTGATTTATTTCTACAAAGTATGGAATGTTGAACAGTGGCTAATTTCAGGACATCCCAGAGAAATCAGCAGCCGTCGTCGAGGGTCGTCACGCATTTGAAGGACTGTGGAGCGCGGTTGATCTTGAGACATCTCTACTGTATATCCCTCATGTACCGAGGCTGAAATGAAGAAGCTGGAGGATGGTGCCAAGCGAAATCTCATTTTCTGGTGCTAATACTATTCTGCTATGATGTATTGAAAAAGTGGCAGAGCAAGCTTCAAGTTAGGGCTCGAATCGATTCTGCTGCATTTGACCGGTGACGGATTCTACCACGCATTACGTGATAATGCCACGGCGGTGTAGATCTGCTACCTATACTTCCTCACCAGTGGCTAGGTGCAACTCAGACTAAGGTGCAGCTGGAGACCTGTGCCTTCTCAGTTAGACTCTGTAATGCCGTAACCGCCTGGGTAGCAACCTGCTTGCAAGATTGGGCTTTAGAATCTGTATGCACAAGACCGTCAAACCAAGGTAGAGGTTAGTTGCCTAAGAAAAGAAAAGTGATCCAAACGCCGCAATTACACTAGTTCAGAACCAGAAATAACAAGAAAGATTGAACAAGATAAAACCCAGTATCATTGAGTAGATTTTCCTGGCTATGCTAGGTATTTTTTCCAGCCGTGCAGGACAGCGCCAGTGAAAAACATAGGATATCCATCCTCAACACAGAAACCGGCACAGCAACCAGAGGCCATGTTTCCCAAAGACCTCCAGCCCGGTTCTCGGATCTCATGTACGAGCGGTCATACCGAACAGAAACCGCTCAATACACATTTCCCCGGGGATCCTCCCAATCCCCCACACAGTCCACCAAAGAAGTCATGGAAATGAGTCGTGAGAGAAAAAAAGACATAAGACAGACACGTTCCCATTTCCTCCCGATTGTAAACTTTTCTTTTCCCTTTCGCCGCGTAATAAGGTATAAGAGAGAAGAAAAATTTAACGGTAGGACTTCTGGTAGCGGGAGCGGGCACCGCGACCACCGAACTTCTTTGGCTCGGCACGGCGGTTGTCGGCAACCAGGAGTGTGCGGTCGTACTGAGCGAGAGCCTGCTTGAGCTGGTTCTTGGAGTGCTCATCGACGTACTTCTGGTAGTAGGCGACAATGGACTTGGCGATGGCCTGACGGATGGCGTAGACCTGGGAGGTGTGACCACCACCGGAGACACGGACACGGATGTCGACACCGGCGAACTTGTCAACGCCGACGATCAGGAGGGGCTCGTAGACCTAGATTTCAAACAGTCAGTTCTCAGACTGGTTTAAAAATTCGCCGTTGCCATTTGTTGGTTCGTGGGCGATTCGTTGCGAATCCCTTTTTTTCTTCTGGCGGGCGGGTATTGACGGGGCAAGTGTGCGTACCTTGAAGCGGAGGATCTCAGGCTGGACCAGAGAGAGGGGCTGGCCGTTGACCTTGACGAGGCCCTTGCCTTGCTGTAAAAACACTCAGCATGTTGTCCAATTGAAATGCGTAACCCCCATATCGCGCAATCCGTTGTTCGTAGACCCTTTCGAAAATTCCATATCGACTCCCAATTCTCCTCTTCCATAATAACTCTCCATGATCCCTTCCAGGTTTTCCGAAACAACGTGTTGACATCGAGGAGGGGGTAGAGGCGTCTTCATACCTTGCAGTGGGCGACAGCGGTGGCTATTGAAAATTGAATGTCAGCGCACAGATTCCAGATGACCTGGCATCGAAAAATTAGAGCTTACCCGTCTTCTTCTTGCCGAAGCATTGCACACTCGGGACGGAAGCCATGGTGGATGAAATGGCCCTTGTTGTCGACGGGGAGGGGAGTGTGTTGTCGTGGGAGATGGAAAAAGAGATCACTTGAATTCCCATACACACTGATTTGCCCTTCGGTGCGGGTTTCGCTTAGTGTGCGGCCGCTAAGACCGCTTTGGGTTTAGCTCGGCACGAGACTTAGGGCTTGGTCACATGACCCGGAGAACTTCGTCGGGCTGGGGAACAACAGTAACGTGAGAGGCCGATCAGATCAAGCGTTGAATCTCGGCCAGACTTGGGTGTTGGGTCTATCTTGTTGCTGTGATACTAAAGCGGCTATCCCGCTTTCATTACTTGTTCCACTTTTACCTATCCCGACCCCTTATTACACCCACCGTCATCTCAGCAAAATGTCGCAACTCGTCGGCAAGGTAAGTAGCTTCAATGCGGAGTCTGCCGGACCACCCGCGCATGTCCGCAATCATATCAATGGACCAATTCTAATATTTGACACAATAGACACGTCTTGCTTACTCGCGCGCGTGGCACTATGTCGACGCCGGCACGGATGAACGCTCCCTGGGCCGCCTCGCCTCGTCCATCGCCCTCGTCCTGATGGGCAAGAACAAGCCTATCTACGATCCCTCAACAGACTGTGGTGACTACGTTGTGGTTGCCGGATGCCATGATCTCAAGACAACAGGAAAGAAGCGCTTCCAGAAGAAGTATTATACTCACACGACGCGGCCGGGTAGCTTGAAGAGCATGACGATGGATCAGATGTTCGCTAAATGGGGTGGTGGTGAAGTGCTGCGTCGGGCTGTGAAGGGTATGCTTCCCAAGAACCGTCTGCAGGACTCTCGCTTGGCCCGTCTGAAGAGTAAGTGCCGGTTCCTGGTGGATAGACTTGTGGAGATGTACCCATTGTCCTCTCTGACGACACCCTCTACTCAATCCATGTCCCCCTGATATGAGTCTCAACTAACATACTCGCGCAGCTTTCGAAGGTCTCGCACACCCCTACAAGGAGAACATCGTCAAGTTCGGCAACAAATCGACCATGATCGGCGCCATGCCCGAGGTGCAAGAAGCCTTCAAGGCCGCCAAGCCCACCGAGCCCACCGCATAGAGCATAAATTTCTCTTCTTCTCCTGTTACCATTATCGTCATTTACAACGCGACCTCAACCGGGTCCGCGCGTGCCTGTATTCTATTCTGCGATGTTATGATCCAACCGCAAAAGCGCATGGGTTCGGAGTCCACCTGGGATATTGCTTTTGATTTACCATCTACTCTACCGTTGGCTTGGCCTCGGGCTTTTCTTTTCATTCTCTCCAGCCTGCAGTTTCCTTGAATTGGAATGTACTTATAGCACATACAATACTACATACTAAATAAGTTATTACGGGAAACAACTTGGAAGCGAAACGAAGTAACTTTGTGATGTACCAGATTGGATTCGTGATAGGGAGTCGGTATCCCAGAGGTATAAGAGGATGAGATATATGTACAAGAGAGAAAAAAAATCATGCATGTCAGAGCTCGCCGACAGTCCAAACCTAGCATCTACAGCTTAGCCTTCTGGCCAGCGCGGGCAATGGTGCACTTGATAAGACCATTGGGGTTAGACTGAGGAGCATAAACCTCGGCGTCCTTGCCTGTGTTCTTGAGGCCCTTGTGCCAAGAGAGATCTATAAGCGCAACGATTAGTCCAGAACCCCAAAGCCTGAAGCAAACAGGAAAGAAAGCAGTCAGAAAACGTACCAATCTCGAAGTAGTGCTTGTTAGGCAGCGAATACTCAACAGTCTCAAGCAAAGGCGCAACAGCAAGAATCTGCTCGCCCATCTTGTACATGGTAGCCTGAACACTGGCGCTGACATCCTCAGCGAAAGTCTTGAGGGTAATCTTGCGCGCAGCCTCATAGGCAGCATTGAACTTGCCAACGTCGGCCGTGACCTCCGCCACATTGGCGAACTGGCGCCACTGCCAGTTGGCAGCAACATCAGTGCTGAGAATCCGGTCCCAGGTCTCCTTGAGAGTAGTGTACTCATCACGGAGGAAACCCCAGAACTGGGAACCGGTGCTCTTCAGCACGGTCAAGCCCTTGATCGCGGAGTTAATGGAAATACCCTTGCCCTCGACAACATCGACTTGCACATCTCGGGTCTCGGCGCCGGGCTGGATGAACGAGTGGGCGTGTGGCTTGCCGTCGACGTCCATGCGCTCCCAGCGGTGGGTGATGATGTTGATGTGTGCGGCGTGGATGTGGTTGTACTTCTCGATGAAATGTGTGCCGAGGATGGAGCCGAACAGTTCGGGGGGTGTGACGGGGTTCTGGCGGGCTGTGATGTAGATGGTGTTCTTGATCGAGTCGGTTGCGACGATCACGCTGTTATCGGCCTTAGTGTAGCTGCGGAGATGGGTTAGTTGGTGTTTGATAAGGGTTAAGAAGGCGCTACTTACGAGGTCTCGATATCGCCTTCAAGCAGGACGCAGACGGTCATCTCCACGACTGTCTGAATGCCGGTCTTTGCATCGCGCTCCACCTTGAGCACGCGGACATTGTCCTTGCCGTAGCGGGCTGGTCCCAATGCGCTCATTTTGAGATAAGGGTAGGATAGAAAGATTAAGTAGGGTGAAAGTAGAGATTAATGCAAAGCTGAAAGAGAAAATGTGGATATCGCAAGCAGATACGCCAACTATTTAAATCACATCGCCATCGGGCACCTCCGATGACCGCGGATGGCCGTTCTCCACTCCCGATCTTATCGCTCAACTGCTCCTCTCATATCACAACTGAGTATGGCCTGACATACAGGTCTGGCCTGCGATTCCCGCCAATAACTTCCAATCTCACACCAAAGACAAAATGAACAAAAGCAAAAACGTGAGTCCATCCCCAGACTCTCGGCCCAGCCCGAACATCTCAAGATCGACACGAACCCATCAACATTCCACGCCCGGAATCCGAACTTCCGACTCCCGAATGCATACAGTAAGGTGTACTCCGTATAAGTTATTCCTCTCTACAGTCCACAGCAAACCCCGTCAGTTCCCACACTCCAAATCCCTTGCTGACGGGATCTCGACTCGCCTATACCGGGATCTACCCGTGGACGCTGCTCCCCACTTGTGTCAGCCCGTTCGGTTTCGGCGACCTCCACTGCGGATCGAGCCTGTGCGGAGAGCTGCGATCGTGGCATGGATGTGCTCACTTGTTACTGACGGATAATATGGTTTTACTGTCCCTTACTACGCATGGTCATGCCTTTGTTGTACAGTGCGGAGGATATGTCATGGTTTGCTTATTGACTTGTGCTTTTATTGTTGGGGCTGTTCCTTTTGGTCTTTTTGGTCTTTTTGGATATATGCTCTACAGATATTTCGAGTTAGCAATATATATACATATATATTCATGCTTCGGTTACATGGGCGGATGAACTATTTCGCTGTATACGTTGTGTCTGGAGTTTAGGTGTGTCGCAGTATTTACTACTGGACTATTGTCTTCTCCAATAACAGCGACAGGTCTTTTTTTTGTGGAAAGTATTTCTTATATATATTCAATACCATTTGGTCAAAAGGTATAGACAGAGGCTCAACACCACAGGGTACGACAAGCGACTTTCAAGGCGAAAAGCCGTGGCCGACACACCCCTGTCACAGCATATGCAGACATCCACCACGCCAACCAATCCAATACTCTACACGAATACGGCACGAGCTACCAAGTACTCATTTCCCCTCCAGCAAAGTGGCAATACCCCCCGAGACTTCTCATGCAACCAGCCAAGGTATTGAGCATTTACTGTAGTAGTGGCCAAGAAGGGGCGCCTGACAAAAGCAAAAATCAGTGGCGGGGTTTCATGCACTGGAGATCATGCGAGACTCGTTTAAAATACAAGCTGGCCAAGGCTGAGATAACAAGAATCAGAGTTAATGGAGATCTGCGCGTGGTTCATTATCATAGAATTCAAGACCTAAAGCACATAGAAACTAATATCATTTAACTGGCGAAGAAAAAAGCCAAAAGCAAGAAGTATAGCCGCGCAATAACAATCCCCAGCTAAAATCACAATCATCGAATCGGAAGCTGAGGTGTGCTCCAAACTCCGGTGCATAGAGTTAGTAGCGTCATGCACGCAACGACTATCTGACGACGTCTGTATGCAGTGCGCATATCATCACTCTAAGCAGAAATGAGAATATTCCGCGATTGGAGGGAGAGTCGAAATGGAGTGGTGGGCGAAGGGCCGCGAATTTCTACATGGGGACTCGGCTGACGGTTGATTTTTCTTTGTTGGACAAGGAGCCACGTCGCGTTTTGGTGTCTGTCATGTATTTACCTGTCGTGCTTTGTGGGGTTTGACTTGGTTTAGATGACATGAGCTGAGCAGGGTTGGGTTGTCATTTTTGCGAGAACAAAAGTTGTCTGTGTTGAACTGGCTTGCAGGCATTTTCTCTGTTTTTGGTTTCTGAGCATTGTTGTTCGTCTTGATATCAACAAGTTCATGTGGGTTCTACCAAGATCTAAGAAGGGACCCGGGGAAACTCGTCGACCATGGCTGCTGAAACTGCGTTCGTCCACAACGTTCATCATTGGCGCTGTCTGGATGTCCACTTTCTCGGTATGTGACTTGCATGGAGTTATCAAGCCGTGACTGACTTTGATTGGAATGAAGGAGTTCCTGCTATACGCCATGGTAAGTGTGCCTTCTTCCCTCGAGAAGGATGAGAACCATAATCAATGTTTAACAGATTGTCCCCGTCATGCCGACAGCACTCGTAACCCGAGCCGGAGTCGAGTATAGCCACCGTAAGTCCAGTCCTAGATTCAATGATAGATGCCCACAGATCGCATACTCACACCGGAACAGGCGAATACTGGGTCAGCGTACTACTCATGTGCGAAGCCGGGACATCCCTAATTCTCTGTCCATTATTCGGATACCTAGTGGACCGCGGGCGCACACGACGACTGCCATTCATATGTGCGCTGATCCTATTAGTTGGATGCATGCTGATCCTGCAACTGGCACATTCCGTGGCCGTGTTTGTGGTAGCACGTCTAGTCCAAGGAATCGCAGGTGCGTTAGTAGTAGTAGCTTCTTTCGCTTTGATCGGCGATGCCGTGCCGCAGTATCGTCTTGGTCAGACGATTGGGTACCTAGGCTCTGCAATTGCGTCTGGTTTCTTGCTGGGTCCGTTCCTTGGGGGGATTGTTTATAATGCTGGTGGGTATGATGCTGTTTTTTGGTTTGCGTATCCCATTCTTGGCATCGATATGGTTATGCGGTTGGCTTTGGTTGAGAAGAAGGTGGCTGCTAAGTGGACTGGGCCGAATGGGGACCTCGAGTCGGAACAGCGCAATCACGCTGCAGTACCGTGTGGGCCAGTGGCTGTTCCCAGGAAGAGAGGATGGATTATTTTGAAGATGCTCAAGCAGCGCCGAGTCTTGATTTCTTCCGGGGCGTTGTTTGTCCAGGGACTGTTGCTCTCTGCTTTTGATGCGGTACATTGCAGATTAGGTGTTGACCATGACAGCTTGCTGACTACAGCAGACACTTCCCATCTTCGTGGAGACGACATTTGGCTGGAATTCTCTTGGCATGGGTCTGATCTTTCTCCCAATGGCAGTTCCAGCCTTCTTCGAGCCCTTGTTTGGTGAGTACCGCGTCGGTCTCACGAAATGCATTCACTGATGCTGCCCGCTAGGCTTCATCACCGACCGATTAGGTGCGCGCTTCGTATCTTTCGGCTGCTTCGTAGCTCTCTCGCCCACCCTCATCTGTCTCCGATTTGTTGAGAAGAACTCCACTGGACAGATTGCGCTGCTCGTGGTGTTGCTGTTCCTCACGGGTATCTTCACCCACGCCTGCGCACCAGCCATGTACGTCGAGACCCAGCTAGCCCTCACTGCCATGGAGGCCAATAATCCAGGCGTACTGGGCCCCAAAGGTGCTGTGGCGCAGGGATTCGGACTGCAGAGTATGTGCCAATTTGCGGGTGTGTTCTTCGGTCCGCTCTGGGGTGGATTCGTGGAATATCGATGGGGGTGGGGCGCGATGACGGGCACATTGGGAGTTTTGGTGGCCTTGACAGCGATTCCAATATTGTGGTTGGGAGAGAGAGTTAATGAAGAAGCCAGGTGAGGTTACTCGGTAGGCAGCACTTAAGGTCTGTTCCACTGTTCGGTTGGACTATCCCAATCAGGCAACTCATCGGCAGTGATCCACTGCCCTTTTTGGTCTCTCGATCGGTTGACTTCATCTGTCTTCTCTTTATTTTAACTACATTTGACATTGGTCTCTCCTGCTACATAAATAGCGACTGATTGGGCTCTGTTCATGACCATGTCTCTTCAATTTCTACGACACGCTCCAAAGCTAGCGACCGCCATAAGTCTCATACTTCTGTACTCCTTGATATGCATGTGATCTGACTCTATTAAGAGCTCGCGACTATCACTTCAACATTCCAGAGCCTCATTCTCCAACTTCACTCACTTCAAACATACTACCACCACAATGCCACCAACCAACAAAACCTGGCACATCCAACAACGAACTAAAACCCAAGCAACAACCCAAAAATACACCTGCCCAGCAGAAACAACTCCCCACCTAGCAACCCTCCTAAGCTTCCCATCCCGCCGTTCCCTCCTCCCAGAACTACACGAAAAAACAAGCACCGAAATAATAAACCTAGCAAAAACAATTGCAACCTTCGAACCAGTCCGCCTACACGTCCGCCCAGAAGACCTACCCCACGCCCAATCCCTCTTAAATGCGCACCAGAACCCCAAAACCGCATATCCAATAACCCTAATCCCAGCCCCAACAAACCACGTCTGGATCCGCGACACAGGCCCGGTTTACGTGCGCGGCACACACGACAACACCCGCTACGCAATCGACTTCCAATTCTGCGAATGGGGCCACAAAACCGGTGAAAGAATCTACGGCAGTAGCGCCTCGCCCGCAGCAGCACTAGCGCTAGAACGCACGCCGGCGTACGCCGACTGGCCTGTTATGGACGAAGCAGCCATGGCCGAGAATACGAATTTCGCGCGGGCAGTGCTAGATCTGGAAAATGAGGCTGTGGCTGCGCAATTGCCAGACGCGAGTCCTGAGCCTGTTACCCGTGTCTCGACACATATCCGGCTTGAAGGTGGGGGTATTGAGATTGATGGGGAGGGGACGTTTATGGCGACGGAGAGTAGCATCGTTGGTCCCGCGCGGAATCCGGGTTTATCGCGGTCTGAGATCGAGGGGGAATTGAGTCGGTTGCTTAGTGTTACTAAGTTTATTTGGTTCCCTGGGCGTGTTGGGTTGGATGTTACGGATGTGCATATTGATGCCGAGGCGAGGTTTGTTCGGCCTGGGGTTGTTGTTGTTTGTCGGCCGCATGAGAGTGCGGAGAAGGTCCATTGGGAGGTCTATGAGGAGATTCGGGAGGTTTTGAGGGATTGTGTTGATGCGCGTGGGCGCAAGATTGAGGTCCATGATGTTGTTGAGCCGAATCCCAGGTTTGTGAAGGGGGATTTGCCTGGTGAGGAGGCTGCGCCGGCGGCTTCTTATGTCAATTTTTATTTTGCGAATGGGGGGTTGGTTATGCCTGCTTTTGGAGATGCGGTTGCTGATGAGAGGGCTTTTGAGTTGATGAAGAGTCTTGTTCCTGAGAGAGTTGTTAAGCAGGTTGCTGTTAATGCGTTGCCGAGGACTGGGGGTGTGTTGCATTGTGTTACGCAGCAAGTGCTGTAATTTTAGACAGTTATTGTATCTAAATTGGATGATATGATGTTGTATTGCTTTGAGCTAGCCCGATAAACCAGCAATATATGCGTATAAACCACTCGTTAACTTCAAATAGCATGTAACATTGATATTGGCATCGATCTGATATCGGAATCCATGCGCTTTTGGTCAGGCTTTGCATTGCAGGCGAAAGAGAGAATATAAGAGGTAAAGAAATCGCCCAAATCATAAGTCATGTAAGAAATCGTGTAATGTATGTCTTTTTGGGGCTTCGTTTGTACCAGCAAAGCCAATAGAAAGAAAGCCAGTCCCCAACCATCCAGAGACCCAGAGAAGAACGCCGTTCCCGGTGACGCCCGGTGAATGCCAAACGCCACACGAATGAATCATAAAAGAAGGCACAAGCACAAGCATGAAAATCGTAAATATCAAGTCCCACCACTGTGGTCCAGGGTGCAGTTTCGGTATCGAGTTGAATCAGAGGCACAACAGAGGCAGAAGTAAAGTAGAAGCAATCCCAGTATCATCACAGACTCAACTGATCAATGCTCCCAACCCTTCCGCTTCCCCCAAGCCGCCCGCCACCCTTGGTAACCATACCAAGGCGGTAAAACCGCTCTTCACCAGCCGGTGTCCGCCCCCCAATATACCACTTCTCAGGCCCAATAGCATCACGGAACCCACCGGAGCCACTGGAACTATCACTGCCACGACGCTGGCGATCAGCCGGGCCCCGGTTGATCGGAATAGGGGTGGACG
>ERZ1673737.3593-NODE-3593-length-11608-cov-6.618627_pt1 | contig 11608 bp, 13 predicted proteins | sample MGYA00580211_ERZ1673737 | MGnify/ENA primary metagenome ERZ1673737 (study PRJEB41218, sample SAMN15661789) | gut metagenome | host: Homo sapiens | place: Canada: London | collected 2015-08-20/2019-03-30 | study: EMG produced TPA metagenomics assembly of... | reverse complement strand
TTCGGTGCCATAATTATCGCAATACAAGCATTTAGTGGTTCTGTAGGTAATGATAAGGATAAATACATAACCAAAGAATTTATCGTCCCTTACAGTTCTTTTTCTATACTCATGGACAACTACTTTATGGCTTTTGCAATGGGGGCATACTGGAGGGGCTGAAGGCTCTAAGTAAAGAGTGATTTCATTACTAGAATCATCAATAGAGAAATCAGAAATATTAAAGTCAGGAAATATTTTTTTAAATAATAAATCAGTATGAAATTTAATTAGCCACAGAATTACGGAAGAACCTAATTATTGATAATCATACCTTATATCTAATAAAAAGTTTTCCTAAAAAAATAATATTAAGTTTAAATAGTTAGAAATTTGATCTGTTAAATAATGAATTTAACAAAGATCTGATTTTTGATATTAAAAAAAAATAATAAAATATTTTTTTTAATTTTATTATTAAATATCAGACGGTTATCTATAAAATATTAATTTAACTTGAATTTAACAAAGCGTCAATTTTGTTTTTACATGTGACATATATCATAAAAACACATTAAGAAATGGAGTTGATTATGAAAGTTTCTAAGTTATTTTCTGTTGTTTGTTTAACCTGTGGCGTAGCTTTTGCAAGTTCAGCATATGCTGCTAATGTTTCTACTGATGGCTCCACCTCTATGGAAAAGGTTATTGGTATTTTAAGTGAGTCTTACCACAACGCCAATCCTGATATTCAGGTTACCTATAATCCTACTGGTTCTGGTGCTGGTATTGCTGCTGCTTTAGAAGGCAGAGCTGATATCGGTTTATCCTCTCGTGGTTTAAAAGCTGATGAGCAGGAAAAGTTAGTTGGTACCACTATTGCTTTAGATGGTATCGTCATGGTAGTAAATCCTCAAAACAACTTAAAAGATTTATCTGTAGAGCAAATTGGTAAGCTTTATAAAGGTGAAATTGCTAACTGGAAAGAGTTAGGCGGTGCTGATGCTCCGGTTGTTTTGATTGGTCGTGAAGCTGGTTCAGGTACTAGAGATGGTTTTGAAACTGTAACTTCTACTAAGGATGCTTGCAAGTATCGTCAGGAATTAACCTCCACTGGTGACGTTATCACCACTGTAGCTCAGAATCCTAACGCTATCGGTTATGCATCTTTATCTGCTGTAAGTAAGAAGGTTAAGGTTTTAACTGTTAATGGTGTTAATGCCTCTGAAGCAACTGTTCAGGATGGTTCATATAAGTTGCAGCGTCCGTTTGTTTTCGTTACCTCTAAAGACAAAGCCTTATCTGAGGACGCACAAAAATTCTTTGATTATGCCTTATCTAAGGAAGTTGAACACCTGATTGTTAAAGCAGGTGTTGTTCCGGTAGCTAAATAATATAAATTATCTCTGAAAGGGCGGGGTATAACCCCGCTTTTTTAAAGGTTGTTACGATGATAGAATCGAATTCAAAAAAGATTTTCAATACCGAATATATTGCTGCGACGGTATTTTTAATCCTAGGTGTAGTAAATATCGCCTTTGTGTTAATGATCTGTGTTTATCTGATTATCGCAGGTCTTCCGGCAATTGCTAAGATAGGTATTGTTGATTTCCTATTCGGAACTAAGTGGGCATCTACAGCAAATCCCGCACAGTTCGGTATCTTACCTTTTATTTTAACCTCTGTTTATGGTACTGCAGGCGCAATCGTTATAGGTTTACCTTTAGGTTTCTTTTCAGCTGTATATCTCGCTAAGATGGCTCCTAAAAAAGTTAAATTGATTGTAGCCCCCATGATTGATCTTTTAGCCGGTATTCCTTCTGTAGTTTACGGTTTTATCGGCATGTTGGTCTTGGTTCCTTGTGTACAAATATTATTTAATATTCCTGATGGTTCTTCTTTATTTTCAGCAATTATTGTTTTAGCTGTAATGATTTTACCATCTATTATTAAAGTTTCGATTACCGCCATTGAAGCAGTTCCTGTTGAATATGAATTAGGAAGTTTAGCTTTAGGTGCAAATAAGATTGAAACCATTTTTAGAGTTGTGGTTCCTGCAGCAAAAAGTGGTATTGCAGCCGCTGTAGTTTTAGGTGTTGGTAGAGCTATTGGTGAAGCTATGGCAGTAATGATGGTTGCAGGAAATGTAGCTAATATGCCAAGCATTTTTGAATCTGTAAGATTCTTGACTACCGCTGTAGCCTCAGAGATGTCCTATTCCTCAGGTCTTCAACGTGAAGCTTTATTTTCAATTGCTTTGGTTCTATTTGTCTTCATCATGATGATCAATGCTCTTTTAAACATGATGCTTAAGAAAGGATATAAGAAGTAATGTCAGTTTCTCAGGTCAAACGTCAGATCTACAAGGCAAATATGCTCTCTTTGACATATTTATGCATTGCGATCACAATTTGTATTGTAGTCTTCATGATTGCATACATTTTCTTTAAATCTGTGCCGTATTTCTCTTGGCATTTGTTGTCAACATCTCCAAGTTATTTAAATGATACCATTGGTGTTTTGCCAGATATTTTAAATACGGTTTATCTTATCTTCACAACTTTATTGTTTGTTCTCCCAATGGGTGTAGGTGCAGCTATTTATTTAACCGAATATGCCAGATCACCTAAGTTAGTAAAAGCAATCGAGTATTGTATTGAAACTTTAGCCGGTATTCCTTCTATTATTTATGGTTTGGTGGGAATGTTGATCTTCTGTCAGTTCTTTGGTTTACAGACCTCTTTATTAGCAGGTTCTTTAACCTTGATGATTATGAATCTTCCAACCATCATTCGTACTACACAGGAAAGCTTAAAAACAGTTCCGCAATCCTATAGAGAAGGAGCCTTTGGTTTAGGCGCAGCGAAATGGCATGTAATTAGAACTGTGGTTCTACCATGCTGTATCGAAGGTATTGTAACTGGCTGTATTTTAAGTATTGGTCGTATGTTAGGTGAATCTGCAGCATTGTTATTCACCGCAGGCTTTGCTCATACTTTAAATGGTTATTTTGATGGTATGGGATCTGCAGGTTCAACACTTACAGTAGCTCTTTATGTTTATGCAAAAGAACAGGGCGAATTTGAAGTAGCTTTTGTGATTGCCGCTATTCTCTTATTTATGAGCTTACTTATCAATTTACTCGCAACATTCCTCGCACGCAGAATTCAGAAAAGAAAGGCAAGTTAAATCATGGAAATCATTTTTGATGTAAAAAAGTTTAACCTTTGGTATGGCAATACTCATGCACTGCACAATGTAAATATGGTGGTAAATGAGCATGATATTACTGCTTTAATTGGACCTTCAGGTTGTGGAAAATCTACCTTTATTCGTACTTTAAATCGTATGAATGATTTAATTCCTGAGGTAAAACTTGAAGGTAGTATTAAATACCGTGGGCAGGAATTAGTTAATAGTGACCTCAATGTTAGTAAGTTACGCAAAGATGTAGGTATGGTTTTCCAAAAGCCTAACCCTTTCGCAATGAGTATTTACGACAACGTTGCTTATGGCCCGCGTACTCATGGAGTTAGAAATCGTGCCAAACTTGACGAAATTGTAGAACGTTCTTTAAGACAAGCTGCAATTTTTGACGAAGTAAAAGATCGCTTAAAAACCTCTGCTTTAGGTTTATCTGGTGGTCAGCAACAACGTTTGTGTATTGCCAGAGCCTTAGCTGTTGAGCCTGATGTTTTGTTAATGGATGAGCCGACCTCAGCGTTAGATCCAATTTCAACAGGAAAAATTGAAGAATTGGCTTTAGAGCTTAAAAAGAAATACACCATCGTTATTGTTACTCATAATATGCAACAAGCATTGCGTATTTCTGATAACACTGCTTTCTTCCTTTTAGGAGATTTGGTGGAGATGGATAAAACTGATGTGATATTCACAAAACCTAAGGACAAGCGTACTGAAGACTATATTACAGGAAGATTTGGATAATGAGAAAGAATTTAGATGAGCAGTTACAACGCTTAAATAATAGTTTAATTTTAATGGGTTCTTTATGTGAGGATAATTTAGATAGCGTCTTTAAAGCTTTTAAAGAGCGTGATCGTGAATTGGCCTTAAATGTATATAGAGCTGATTATGATGTCGATACAAAATCTCGTGATATCGAAACTTTATGTTTAAATATCATTCTTCACGAGCAGCCAGTAGCTATAGATTTATTAGTAGTATCTGCTACTTTAAAAATGGTTGCTGATTTAGAGCGTATAGGTAATCAAGCTAGTGATGTAGCTCAGATTGTAATGAGTTTTGATTACAATTATGAAGGTGAAGATTTAAATCTTTTACATAATATGGCTAAAGAAGCCTCTTCTATGGTTAAGCTTGCTATTGATGCCTTTGTTCATCGTGATGAGGACTTAGCTAAGACTGTAATTAGACAAGATAAAGCTGTAGATGAATATTTCTCAATGATTAGAAAATCATTGATTTTAAAAGCCAGAACATGTGAAAAAGATACTGAACTATCTTTAGATGTTATTATGATGGCAAAATATTTAGAACGCATTGGAGATCATGCTTGTAATATTGCTAAGTGGGTTTCTTATGTCGTTACTGGCAAAATTAATACGGTTGGAGATTTGAGCCTATGATTTATTGCGTTGAAGATGATACCGATATCCGAGAGATTGAGCAGTACACTTTACAGTCTATGAATATGGAAACGGAGGTGTTTGCCGACGGTAGCAGTTTCTTTGCCGCAGTAGAAAAACGTATCCCTGATTTAGTTTTATTGGATATCATGCTACCTGATATGAGTGGTATTGATATCTTAAAACGCCTCCGTGCTGGGGCTAGAACTCGTAATATTCCGGTAATTATGGCTACAGCTAAAGGTGCTGAATATGAGAGAGTGAATGCCCTAGATTTAGGAGCAGATGACTATTTGACTAAGCCTTTTTCTTTAATTGAAATGGTTGCTCGTATCAACGCCGTTTTACGGCGTTGTAATGGTAATGTCCAGTCTGAGGAAATCGTCATTGGTGCATTATCTTTGAATGAGGCTAATCATGAGGTTAAAGTGAATGGACAAATTGTAGATCTGACCTTAAAGGAATATGAATTATTGCTTTTAATGTTAAAACGACAGGGTCGTGTTTTTTCTCGTGATCAATTGCTTGATAGAATTTGGGGTACAGAGTATGACGGAGAAAGTCGTACTGTAGATGTACACATTCGTACTTTGAGGCAGAAACTAGGCGGAATGGAGTACATTATCAAGACTGTACGTGGTGTAGGTTATAAGGTTGGTTCATAGAATTGATAAGTAAGGTCTTTAAAGCTGTATTTTTTTCTACATTATTGTTTTTGATCATAGGCTTAGCTTCTGCGTTATGGTTTGCTCATAATTTGATGAAAAAAAATGATGAGCATATGCTTTATGAATACACAGAAGCTTTAGTAAATGATGTTAACAATTTTAGTAAATATTACATCATGGATCTAAGCTATGGATCTTTTCGTGTGACTTTAATAAATCCAGATGGCACAGTGTTTTTTGACAGTAAGGTTAAAAAAGTACAACAAATGCCAAATCACCGTGATCGCAAGGAATTTATTGAAGCTACCGAAAAAGGCTCTAGTTCCGTTGAACGCTATTCTGAGACCTTAGATACAGAAACTGTTTATTATGCGGTAAAACTTAATTCAGGAGAGGTTTTGAGAACCTCTTTTACTACAGAAAATGTTTTTAGCATGACCTGGAGTTTATTTTGGTGTTTTATCGGTATTGTTGTAATTTCTGCTATTATTTCCGCTTTCATTGCTTACCGATTATCAGTAATTATTGTAAGGCCAATTAATGCTATTGATTTAAATCGACCGTTACAAAATGAGGTTTATACTGAGTTGGAACCCTTGGTTAGACGTATTGATATGCATCAAAAACGTATTAACGATTTGATAGATAAAATTTCTAGACAATCTCGCGAAATGCAGACCATTACTGCGAGCATGTCTGAAGGACTTGTTTTGTTTAATGGTTTAGGCGTAATTATCAGTATAAATGAAAGCGCTAAAAATATTTTTAATATTGATGATAGTTGTGTTGGGAAAAATATTTTAAGTATCGATCGCTCTACTTTAATTCGTAGATATTTTGATAAGGGCGAAGAGCTCAATAATAAAATTGAAGATTTAGAATTAAACGATCATTTTTATAGAGTTTTCTTCAATAAGATTGATAGTGAAGACAATCATTTAGGTTATGCCTTATTAGTAATTGATGTTACACAAAAACGTATAGCAGAAAGGCAACGTCAGGAATTTACAGCCAATGTTTCACATGAATTAAAAACGCCTTTACAATCTATTATTGGTAGAGCTGAACTTTTAGAAAATAATTTGGTAAATCCTAAAGATATCGTGCCTTTTGCCAAACGTATTCGCAAAGAGGGAGAAAATCTTTTAAATCTTATTAACGATATTATTCTCTTATCAAGATTGGATGAGGGAAAGCGTTTGGAAGATGAACAAATTGATTTGACTCATGTATTTGCTGGTATTAAAGAGTCTTTAGAAGATAAATGCAATGACATGCAGGTTTCTTTAAATATTAAAGGTGAAGCCCCGAAAATTTATGGAGTGTTCCGCTATTTTAATCAGATGCTCTTTAATCTTTGTGATAATGCCATTAAATACAATAATCCTGGAGGCCATGTTTGGGTTGATTATAGTCATGATGAGAATTACATCTATATAAATATCAAGGATGATGGTATTGGCATTCCTAAATCTGCACAAATGAGAATTTTTGAGCGTTTTTATTGTGTTGATAAGAGTCATAATAAATTAAGAGTAGGTACAGGATTAGGTTTATCTATTGTTAAACATATAGTTTTACTTTATAAAGGTTCTGTAGAGGTTGAAAGTGAAGAAGGTAAAGGATCTACTTTCAAATTGAAGTTTCCAAAAAATACTGTGTGTCAGGCATTTTTTAAAGAAATTTAAGTCTGAACTTTTAGCTAAAATCTAATCTTAAGGATTGTTTTCTATATAGGGAACAATCCTTTTGTTTTTAAATGAGATTTATTTATTGCTTAATAATTGTATAGAAATGTTAAGAGCTTTGAGTAGCTATGGTTTTTAAGTTTGTATGTAATTTAAAGATTTTCTTGCTTTGAAATTTGAGTTTTAGTGCAATACTGACAGCTTAGATGCAGGGATTTATACATATTTTTATGGAGTTTGCGTGATATCGCTAACAGGTTGCGTAAATATTTACGGCAAAATATCCAATCAAAATTCAAAATAGTATCATATAAATAACAAATAAATATTTAATTTGATTAAGAGAGATGCGTTTCTTTTGAGGAGTTTTTACCATGCAACAACATTTAACTGATAAAAATATTGCGCTGGATTTAGTTCGCGTAACAGAGGCTGCAGCTTTAGCTGCTGCGCGTTTTATAGGTCGAGGCGATAAAGATTCTGTTGATGCTGCTGCAGTTGATGCTATGCGTATCGCTTTTCAGGGAATTCATGTTCGAGGAACAGTAGTTATCGGTGAAGGTGAAAAAGACAATGCTCCGATGCTCTTTAATGGAGAAAAGGTTGGCTTTGGAGATGGGCTGGAAGTAGATGTCGCTGTAGATCCTATAGATGGAACTTCTTGTGCGGCTTTTGGTAGACCTAATGCTTTAGCTGCAGCAGGTATTGCTGCTAAAGGTTCTATGTTCAATCCAGGACATAGCTACTATTGCGAAAAAATAGCTGTAGGTAAAGAGGCTGCTAACGTAATTGATCTTGATGCTCCTGTTAAAGATAATATTTTGAATGTTGCAAAAGCTTTAGGCAAAAATGTTAGAGAGTTAAATGTTTTTGTTTTAGATAAGCCTCGTCATGCTAAGCTTATTCAAGACGTAAGACTTGCTGGAGCTCGTGTCATGCTTCATCAAGAAGGTGATATTGCTGCTGCTATTATGGCAATTGATCCAAGATCTCAAATTGATATGTTAATTGGTATTGGTGGTACCCCTGAGGCTGTAGTTAGCGCCTGTGCAATTAAGGGCACTGGTGGACAGATGTTGACTCGTTTAGCTCCTAAGACTGAGAATGAGCGCGCCGCTATTATAGCAGACGGCATCGATTTAAAATTGATTCGCGGGGTTGATGATTTGATTACTTCTGATCAGTGCTATTTTGCTGTGACCGGTGTAACTGAAGGAGAGTTATTAGAGGGAGTTCGTTATAAGGGTGAGTATGCATTAACCTCTTCATTAACTTCTCGTGGTCGTACTGGTACTCGTCGTTATATTCAAGCATGGCATGATCGTGCAAAGCTCTCTAAGATGAGTACTGTAGTCTACTAATTTAAATTTGTCTTAATTAAAAAAGGCAATTCTTAATATAGACCCCGTCATTGATTTTTAAGATTGATGACGGGGTTTGTGTATGAATTTACTTTTTTTTATTTGTTTTCATAAATGAATTGTGGCTCTTGTATAAGATAATTAACCTATAGGTGTTATTATATTAAAGCTTAAAATAGTTTTTTTAATTTGCTAAAAAAGGCTAAAAAAATGAAAAAAATTACTGCAATTATTAAGCCCTTTAAATTAGATGATGTTCGTGAGGCCTTAAGTGCTAATGGTATCTCAGGTATGACTGTTTCTGAGGTAAAAGGCTTCGGTAGACAAAAAGGTCATACTGAACTTTATCGTGGTGCTGAGTATGTAGTCGACTTCTTGCCAAAAGCTAAAATTGAATTAGTTGTTGCGGATAGTGATGTTGATGTTTGTATTAAAGCTATCAATGCAGGAGCTCATACTGGCAAAATTGGTGATGGTAAGATTTTTGTCAGCGATGTAGAACGAGTAATTCGCATTCGTACAGGTGAAGAAGGAGATGATGCTATTTAGTTTTATCTAAATAATGTGTTGTTATGTATGTGATTTTTGAGTAGAGCTACCAATGGTCAAACTTTCTTTAACTTTAAAATGTTTCTCAGGTGTAGTTTTAAGCGTAGCTTTGCTTAGTGGCTGTTCTTCAACACCTCCTAAAAATCCTGAAAATTTATGTTCTATTTTTCAGGAAAAAGATAGTTGGTATATGGCCGCCCATAAGGTCCATGATCGCTATGGAGTACCCATAAATGTAGCAATGTCGATTATGGCTCAGGAATCAGGTTATGTTGAAGATGCTAAACCACCGATACGATGGTTTTTGTTTGTACCATATGGCAGAGGAAGCAGTTCTTATGGATATGCCCAAGCCCAAGATGAGGTTTGGGATGAGTATGTAGCTGATAAAGGATCTTTTTTCTCGGATCGTGATGATTTTGCAGATGCTTTAGATTTTATCGGCTGGTATATGCAAAAGACCAAACAAAAAAATAATATTCCTTATAGTGACGTTTACAATCAGTATTTAAATTACCATGAGGGCTGGGGTGGTTTTCAAAGAGGTAGTTATGTAAATAAAACATGGCTAAAAGAAGCAGCTTCTACGGTAAAAAATCGTTCTGATCGTTATCGTCAACAATTATTACGTTGCAATTTGTATTGATATTAGGTTATACCCATGCCTTTAGTTGATAGTTTTCTTGTAGATCATACTATTATGCCAGCTCCTTCAGTGCGCTGTGCTAAAGTGTTAAATACTCCTAAGGGAGATATTATCGAAGTTTGGGATTTGCGTTTTGTTAAGCCTAATACTGCGATGATGCCAGAAAAGGGTATTCATACCTTAGAGCATTTTTTTGCAGGATTTATGCGTGAGCATATCAATGAACCTAATCTTATTGAGGTAATTGATATTTCTCCTATGGGATGTAAAACAGGTTTTTACATGAGCCTTATAGGTCAAGCAGATCCCAATAAAGTTTCACTGAGCATGTTAGAGGCAATGCAAGATATTGCTAATCTTAAAGATGATATTAAGATTCCAGCTTCTAATGCTTATCAATGTGGATCATGTGATCTGCATTCTTTAAATGAAGCTAAGGCTATTGCAAATATGGTATTAAAAGCAGGTATTGTAGTTGTAAATAATGAAGATATAGCTTTAGATTCAAAAAAAATCCAGGACTTGCAATAGTGCGCAAAGCAGTTTTTTTTGACCGTGATGGAGTGATAAATATCGATCACGGTTATGTTGGGAGCATTGCTAATTTTGAATTCATTAAAGGAGTAAAGCAGTCTTTATCAATTATAAAGAAAGCTTCTTTTCTTACTGTTTTAGTGACAAACCAATCAGGAATCGCACGAGGATTTTATACAGAAGCAGATTTTAAAAAGCTGTCGTTTTTTATGCAATCAGAACTAGATCTTTATGATGCTCGTTTTGATTTGATTTTGTATTGCCCCCATCACCCAAAGGCCCCGCTTCCTGAATATAGATGTGATTGCTATTGTAGAAAACCTAAGCCTGGTATGCTTTTAAAAGCAAGTTCTTTGCTAGATATAGATCTATCTCAATCAATTATGATTGGAGATCATGCCTCAGATCTAATTGCCGCACAGAGCGCGGGGATCAATACTTCTATTTTATTGGCAAATAGACCTTGTAAAGAAATAGAAAAAGCTCCTTTTGCCCAGGTTTTTCCTGATCTTTCAACTTATGTAAATACAATGAGAAATATTTTCAAAAAAAGTTAACCATAAAGAAAAATTAGGAATAGAATTAGCAGTACCTTTTATACAAAAGGATGATAAAGTTCTTTAGTAAAATATATTTGCTTTGAAGAAGATATTAAATTATTTTTCATAGCAATGTGCTAAAGTTACTTTTTTATATTAGAATACAAAATGCAACGGAGCATAATGCTTCATTGTTATGTTATAAAAAGTTTTGGAGATAAAAATGAACAAGTTCCAGGCTATGTTAGGCGTTGTTGCTGTTGGTGCTACTGTTTTAGTTGGCTGCGCTGATACCTCTGCTTTAGAGGCTAAGATCGACGCTATCCAGGCTGATGTTGATGCTTTAAAGGCTCAGCAGTCTAAGTTAGCTAACGATGTTGCTTTCGTTAAGTCTGATGCTGCCCGTGCTAACGAGCGTTTAGACAACTTAGCTCGTCGTTACAAGAAGTAATTTCTTCATGTAATGAAAAAAAAAGGCTCATTTATGAGCCTTTTTTTTAGTTAAGTCTTAAAAAATTTAACATAATTCGCCAAAAGGGAGCTTCTTTTAAGGTGGGGAATGTAGGCGGAGTTGGTGAATATCATCATAATGCCACATATAAAATATTGTGGGGTTTCTGAACTCTATACCTGAAAAGATAGCGTAAATCACAGAGGATATTCGTAATCATTGCAGTCCTCGCTAAAGCGGGAAATTCTTTATCTATAGAAGAAAGAGGATTCACAATATAAAACCAATATAAGCTTAATTAAAATTTAAAAGCAGATATAAAAACAAATAATCTGTATAAATGCATAGTTTAAGATGTCGATAAGTAATTTATTGACAGAATATAAAAAAGATTTAATATAAATAATGCACGCTAAAAAAATGTGTCTAGAATTGAGTGTAAAAAAAATAAAAAAAGATTAAAAAATTGTTGACAAGCAAAATTAAATCTGTATAATACTCAATCACCATCTCGCAAGATGGTAAACAAAAAACCTCCGAGCGAGGAAATAAAGTTCTTTAAAAACAAGTACGGACAATCTGT
>ERZ1673737.3588-NODE-3588-length-11626-cov-4.439201_pt1 | contig 11626 bp, 7 predicted proteins | sample MGYA00580211_ERZ1673737 | MGnify/ENA primary metagenome ERZ1673737 (study PRJEB41218, sample SAMN15661789) | gut metagenome | host: Homo sapiens | place: Canada: London | collected 2015-08-20/2019-03-30 | study: EMG produced TPA metagenomics assembly of... | reverse complement strand
GACTAACACGAAGAACATGAAGACATCATCCAGTTTCGACACAACAGAGTCCAAGTCCTTCAGCGATGCGGTGATGGACTTGCGCTCGCGACCAATATCCACACAGACGGCTTCCAATTCCTCCATGGAAATGTCACCATTCATATCACGATCAAACATGGCGAATGCGGCCTCGGCTTCCTCGCTGTCATCGAAGGCAGCCTTGAGATCACCGCCGAACACCGTGTCAAAGCCATCGCGGACAAAAGTGCGGTAGAGACGACGGGCCATGACCTGGCACCCCGAGGTGGTTCGCAGGAGAGTCAGGATGACCTGGTAGGCATCGGTGCTGCGAGTGGCCGTGCGACCAGTGACATCGGCCACGACGGCGCCAGCCACATCACCGACCTTGTTTCCGACCTTGTTCAGCGCGCCAACGGCCTTCCGCTGAGCCTTTCCAGCGTAGTGCAGGGGAGTCTTGGTCCCTGATGCACCGGATTCTTCCTGCTTCTCCTCAAACTGGTCGTTCTTATCGGGTAAAGTGTTGCGAGAGAACTCGTAGAGCTTCGTGAGACTACCAATCTGGAATTTGTTGATCTCAATGCGGTCGGCGTAGGTGCGGAGATGGAAACTGATGGCGATCAACTGGATGAGGATCTTTTCGATGAAATTGAGGATGGTCCAGACGAAGATGACGATGATGATCTTGTTGAGGGTGTTCTCCCAGCTCCGCGTGGTCTTATCGCCGTCAACGTGGTGGTTCTTCATCGTGGGCAAGAAAGAAATCTCCACGCCGAGCCACCAAAAGAACAACGCCGCGTGGAGCTCCAACTGCTTGGCCATGTCGCGCCATTTCTTCGCGTTGTTGGTGAAGATACTGGCGAAGAAACCGACCACAATAGGCACACACTTTCCGACGAGCTAGACAACCTATTAGCAATAGTCTGGAAGCAATTCGCAAGTTCAACTTACCCGACCGGCCCAGAGAGTTAACCAGACGATTTCCAACCAAATGGAGAACCACATCAACTGTACACCACCGACACTCGCATTGCGAAACTTGAGAGCACCGACCAGCAGGGGAATCAAGAGAATTAAAACCACAGGGGCAATATAGGTCAAGTAGCGCACGAGGAAGCTAGACTGGTGCAGCCGCTTCACAAAGACAGCAACCTTGGTATTGGGCGACTCAGGAGGCTTGTAGATCGCGGCCTTTTCGTGCAACGGATTGGTCGCCTCGTCGAACTCATCCACCTGCTCGGAGCGACGCGAGCGAGCGCGACTGATCGAGTTCTTATCGTGTTCGTCATCGTCGTGGGTCGAGCGCGACACCACGCGCTCGGCCTGGAGCAGCAACAAATCGTCCTCGAGTCGAGTGGCCTGCTCTCGTCGCGCGGAGGGGGTGCGCATGGGAGGTTCATCGTCGGCGACATCGTAGCTGGTGTCAACTTTGAGGTGGCTCGGATCGCGGCGGGTTTCGGGTTCGGTCACGTAGGTACCATCGTCGGAGGTGGGGGAAACGTCATCGTCGTCTCTGTGCTTGTCCTTGGGTTGTAGATGAAAGTTCTTGCGCTCGTCTATAGGCGATGACATGTTGGCACCAGGCCAAAGGAATGATGGGGGAAGAATGTGAACGTGGCGATTCTGGTATAAAGCGAGTGAAAAGAAACGTCCACAGGTAGAGACAGGGAGTACAAAGAGAGAAAAGAAATGAGCGTCGAGTTTCGAGTGAAACTTGGTGGATCTAGTGGGTCAAGACCAAGATTGGTCTGGACTGTCTGGACTCTATGCTTGTGGCTTGTGTTGTGTTATCGTGAGGCAAGGTGAGGTGAGGTTGTAGTTGCAGCTATAGTTGGATCTATAAAAACCTCACGTTCTGCATTTCTACCTACATCTCCACTCTACACAATTAACTTAATACTATACTATACTAGCACATTCAGGAGGGCTTTTCAAATTACTTCTTGGCAAGTCTCAGCCAGCAAAGCATCGATGGGCATTGAGTTCCGCGCATCTCTGACAGGCTCATCAAGGTCCACCAACTCCACTACCTCCACCCAGTGGCGATTGTGATTTACTTGGAAATCCCAGACTGCATGGACATCTTCACTGCATAATTTGCTGAATAATAGTGTTATCTCGCCTGCTATGAATCAATCTGAACTTTATAAGATATAAAAGTATCGAGGCACGTAGGTAAACAGCCCCCTGGACCCCTGGTTGAGTCGTGATATCATTCATGACGCACAGTTGGACCTGTCCTGTCTCGAACCGATCGATCCATGTAAAAAACTGTAAACGTAAACGCAAGTGTGAATGTAAAGGTAGGCTGTAAATGCAGATCAACGCACAGGCCATTACCACTAATGCACCTCGAAGACGTGAGAACGAATAAAACGGCAAAGACTCGGGTTCGCCTAAATGAGTGGCGTCGTGCTCTGCACCAACTGTGTCTACTATAATTCAAACAAAGTGTGGGCCGCGCTGATCTCTAACAGTTGACAGCAGTCGCACGTTGAGGTGGACACGTACGGGCCGCGTCCCAAAAATAGGCGTGGCTCGGTTCTCGAGTTACGAAGAAGCAGTATAGAAAGGAGAACCAGCGTCAAGCTGGTATTTAATTCTCACATGGATGAAAAGTAGACTATCATCGCTGGAACAGTGCAAGGAAAGAGATAAAAAGACCGGAACACCCTGCTCCAAGAGTAACAAACATTCAGACATAAGAGACGTGAGGGAAGGGATACGGTGTGATGCCGGGGAATCCCCTGGTAAATAAGCACACAAAAGTTGTACAGAGCAAGGAAATGTAGGTGCGCAAAAATATGTAAACAGAATAGAAGATGATCGTCAAATCGAAAGGCGCTTGGAGGCTACTTTTATCGTTTGAACGCGGAGCTCAAGTCCGATCGGTGTCGCTCAGGGGGCCGAGGGGTCTGCTCCGGATCCAGACTGGGGGAGGGATGAAGAGGCCGTGGGGTGGCGTCAGGGTCGGGAGTAAGACGGAAGTCAGTATCTGGACCAAAGCCGGAGTCGAGCGTGTTGCCAGAGATCTTGACTTCAGGGGTAATCGGCGGACCAGAGAGATGGGGAATGCCATGGGCCAATTCCCACGGCGGGGTGGTCTGGCCCTGGCTAGGCTTGGATGCAGGAGATCCAGAGTAGATCGAGGTATCCTGGTGTGACAAGGAGGGCCGGCGGTGCTGAGAGGTGGATGGCCCTGACCTTGAAGAAGTTGGAGAGTCCCGAGGACCAATTTGATCGTCTCCTTCTGATTCTTCAGGAATGCTGAGGCCCTCAAACCGATCCTCCAAGCTCGTGCTAGCAGGCGATCCCAAGGACCTATCGCTCTCTTCATTGTAAGCCGAGTCGCCTTGATTACGAAGCGCTTCCCTCTCCTTCTTCAGGAGTTCTTCGCTGCCACTGACAACACTGCCACGGCTGTTGGTTCGCATCATTTCAATGCCCAGCTTGGAGCCAGGGCGGCGGTTTCGAGACGGTGGACTGCGACGTGTTTGAGAATTGCCGAGTTCTTCGTCCTCGTCGTCGCCCGATTCAGCACCTTCGTAGCGCTTTTTCTCCAGGGACTCCCGTTTGGCACGGATGGATTCACTTGAGCGTTGTTTCCTGGGCGTGAGACCACCATTTGCGTCCATGGCAGCTGGTGCAGTGGCGGCGTGAAGGAGGTGGGGAAGAGGAACAGCCTTAGGGTCCGGGCTACCAGGGTGCTGGTCGTCCGATATACCCAAGCCTCCGTGACTTCGATCCCAGTCCTCAGTGTTGCGACTGATGATAACTGGCACTTCATCGGATTTGACGGATTCCATATCACCAAAGACACTGCTGCTCATTGAATCGTCGCGACTGGATCCTCGGTATGAGCTGGGAGGGTTTAGGACAAATCCAGAGGACGCCGAACTAGGGCTATCCGCAGTGACGGGAGCAGTAGAGCGACCGCCCGAGCCTGGAACAGTGACGGTTTGGGACGCATTGTAGTCGGCGGAATGAGGTTTCCACATGCACCATTTCGACAAGGCATCGGTGAGCTTGGGCAAAGTTGGTGGCTTCTGGATCAGCGCGTCAAAATTGTGATTCTCAGGGAGATCTTTCAAGTAGCCAGTAACAGCAATGATTGGAGTGTGCCGATTGGCGCTTCGTGTCTCCCGCACCATGCGGGCGAAATCAACACCGTTGACCTGGGGCAGTCGGTATTCAGTCATTATGATATCGAACTGAACCTCACTGAGGGCATATCTGACTGCCTCCGCGCCATTCGTGACAGTAATAGTCCGACAGCGAAGTTTTTCAAACAGCCGTTCCATGACCAATCGCGAGACAGGATGGTCCTCACAAATGAGCACATCCAACGGGCGGAAGAAGGGCCCTTCTTGAAAGTTGATCTGGGATAACCGCCGAGAGCTTTGTCGACGGCGTTGGACCTTCAGAAGTGCTTTTGTGCGAGGGTCTTCATTGTCAGAAGAGGATGGTGAGATATCGAATAGTTGACTGCGGCGTTTATGGTGGGTGGGCACGAAGCTCTCCTTGGGGAACGAGGACATGTCCCCATCCTGAGATCCAATTGTGTGCGAGCGAGCACGGCTCGCCGGGACGCTACCATGGCGTTGGTTGTTGGACATCTTCTCAGGAGAATGGGCTGGAATCCGACTGGCTTTGACTGGAGACGAAGCTACAGAACCGAGTCTGAGGTTTGGCATACGTCCTTGCTCAGCCGAGGACGGCTGGAAAGTCCCACTGGATTGGTGGGATGTGGTTGAAGAGGATCCAGAAGTCTTGCGCCGTTCCTGGGTCGTCCCAGTACTGAACTGGACCAGGAGGGGAGAAGAGGGTTGCGATGGTCTGCTTGGGGACGAATTGGATTGGCTTAATCCCGACGGAGAAGATGGTCGGTTGTTGCCCTTGTTTTGCGACAAGGTTCGTTGAAGTGACATGGGGAGCGGGCTCCCTTCCAAGGAGGGCTGACCTGAACTGTTGGGTGTCTGAACAGCGGACGACGGATTTGGTTGTCGGTGCTGTGCCTGCATAGCTTCCTGGCGCATCTTCTGGATAACATCCTTGTTCGCCTTCTCCAGCATCGGCAGATTCTTGAAGTTGAAACTGCCAAAGTCATCAGCCATAGCCGGTTCGCTCAATCTCCGACTTCGCGAATCCCGAGCGTCGCGGACGTGAGGAGGGATATGCAGTGGCATCAACGGCCGCTTGGTTGAGTTCACCTGGGATCGGACTTTGAATAGTGCATCGTGGGGGCGATCGGGTCCGGTCGTAGCTGGCGGTTGAGGCGAGTGCTCATCTTCCAATTCCTCTGCAAAGGTCTGAAGGGTGGCACCGCGGGCATCGAAGTATTCCGTGTCCTCGGGATTTTCAATGTTGGGAACGAATTGTGCCTTGTCTTCAAGCAAAGTATCCCAATTGATCTCAGATAGCCATGGGTGGCTGCGAATCTCTGCTCCGCCGTTGGGGAACTTCTCTTCGGCATTGGCCCCAATCCGCTCGCGGGGGTTGAGGGTCATGAGCTTGTTCATTAGATCCAACGACTCTGCCGAGGTGTACTCCTCTGGATCATCAGGCCAATTGATCCTGCGATGAAGAATGTTTTCAAATACTTCGTCGGGGGTCGCCGCGTTGAAAGGCGGATAACCAAAGATAAATTCGAACATGATGCATCCCAAGGACCACCAGTCACTGACTTCATCTTGCCCAACACCATTGATGGTCTCTGGGGCCAAGTAGTCGGGGGTACCAACGAAGCGTCGATCATGGTCTTCTGGGTCAAAGAGTGCCATCACCGGGGGTAGCATGCTTTGCTGGGGAGGTGTGTTTTGTGCGAGTGGGTTGCTGAAGGTTGGCTGAAGGGGGTGGAGACAAGGAGACTCGCCTGACTCACTTTGGCCCTCTTCGTCGACCATGCTGGTTGAAAACATGCTCGGTGATGACACCGATGGTTCATTGTGGTTGTCATTGAGCGAGAAAGTTCGGAAGATTCCATTGAGGCCATCACTGCCCATACTGTCACTGCGGTATCCCGAGGCGCGACGAGAGCTCTGCCGACTCAAGCTACTCTGGTTGAGGTTGAAGTACGATGGCTGACTGGCAATGGCATTCACTTCCGGAGTGATAAGAGGAGTGGACCCTGGGGATGAGCTGGCTTGAAAATCGAATGAAGCCGACCGTGAAGATGTGATTGATATCGCACGAGGAAAAGAGCCTTGTTTCAGCAGATCAGGAGCGGCCTCATCGGGGCTCTTCAATACACGCTTCTGCCGTCCGACCAAACCCATTCGTGAAAGTCCAAAGTCAGTCAGCTTCAAATGGCCGGTTTGGTCAATCAAGAGATTATCAGGCTTCAGATCGCGATGGACAATGCCTCGGTTATGAAGGTGTTCAACTCCAAGAACAACCTCGCCAATGTACTTTTTAGCCCAATCCTCAGGAAGACCACCAAGAACCTTGACCAGCGAGGAACAGTCACCACCATTGAGATACTCCATCACCAAGTAGAGGTAGTCTTTGCTGGAAAAGGTCCAGTAGAGCTTCGCAACAAAGTCACTCTCACCTTGCCACATCATGATAGCGCGTTCAGCTTTCACGTTGGTGACCTGGTTCTTGGCGATCATGTCGGCCTTCTTCAGGACCTTCATGGCATAGTACTCGCCTGTAGCTTTCTTTTTGACCAAATACACACTACCAAAAGCACCTTTGCTGATTGGTTTGATGATCTCAAAATCTTTGATAGATAGTGGCGCTGGTCGAGGTTGTTGGCTCACGGACGGCAGGCGGGGAGAGGGTGGTGGCTTCGCAACATCAGAGGACGTCGCCGATGACTGCCTTCGGTGGTGACGATAGTGGTGCGCCAACTCACTTGCGTATGTGGAAGGGGATACGATTGGGGAAGGTAGGCTGTCAGCGCCGCTTGATATGCGAGGTTTTGGCATGCGCAATGGGGAGTGCGGACCAGAAACCCGGGCGGGAGAAGGTTGTCGACGAGGAGAGCTTGAGAGCCCAGGGAGCACCAAGCTTCTCCGCTTTCGATCAAAGCTCCTCTCAGAAGAAGGCGAGTCTGTTCGCACAGCTCCTGGGAAAGCAGAAGAAGGCAGACTGCTGTCACTACTCTCTCCAGCGTCAATATCCGCCAAGGAAAGGCCCATGCGATAAGGCTGGGATGTACCCAGAAGTCCTGCAGCACTCTTGTGAGACCTTGGGGTGGGACATTCCATGGGACTGTTGGAACCTGTCGAGACTGCCACCGAAGATGACCTCCGTTCTGGTTGTGAGAGCAACGACCGTTCGGGTGAGTTTCGCATGGACATAGTCAACGCAGATGCTGGTCGCCGCGGGGAGGGCGCTGCTGGCTGTGGCTGCGCTTGTTGTTGCAAATCCTGGCCTATGGGTTGTGACAAGGGTTCTTCCTCGATGTTGCTGCCAATGTCATCGGGGGCAACATGACTGCTAGCGATGCTCTCTGGCGGGGCTTCTTCGTCGGAAGAGCATGAAGAGTCACTAAGCTGGCCAGAGGCTATGCGCTCTGCTTTGCTGAGTGCTGCTTCAATGCATTCTTCGACCAACACCGTGTATTCGATCCGAATACGCTCGGCATATTCAACAATCTTGCGATGACGCACAACAGCATCAACTTTCGCCTTGGCAACCTGTTCGGTGTCTCCCGCCAATGCGGCCAGACCCTGCTCCTGTTCCAATGTATTGGAACTGGGGGACTGCCACTGGAGGACCTGGGAGATTCGAGATTCAGACTGTGGAGACAACGTCCGGAAGTCCTCTCCATCAGTCCGGGCGGATTCCTTGATCATCGGCATACTAATCTCCAGAGATGTATCGCATAGGTCAAGAACAAGTTCCACAATACGAGCCAGTGGTCTCCGCACGGTGAAAGAACGGGGTCGATTCGGCATAGCACCAGAGGCGGAGTGATCTCGCGACCGAGGTGGTGTGCCGGGTGCTGAGTTACTGCTGGAGACACCACCAGATGATGGAGCGGAAGTGGTGGGCGAGGGACCAATGGACAACCCCTTGTATTCCGCTTGAGGGAGAGGCGTCGGATTGCCATCGCCGCCGACCAAGGGCCTGCCTTGACGAGCTTCTAGGGCATCCAACACCTTGACAATGACATGCCGATGCTCATTCAAGTTCTCCTGTGCCAGTTGAACGTCCATCTCCGCCCGGTGTTCCTGCAGGCAAAGATCCGAATGTTTCTCGAACCACCACGGTGTGATCTGGCGTTCACAGATGCGACAGAGGACAGGTGTTGGCGCAGGATGCTTGGAGGGGTCGGGTTCTGTTGCTGCTGCATCCGCTAGTTCGGTCAGGTAGTTTGCCAGTACCTCCGCTCCAACCCCCAAAGACTCAACGAGCAGAGGCGGCAGATCGATTGTTACTTCTCTTGGCTCGGTCAGTGGTCGCAACATCCACATGGTCTGTCGTCGGGGAAGGTCAGTGAACCATCACGGCAATTTATTTGAAAGTCAACTCACATGGCCGCCTTCATCATCTGTCCGATCGTAGACCATAATTCCCTGTCCCTCCATATTGAGCACATTGTGATTCTGCTCTTCCGCGGGCTGGGAATCCTCGACAGTCTCTGTGTTCGTTGCACTCTTCTCTTTCGCGACCGGTGGCGGTTCCGGTGCGTATTTCAGGACTGAATCCGGCCCCATCTGTACCGCGAAGCGAATAAAACGACTCCGCGAATCATCCTGTTTCATCGATTCAATCGAATCCCGGAATACATCCTTGTTGCCCAGGAGAATCTCTGAGATCATATGCCCTTCCACTGTCTCGGGCGATGAGCCGACCACTTGTTTCCACGATGGGCTGACCCATTTAATGCGACCTTCCAGGTCCATATCCACAATGATGTTCAACGTCTGTTCTGCTGCCTCCTTCAAATCTTCCCGTTCCTCCCGCATATCATCACTCAACGTTCGAGTCATCTTCGGATCGATGTTCCGGGCCTCCTGCCTGAGAGCAGTTACGGCGGGAGGCGCGAGGAATTGGGGTTTGGGGGAGTCATTGCTGGCCATGCTGATACGCTCGGCGGAGCGAGTTGGAGCTTCGCGGGAAACGGCGGAGACAAGTCGAATAAATATGGGAGATTGTGTCAACAACTATTGTAGCGTTCAGCAGAACCGTCTGCAGGGCAGAGCGGGTGCCCTTTATCGAGGTTATTGATTCATCCGTAGCATCAGCTGGCCATGATGAAGTTCAGGAACTTGGGGTTCAATGATCCCACCGCGATACAAATCGCAGTCTAGTGATCCGGAACACGTTCTGAAACACGAAATGGAGGTTAACGGAGGGAATGGCGCGACAGCAACGCGCTGGATAATAGACAACCCCTCAAGATTCACAGAGATGGAAGGAAAGAAATGGAATGGAAAGGTGAGGTGGGAGAGGAGGGAGAGTCGGGAGGGGATGTGAGGGCGGTGATTGGCACATTCCCACACGTACTTCTGTACTTCCATTTGAAGTGCTTTTGGATCTCGAAAACATTAGAACATGCGGTTATTCGGCGTGATTTGAGTGATTTAGCTGTTAATGCCCTTGCCTCTACGAAGTTGGCATAGAGGAATTGCACTATAGCCTACTCTACCCTATTAACCTACTACTCTTCACCTAACCCACTGCTATCAACCTACCACTATTAACTGCTATTAACTACTATTAACTACCCTACTTGTACTTTACTACAAAGCCAAGCCTCCTGGGGTAATCACCTGATAGAATACACATAACTGTACCCCAATCCCTGTCCTTGCAGAACCGGGGATGGACCAGTTCCTACTGGTTAAGTATAGGCCACTGAAGATACTCCCCGAGTAAACTTTACGCTTCTCTCCCCAATCACATCCTCTGGCTCTTGCCGTGTCGAGTCTATGACGAGAAAGTATTACGTCTTGTACTTGTAGAGTTGAGAACGACCTCAGTTTCAGTTAACTTATATATATTCCATGTATATATTTCCCCTGGACTGTAAATTCGAATCTTGGTTCATCTACATATGCCTGTGTATATTGGTAGACACCTGCAAGTATAAGCTCTCGTTTTAAACAGTCAGTTTGGTTTACACGTATACAATAGTAAATATGCAACACATCAGGCCATACTGCCCAGTGGTGTCCAGGTCGACACCTGAGGCGAGAAAATAACTAAATTTGTAGCCTTATATAACAGGCATCAATATTACTGCCTTGTAGCCTCAGGCATTAAGGTGTCAATTTGCGCTGCTTTGTAATGTTACTGCCCATCGGTCTCCCTTCAAGCTTCTACAGATAATTGTAAGGATCTCTCGCGTCATTTAGCATTTTGTTGTTTTCCAATGTCCCTGGCGCCGACAGATGACACGGCTAGACGTAGGCGACCGGGCAGGAAGTATACGTCCCGCGCCTGTGAGACATGTCGACAACGACGAGCCAAGGTAAGAATCGTATATCCCTGACACTGCATTCATGGACCATATTAACATGAAAGCTCTACAGTGCGATGGTGTCCGACCATCATGCTCACGCTGTCTTGACCGTGGCGTCCAATGTCAGTACTCGACTGCGGAGGATGGCCGACAACCAGCTCCCAAGTCCTATGTGGTCATGCTGCGTAACAGAATAGAGCTTCTGGAGCGTGTCTTGCACTCTCGCGGGATTGATCCAGACACTGCGATTCAACTGTTGGGCCAAAAGGATAGTCCTGATCGAGAGCCTGACGCCGAGTGGGCAGAGCCCTGCTCAAATGTCGATGATTTATGTACCACATTTGACGGCGCACTCACATTGGATGAGTCTTTGAACTTTGACCAAGATGGCGAGGTGCGATATTTTGGGCCGACAAGTGGGCGGTTGCTGTTTCGCTCTTCATCAAAGGGTGAGTCGGAGATGGGCCTTTCTAGCAGTGTGGCTGATCACTTCAAGATCCGCCCAAAGAGACGCATCAAACCGACGGTCCTTACACATGGGATTCCGGCACTGCTTATGCAAGTCAACCTCATGAAGACACTGACCTTTTAGCCGAAAGCCTGATATCCGACGAACTAAAATCCCATCTGATCGATTTGTATTTCGAGTGGGAGCAGCCGTGGCTGCAAATGGTGAACGAGCAGCTGTTTCGAGATTCCATGAAAGATGGAGGCCGGTATTTCAGCCCACTTCTGCTAAACTGCATTCTAGCTATGGGGTCACGATACTGCAAACGCATGGAAATCCGATCAGACCCCAATGACTCGAACACGGCCGGCAGGGTGTTCATTAAGAAAGCCGAGAAATTGATCCAGAATGATCTTAAATGGCCCAAAATTACAACAATACAGTCACTGGCTATTCTAGGCATGGCCTATATAGTAAGCCCTACCTCGCCATACGGAATGAACAAGACAAACTGACTTTCGAACTCAGGCAATGGGGTCTGACGCCGCTGGGTGGCTTCATCAGGGCATGGCCAATCGTCTGGCGCTGGATATGGGATTGAACATGGATCCATCCGTCCTCTCGGGGGCAGTTGCTCTCCCGAGCATGGAGATCGAGTTACGCAGGCAGATTTACTGGGCCCTATATTGCCACGACAAGCTGTCAGCAAGCTACACAGGAAGGGTTTGCACGTTACTGGTACGTTTCAAAACCTCGATTCT
>ERZ1673737.3583-NODE-3583-length-11659-cov-3.628576_pt1 | contig 11659 bp, 13 predicted proteins | sample MGYA00580211_ERZ1673737 | MGnify/ENA primary metagenome ERZ1673737 (study PRJEB41218, sample SAMN15661789) | gut metagenome | host: Homo sapiens | place: Canada: London | collected 2015-08-20/2019-03-30 | study: EMG produced TPA metagenomics assembly of... | reverse complement strand
CAGCAAGTAGTATACCATCATTCCAAGGATGGCAACACCTCCAGCCAAGTAAAAAGTGGAGCTGTTACCGGCATGTTCCTGCAAGGGGGTGAAGCATTGTGTTCCGACTGCAGCGCCTGTTCTGCCAAAGCCTGTCGCAACGCTATATCCCATGGAACGCATAGCAGTCGGGAAAGACTCGGATGAGATAAGTCCAATCGTAGCACCTGGTCCCATGTGGCCGAATGCTTGCAGCAAGCCGTATAGAACAACGAATGCTGCAATATTTTGGGAAAGCTTGGTATAGGTTCCGCCAATGACAAAACCGAGAACCACGTAGCCTGCGAAGCCCAATATACCGGTCCAACGCCGTCCAATGGCATTTGTGAGCCAAGCCCCGACTACAACGCCGGGAACTGGAAGCACTGCTAGAATGACCTGCCAGATGGCGGTGGTCCGCACATTGTGGTCCTTGACAAGCGAGGAGATGATCGTGCTGGACATGATGCTGTTCGGGAAGTTGATAAAATCGTACAGAAAGAAGGCCAGTGATGTTGTCAACAGTCTCCACCAGTATCGCTTAGCCAGGAGAAGGTAAAGGCGAAGTGATTTAGGCTGGCGTGTAAGGTTGGAATAGTGGAAGAGTGACGAGTCAACCATGAAAATCCGGAGAATGATAATTGCAACTGGTAGGATAGTTGCAATGGAGTAAATCGCATGGAAAGCGATGACGAGGTTGTTGTCGCTGGCGATCAGTGTGATTAAGTAGATGATCATCAGGATCGGACCGGCGAGGGTAGCCATCAACGTTGTAAAGGAAACAAACATTGGACCGCGATATTTTCGCATGACCTAATAAATTAGCAAAGTACAAGAACTAGAAGGCTAGAATACTCACATCATCCGTTTCTTCAATGCCAGCTGCCGCACTAGGAGGGTATTCACCCCCGACGCCGAATCCAGCAATACCACGAACACCCACAAAATACCATAGCATGTTGCCCGAGGGATGCACCTGAAGAGCCAGTGCCGACATCAATGTGCCAATGGCCACAAGTGAGGAAGTGAACAGCAATCCCGCCCGTCGCGAGAACATATCAGATGTGTATCCGAGGGCGACAACACCGAGGATAGCACCGACGAGCAGAGAATTGCTGATTCGCGTCTTCATTTCAGAAGAGTACCCATCGGAGCCAAGCACCTGCTTGAATATGACATTGGTAGGATTAGCGAGGGTATTTTGGAATCCATCGCTGAAGTTGGCAATGTACTAGAAAAGTTAGCAAGAGAATAGCGTTTACAATCTGGGTAACCCGACTTACGCAACTGATAATTGTTATGTTGCTCTGCCATCTGCTAGGGCGGTACGAATGAGTCGTGACTTCTTCGACATCTCTGCCGTTGACAAGAGTCTCAGACTTTTTCGTCTCGTCTCGCTGGTGGCCTGGTGTCCCACTCTCGACGACCGCCATGATCAGAATTTTGAAGCGAACAAGGGAACTCAAAGATTTATTTTCATACAGTTACGGAGTCATGCGATGCTTTATATTAAATTTCCCGACAGATAGCATTCGGTCGAGGTCCGCGACGCGCGTGGCCCCACGGCGGAGCAAATGTAATTTTTCTTCCGCGGAGATAAGCATTGTGGATATGTGAATAATATGGTCCACTCCGGGGCTAAACTGAGATCGTGTTGAGAGAATGTTAGCTTTGGCTCGAATGTGCATTGAACTGGATGCGGTTTTACTGCATCGGTCACCCAAAGATACTACATTTTGCACCCGTGCCTCATTTATATTTCCCCAAGATTGAACGACTACGTAAGAAAAGACAAATGAATGGACTGAATGAGGTCAAGATCATCATTGAGGAGGGACCTCATCATACCATCCTAACTGAAAGGCACCCTGCTCCATATTATGGGGATCGAGGGACGAAAGCTGGCTATCAAATTGGCTCAGAGTATCCGTTCAGGAACTGCTCAACACTACAAATTTCACCAACACCGAACATTCCATCTAATATTGTTGTGCAAAAACGTAGAATATAACTCGCTGCGCCAATTGGAAGATAAAAGCTCTACACTCTTCACCTTAACACCCCATAATTCTCCACAAAATACACACAAACCCAAGCGTAGACAACTCAATTCACAAATACGATTTTAAAGTTCGATATACTTCTTCTCGTTCCTTAACTCAGCGGCCTGTTCCGGTCCATACTTCACATTGACCTGATCTAGAATAAAGGCCTTGAAGTCCCTTACCTCGGGGTCCTCATCAATCATCTTCTCACTGATTGTGGTCAGCTGAAGTATGTGTCTGATGGCATCCTCGACGCGAAGAGAAATCTCGGGACTAGTCAGAGCAACTTCCATATCGTAATCTTTGGAGTAAATCTCAGCTGCCACCATTTTCGCCTCAATCACGCAGTTCGGCATCCGTTGACTCACACGATATTCTGTCTCGAGCTCCGCAAATTCCCTGCCAAGTCGATCGCCCATCCCTGACATGCACTGCAGGTCATACTGCTTTTCCTGCATCCGCGCTTCAAATCCTGGGAGCTCGAATGCCAGGGTGCTGTAGCGATTCCCAAACGTTTCCCTCGGGTCGGTAACGAAAAGTTGTTGGAAGCTCCGACTGCAGTAGTGGATATCAAGAATTGCACCAAAATTTATGAAACGCAGAGACAGGGTAGCTAAGTAATAGGTCGTCGTATTCTCTGATTCTACTTCTCTGAAAATTCACATATAGACAGTCTGCGGTCAATCATCATAGAGATTTCTATCGCGATCTAGTTAGTTAACGCACCGTCGATGCTCATAAATGCCATTAAATCCAGGCCACAATGCCAAGCCACGACAGGTGGGGCTTGAGCCTCACCCTGACCTCCTGTCAATACAACACAACAGCACATCTTAGGAAGCCACAAATATTGATGCAGCTCGCCTTCCTTTCTCTCCACTATTCTTCCGCTGGGGCGTCATTTCATTGCCTGCGGTCCCAAACTGCCACCCCTCACCTCAAGAGCCCCACCATCGGAGGCACCTCACAATGGGCGCATCAAACTCCATAGCTCAAACAGTGAACTCCGCGACTGGGGCCATGTCAGATGCGTTTTATCAAGACGATCCATATTACCCCAGGCACTCAGAAGATGCAATCGCCGTTCTCAACGTCCTTCGGCGACGGCTACCTTCCGAACTCGTCTTAGAGGTCCTAGAATACGCCCAATATTGGGTTCGCTCGGAAGTCTATAGAACGGATAAACTAGGCTTTACGGAAAATGACTGTCGGGAGGGAACTCCATATTTGACATCCGAAGCCATTCAAGGTGATCGGTTCCCCGTTCGAGAGATCAAAATCGATATCTGGAGTCATGACCAAGGATGGAGTAGCTATCCTGCAGATTATGGTACATACCGGAATTCTTGGACCTGGTTTGATCTTGGCATTGCAAGGCCCCCGGGCAGAGATGATATCGCCCAAGGAGAGGACCTTCGATTGGTGACAAACATCCATGCATCCAAAGACGCAACGCATCATCAGATCGTTTACCGAAGTGATCAAAACCTGCGCTGGATGAAAAACCTTCAGGCAGGGGATCGGATATCAATAATCCCCCGGGCACGCTTTCCGGGATGGAAGAACTTTGTGGATGAGGCTTCTATTGAGATCTATACGGATCCTGTTTTGTGATCTTAGCAGTTACTTCACCTAAACCGGCAGATTCCTTGGTCTGTTTATGAAATGTTTGTAATAAGGAGAGTATGCGCCTACTTAGAGTGAGGTATCCTCCAATTTGGGATCAAAACTCCCTCGCAAGTGGCTGGGCGATGTCGGTATCAGTAGCCAATTGATATCCAGTGGCCCGAGTTAGCTATTGCACGTCGAGATACCATCACAAATGAAGCTACGTTCAAGTTTCTCCACTAACCACAATTAAAATCCCAGCACGGGTACCCAGGTCAACGTAGTCCTTTTTCACAGCAGGGCCCCAGAGCTTATAAAATGATTGATTCCGGTGAAACTGGACGCCCTGCAGGTCAGGTGTCAAATTCTTCCAATCTTCAAGCCAGCGTTGAAACAAATCTAGAACATCTGAATCTGTCCATTGAAATTGTTCATCGTCCATCATATCGCTCGTGATCATAAGCCACCTTAAACCTTTTGGCAGAGCGTCCTCCATACGAACCGAATACCATTCATCTCGGGAAAATCCAACCAAGAAAGGAACCGTTGTCAAACGTCCTTCTACAGCGCCCAACCTCGCACAGCGCCACGAGACGACCAATACCGTATTTGCACGAAAATATCACATTTTCCCAAGCAGCCCACTTCGTAAAAACGGAATATTAACTCCAAGTACAGCCCCGTCGGTCTGGTTGACCCTGAAAACAACCCGGTCGAGTGATTTGCCACCATAATAGAGCCAGTCGATGGTTTGCCAAGAGGAGCACATCTTCGACAGTTTCCCCTGTCCTGGCAGATCGGAAATAGCCGCGTTGTCAGAGGGCACGATATCGAAGCTGATTCGCCAGTCCTGAAGGACCACATCATCTTCGCCTTCAGCTACTCGTTCGATTTCAGTTGGGTAGATGCGCATATCTGGATTCAAAATCCCAACTTGGGGCAGAACTGCGGCCCAGATCTTTTGGATACCTCCCAGCATGTCAGATCCGCTTCTTGTTAGGGAGTCTATCTTGATTCCTGTTCCGTTGTCCATAGATAGCACTAATTTGGGGGAAAGTTCTTGGTCGGCTGTTTCTGTGCTGATAGAAAACACAGGAGCGAAGGTTCCAGTATACCGCTCGGCCTGTCGACGAGCTTCCGAGTCAATCGCAGGGATGAGAGTTGAGATGATGGCTTCGTTGAGGATCGACGCAGTCGGCGCTTCTCTTGGACCCGCAGTCAAAACAACAAAGCCAGCTCCATACTGGTCGACCACCGAAAATTGAGCCACATAGCCCGATGCACCTCCACTTTTCGCAAATATGTCGACGGTGTGTGGATTTTCGGGTACTAGATTCTCTGTTCGCTGTATCTCCCATGGTCGACCAACAAGATTGTTAATTGAAGATGTCATTGACTGTGGCTTAAGCCATTGGCGAACTCGGTCTGGGGTATCGAGGATAGTGTAGTCTAAAATGCTGCTCATCAAAATTGAAAGGTCGCTTAGAGAAGAATAGAGCCCACCTCCTCTGGATATTGGTTAGCTTGGAATATGATAAACAGGAGTTGATGATCTTCATACGGGGCATTGGCTCCATAATCTGCTCCCCATCCTTGCTCCGCAGCAGGTAGAGGAGGAATAACGGCTGGCTCATATATTCCTGGGGATACACCCGTGTTTGTCAGACCGAGTGGACCAAATATTGTTTCATTTAGCATTTGACCGTACGTTTTGCCGGTTTGGGACTCCAAAGCTAAACCAAGTAGCGTGAAAGCTGCAGAGGAATATATTGGCTGGCCGTAGGGTGGCTGCACAGGCAGAGCACTGCGCATCATTTCAAATATCTCTGATCCAATGTCAGTCAATCGGCAATAGGTCTGCCACAATGCATCCGTACGTGTTTGATTGCATGCGCGGTTGAGGCCTGTTACTCCACATGGTGGGTAGCTTGCATTGCTAATAACAGGGAACCCAAGCTGCTCGTAAGCTGAATGCAAAAAATAGTAATCGAAGGATGAGGCTAACATAGTCCAAGTCAGCAAGGGCTAATGCAATGATGTATGTTTACTTACGAAGATTTGCAGGTATTCCTGCCAAATGGTTTGACAAAGCCGAGAGGGTGATATTGTCCCACTGGATCAGCGACTGAGTTCCCTGAAGAGTCGGTAAATATTTGGTGATAGGGTCATCCAAATTGATGTTTGACTTTAGTAGCAGAATGTCTGTGAACAACTTGGACACTGATCCGATCAAATACTGCGAATTTTCATCGGCGATTTTGGTTCCGTTCACATTATTCTTCCCAAGGTGATGGTATGACCAAATAAGGCCACTGTTTGCAAGAGTTGCGTTCCCCTTCTGTGGGGATATGAATCCGATTGAAAATGACGTCTGGTCCACGTCAAAACCGGCCTTTATCTTTCCAGCTAAAGCATCGTCAAGAGTCTGACTTAGGTTTGCCGTTGCATCCTGAATAATTTTAGCTTTCCCCAGATCGGTTGGACGAGGCACAAGTGGCCCATATGGAACGCAGCTGCTCCATGGAGAGAGAGGTGTGGGAGGTTGGATTGCATCCGCGAGGCATAGAAGTGCAGAGACTAATGTAGAGGCGACGGCTGATGTTGAAAGTAAATGCATGATGATTGTGTGATAGCACTTGCAGTACCAGACGCAAGTACACAACGAAGGCCTTATTTATAAAGGAGCAAACTCACCAGACCTATACTAGGACTGCATGTATGATGCAACCGACCTTCCACGTTCATACCCGTTCGTACTCGTCAACTGGTGTCATCGAGTCATTTAAGGTTTGGTTCGTACTCGCTTGTCGATCCTTCCTAATATGGTTAGCCTGATTTTCTGTTCCAAGGTTCAGGCAGAATCAGGTGTCAAGGTTGGAACGTAGTTTCAACTTCCCTGATGTTTGACTGCACGAAGGTATACATGAGTGAAGCTTAGAGCTTACTGAATGTTTAGTTAGAGATGATACGTCTGTTGGTACACATTCTGCCTCTCGGAAATTGGCGGGACAAATATGACGCCCACAGACTCCGAGCCAAGCAAACCAGACCAAATCTATTGTGAAAACAACTAAATTAGTATTTACTTTCTAAGCTGCGCAATGATCAATATTATGCAATCTATTTTTAAACATACAAGCAAACCGTCAGTTCATCACCCGAAAACCTTCATAAATGTACCGTCCTAAACCGCGTTACACAAGTATCAGCCAACTCAAGGCTGACAGAAGCCTCTAGCTTGGCCGCCTAATGGCATAATAGCCAAAGACGGCATTGGGATCCGAACCCCACGCGACGGGTGTCTGAGTCAGAATTGCGGATTCAGCTACATATGGCAGGCCTTGCTACTCGACTCGGTGTACTATCCGTGTATATCAGGGTCTAATATGCAGATGCGCCAATTACGCACGTTTTTGATGTCTGAAGTCAGGGCCATGTTTCATGATTGGAAATGTGGCCAGGGTCTGAGGTTGTGCTCCAGGTCACGTATATAACCTTTGTTCACGGAGGAATGCTGGTCGCTCAGTCAGATCATCGCAGCAATGAGTGTCCAGATCGAGTGGCTACGGTTTCTCGCCACTTTGATTACTCTATTTGGAATTACAAATGGTCTGTCAATCGCGAATTCTTCAAACTCGCCTGTCTGTCGCTGCATGCCACAGGATCCATGTTGGCCAAATGACGACAGATGGGATCACTTCAATACGACCATTGGGGGTAAATTGATCGCAACAATACCTATAGCGAGCCCATGTCACCTCGATCTATTCACACCATACAACAAAACACAATGTGCCCAACTCCACTCGGATTGGGGCTTCCCAGCAACACACTATGAAACATCCTCGTCAATCATGGCATCCACATATACGAACAACAGTTGCAACCCATTCTCCTCAAAACATGCACCATGTACGATTGGCAATTACATCCAATATGCAGTCAACGCAACTGAAGCTAGACATGTCCAAAAGTCTATCCACTTCGCCAAACGTCATAATATCAGACTTGTCATTCGAAACACGGGTCATGATCTCCTAGGAAAATCAACTGGAGCTGGAGCACTTGGTATCTGGATGCACCATATGAAGAACATCTCCATTGCGGACTACAACTCATCATACTATACCGGAAAGGCCATGAAAATAGGAGCTGGCGTTCAATCTTTCGAAGCCAGCTCCGCCGCTTCAAGAGCCGGTGTAGTTGTCGTTGGTGGCAATTGCCCAACTGTTGGCCTGGCAGGCGGGTATTCACAAGGAGGTGGCCATGGCCAGTTAGTATCACAATTTGGACTTGCTGCGGATCAAGTTCTGGAATGGGAGGCTGTTCTCGCCGATGGAAGACTGGTTGTTGCTTCTCCTTTTCAGAACTCTGACCTCTACTGGGCCCTTTCAGGTGGAGGTGGAGGAACATACGGTGTTGTCATTTCAATGACGAGCAAAGCCTATCCGGAGTTACAGACTGTTTCCGGGAATCTCTCTTTCTCGGATACCGGTATCTCCAGAACGACATTCTTCGCGGGAGTGGAGATGTTTACTTCCCTTTTGCCTTCGATAGGTGATGCAGGAGGCGCAAGTGTTTGGTGGTTGACCAATAACTCCATGTCAACAACTCCAACTACGATCCCGCGTGGGACGGAAGCACTCTACAACGCTTTATTTGATCCTTTGATCGGATTTTTCAAAAAGAACGGCATGCAGTATAGTACGTATGAAACCAGAATTATCGAAACGCAAATGCTAATACTATCGATATTCACAGCTTACTACGTCGAAGAATTCCCAACATTCCATAGCGCCTATCAAAAGATGAACCCACCAGAAAATATAACCGACGAACTCCTCGGCGGCCGTCTCATTCCCCGATCAGTGGTGCAGCAAAACCTCACCGAGGTCGTATCAGCGTTCCGCGCAATTGTTGAAAAGGATACTGGTCTCGTAATATCAGGGGTTATGGTCAATTCCTCGCGCGTGGCTTACCCCAATAACAGTGTCAATCCAGCGTGGCGAGATGCTCTTATGAGTGTCGTGATGGGAGCGTCAGTTAACTCGATCTTCTTCCCACTATGGTCCTGGATGTTGACTAATATCTTGATTTAGGTCTTTCAATTATACGGACTGGGATATAAATGTTGCTAGACAGCAGACTATTACTGATGTTCTCTTGCCGCCGTTGGAGAGGCTTACTCCTGGTGGCGGTGCTTATTTGAATGAGGCTGATCCGAATCAGGTAGACTGGCAGCAGGCTTTCTATGGGGATAAGTATGCCAAGTTACTCGGGATCAAGCGGAAGTATGATCCTCATTCTATCTTCTATGCGTTTAAAGCTGTTGGGAGTGAGGCTTGGGTAGTTGCTGAGGGCGGGCGGTTATGCAGGTCCGGAGATTTGTGAAAGTATATAGATGCACTTACTCGAAATTTAGCTAGAAAAATGTTTTGGTTGTTATTGTTTTCCTATTTTAAATTGGTTTCATGCTTAGCATAACGCCCCTTGTGGTGGCGGAAATTCGCTAGGGTGACATGACTGGGTAGAATGTAATTCTCGATGTGAGGAGGTAGCGATCCCTTTCACAGAGACCACCATCCCTTCTCAATGATAGTCTTCGAAAGGCCCCGCAGTGCCGGGAACAGCATCTTAACCTTCTCTGCGTTGTTATCGGGCAGCGGGCCAGCCTTACGGGCATCGAGATAGCACTGAAGCTGCTCGAAGTGGCTCGGACCAATCACAACTTCATCAGAGCTCTTCAACTGAGAGTGGAAGAGCAACCAGCGCAGAGCAAACTGAGCCCCAGTAGAATCATGCTCCTTGGCCATGTTATCCAGCTCACGCATGGCATCGTGGAATGCAGGCTGGTCGTACCACATGCGGTAAAGTGCGCCCACCATGTTTCCCTCTCCAACCTCGAAGCGGGTCCCCTCCAAGCTTTGGACTGTCGGGTGGTAGGATAGTATACCAGTCAGGAAGCCACCAGCCAAGGGCGAGGTAGCCTCGAATGCAATCCCGAATTCACGAAGGACAGGGAACAGCTCGTCTTCGTAGCCGCGGCAGATGACATTGTATTGGCCTTGGTAGACAGATGGCATGACGAAGTCTTCCTCCACTGCCACTTCCATCCACGCGCGAACCATGGCTGGGGTGTAGTTGGACAAGCCAAGGTTTTCGAAAAGGCCCAGTCGATAGTAGTGGTCGAAGTAGGCGGCTTGCTCGGCGATGGGGACTGTGCGATCAGGGGCGTGAGCGTAGAGGGTGTGGATCTGAGGGATTAAAGTTAGCCATATCCACGATACTCGAGCGCGAGATAGGCTTGAACAGACCTTCTTGATCTTGAGTCGATCCAGGCTATCATTGATCGATTTGCCTATGTTCTTCATGGAGAGTGAACCATCTCCGATGAACATAATCTTGGTGTCGATGATAGCATTCTCGGGCTTCTTTTCGCCGAGGAGCTTCTCCGAAACACCAGGATTGGTAGCTGGATAAAGGGCAGCAGTGTCAAAACGCTGAATGCCGGCATCCTTCAGGGCCACCATCAGCCGGTCAATGTTACCACTGACCCAGGTGGCTCCGAAGCCCTGGGCACCCAAGACGTATTGAGGGGCATCCATGTTTGAAAATGAATGAAAGGTTGAGGTTTGAAGGAAGAGAGATGAGAAGGAAATCCTAAAGAAGGTGCGTGTTTGGGGGGCAGTTTCTCGTTGCACAGAACGTCAAAAGCCCTCCCACACTTGCAGAACTCTCGGTTACACTTTGCACTACGTCTTCAGGGAAGAGAAATATTCATTGTGATACATGGCCCCATTGTTTACCTATTCTCAACCTAAGATCTGGCCAGCGAACTCCTCGATCTTCTCAACGAGTCCCGTCGTCCAACTGAGATGCGGCGAGTGTCCACATGGTGCATGGTACATGGTGAACGGCTTCGACTGGCTCGCAGCCATGCCTTCCTGATACTCCTTTGGCAACGTGTAGTCGTTTTCCAATACCAAATACGCACAGGGTAGAGTAGTGTAGGGGTTATGGGTCAGAGGGCTGTTCATGACAGGCGCTGCTGTCAACGTACCCGCCCATTTCTTAGCGGTCGCCTCGTCGAGATCATTGAAGAGGAATTTCTCAGGATCGACCATTGTGCCAAGGCCATCAACACCGTGTTTCTGCATACCGTCAGTGCATGCTCGACAAGAATAACTGGTGGGAGTCCTACGTGGAATCGCATGAATGGGGGTGCAATGACTCTGCCATCAGCGGGTTGAAAGAAGCTGTGGACAGATTGACCCTCGGGGATGATGAATGCACCGATGAAGAAAATCCCGATGATACCGCCAGTCTTGCCCTCCTGTGCCCGTACGGAAGCCTGTCGGGCAGATGTTGCTGCCTCGGCAGCCACCCAACCGCCAGACGAGTGTCCTGCAAGCAAAACCGACTTTCCATCCGAGATCAGTCGGTCGATTAGACGCCCGATTTCTGCTGCATCATCTGCGGGAAGAGGGTAACCTCCTGGAGGAGCCCTTCGATCGAAATCGGGGTTGTTGATGTCGCCGACATTCAGTTGGCTGAGATCGCAGGTAGGCCGCTGAGGGCAGTATGTTTCAATACCTCGCTCAGTCAGGGCATCCACCAGTGGCTGGTATGGAGCAGGTGTATGGTAAGAGCCATGGCAGAGCACGACGACGAAGGGAGGGGCCATGGTGGTTGTAGAGAAGAAGTTGAGAGTAGGAGAGAAACATCAATAGATCCCCGCATGTAAGGCTGACCACCACTTCCCCTTTCAATGTCACGCTGACTCTACACGGAACTGTCTGTATTGGCTTACTTGCATATATTATGTATTTTATATCTTTGATTATCCCACCGATACAACCGGTCACTCCAAAATGAGACAAATCTGACACGCATCCGACATAAGCATGGCGTTTGAAGTTCAGTTCCTGATCGACATGTGGAGCACGCAGATCTGCTAGAGACGCAAGAGAGCAAACAAGGACACTTGG
>ERZ1673737.3577-NODE-3577-length-11673-cov-5.285333_pt1 | contig 11673 bp, 11 predicted proteins | sample MGYA00580211_ERZ1673737 | MGnify/ENA primary metagenome ERZ1673737 (study PRJEB41218, sample SAMN15661789) | gut metagenome | host: Homo sapiens | place: Canada: London | collected 2015-08-20/2019-03-30 | study: EMG produced TPA metagenomics assembly of... | reverse complement strand
AGGTTTTTGATTTATGAAAAATAGAGGAAAAATGGTTACAAAGTTGTGTGGATTTGTTATGAGTGCATCATTGTTGATGAATCAGGCAGTTTATGCTTCTGGAGAGATAGCAGGTGAAACACTTTCAGGAGAAGTACAGAGTGCGGAAGTTCAAGAAGAAATAATGAATTCAAGTGAAACCTTACCGAAGATATCCCAAGATTTATCCGAAGCTGAAAATGAAGCTGAAACAGAGGGAGCTGAAACTGAAACAGAAACTACAGATTCAGAGGCAGAATCAAAAGAAGAAGTAAGTCAGAAAGAAGAAGTGAGTCGGGATGAAAGGAATCAAGATGAAACTTCTGATGAAAATTCTAAAGAAGAGGCATTAGGAGAATCACAAGAGACAGGAAATACTATTCAAGGCGAGCAGCAGGCAACACTGGCCGGACCAAAAAAGACGGGCTGGGTTACAGAAAATGGGAAAGAATATTATTATGACGAAGAGGGTAAACCTTATACAAAAAGCCGTATTTTAGATTTAAATGGAACTCTTTACTATATAAATTCCAATGGTGAACTGCGGACACAGGTGGGCTGGGTAAAAGATGGTGCAAACTGGTATTATGTAACATCTCAAAAAGCACTTGCAAAAAATGGCTGGATAAAATCTGGAAGCAATTGGTTTTATTTAAACAGCGATGGTGTAATGCAGACCGGAATGATTACGGTATATGGAAAGAAATACATCCTTCAAGAGTCTGGAGCAATGTTAAAGAAAACAGGCTGGGTGCAATATCAAGGGAACCGGTATTACATGTATAGCGACGGACATGTGTTTCATGGAGGATGGTTAAAGGTTTCTAATAAGTGGTATTACATGGATACAGAAACCGGAATGATGAAAAAAGGCTGGCTTAAAACTTCTGGAAAATATTATTATTTAAATAGTTCAGGAGTGATGCAGACCGGCTGGGTAAAATCCGGAAGTTGCTGGTATTATATGAATACTTCTGGTATCATGCAGACCGGCTGGCTTAAGTCTGGAAAAAGCTGGTATTACTTAAGTGCATCCTCTGGAGCAATGCAGACCGGAATGATTACAGTATATGGAAAGAACTATATTCTTCAGGATTCCGGAGTCATGTTAAGCAAAACAGGTTGGGTGCAATATCAGGGAAATTGGTATTATATGTATAGCGACGGACATGTGTTTCATGGAGGATGGTTAAAGGTCTCTAATAAGTGGTATTACATGGATACAGAAACCGGAATGATGAAAAAAGGCTGGCTTAAAACTTCTGGAAAATACTATTATTTAAACAGTTCGGGAGTGATGCAGACCGGCTGGGTAAAATCCGGAAATTACTGGTACTATATGAATACTTCTGGTATCATGCAGACCGGTCCGATTAAAGTAGGTGGTAGCTGGTATTACTTAAATCCGTCATCAGGAGCAATGCAGACCGGATGGATGGAAGCGGATGGAAAGAAATACTATGTAAAACCATCCGGTCAAATTAGCATTGGCTGGGTGGGGATTAATAATGTTTGGTATTATTTTAATTCAACCGGAGAAATGCAGACTGGATGGCAGAAGGTAAAAGAAGAAGAAGAAGAATGGTACTATCTGGACAAGACAACAGGAGCAATGAAAAAAGGCTGGTTTGAAGACGGTGATAGCTGGTATTATTTAAATGCTTCTGGAAAAATGGTAACCGGCTGGCAAACAGTTGGTGGAGAACGTTATTACATGAATAGTGATGGAGTGATGCAGACAGGCTGGTTGGAAATGGGAGATAAGAGCTATTATCTGCAGAGCAGTGGTGCAATGGCAACTGGAATCCTAACAATTGACGGAGTAAAATTCAAATTCAGCGATAATGGTGAGCTGATTGGTTCTATCAGCGAAGAGGGAGTAGGCGCAGATATTGTGGCTTATGCACGTCAGTTTGTTGGGAATCCTTATGTATATGGCGGTACAAGCCTGACAAATGGAGCAGACTGCTCCGGATTTGTTCAGAGTATCTATAAGAAATTTGGAATTACAGTAAGACGTACCAGTTATGAGCAGGAGAGAGATGGAAGACCGATTACAAGACAGGAATTACAGCCGGGAGATTTGGTGTTTTATTATAGCGACTATTCTCATGTAGCAATTTATATAGGAGATGACCAGATTATTCATGCTGCAAATCGTTCAAAAGGCATCACAATTTCTCGGATTAATTATAATGGAAATCCGACAGCATATAGAAGATACTGGTAAATAAAAAAAGAATCCCTTTTATCCGTTTCGCTATATCTATGGTTGAAATTTAAGATAAAAGGGATATGTTATTAAAAAATATAATGTTATAGTATGAATATTATATATAACAAAAACAAACCCCTTTACACACAAAAAAAGAAAGGAGCTTCCACATGGATAACAAAAACGATAAAAATCACTTCTTTGACCCCGAAATGCAAAGCATTTGGAAACATTTTGTTTCTCATTTCAGAAACCAAAACAGTGCAGCATCTTATCAAAGTGATACCATCGAATTTTTGGAATTTACCGAAAAAAGTTTTCTTGAAACAACAGCTTCTGACGTGGAAAATTACTACGCCATTCAGCAAAAAAAAATAAATGAAAAAGAATTACAGCCTAGTACAGTTGCCAAAAAGATAAGAGAATTAAATTCATTATCAGCATATATCGAAGAAAATAAAGAATATTATCATATAAAAGACAATTACCAAAATCATTTTGCGGCATATCTGCCTCATATTGAAAAAATGAGTAAATTTGCTCATTCCGTTCCGATAGAAGATATTGATAAGCTGTTAATTGCAGCTCAACCCGATTATATGGTTTACTGTATTATTACATTGTTATATCGAATGGGATTATCGTCAACGGAGATAGTAGAGCTTATGCCAGAACATTTTACGATTTATGATAATGGTGTATATCTAAGGATACCAAAACGACGAGAAACCTGTTTTGTACCGGAAGATGTCTATAAAATCATAGAAAAATACTTATCACAGAGAATAGAAAATAAATACCTTTTCTATAACAGCAGAGGAACAAAATTAAATACAATGTATATCAGTCGTATGATGAAAAAATATACGACACTGGCTGGAATTCCATCGTACAGTGCAGAAAGTCTTAGAAATTCATGCGCTTACACAATGTTTGCTTATGATGCGAAACCAGAACAGGTAGCAAGAGAAATGGGAGTTACAGAAAGCCAGATTCGTCGTTATAAGAATATGAATTATATGGATACTACTTCAAGAGCAATTCGTGGACTGGTAAAATTAAAAGCAGAACCACCAGAATAACATAAGATTATATTATGTAAACTGTAAAGCACCGAATCCAAGATAATCAGATATTAACAATCGAAACCCCTGCTGCCAATAACAACAATAATAAAAAAGACCCGAAGCTAGTTAACTTTAGGTCTTTTTTGCATACTGTATAAATACTATATGTAGTGAATTGCAATATCCATTTGACTCATTGTAAATATCCATTACGGATGACATTTCTGACACGCTTCATATCCCTGGTCTAATAAATCTTGTCTATTTCCGGTATATTCTTTACAATTTTCAGACTTCATTTGTTTTACACTTGGACAATCCTGTGTATGAAATTTCATTGTATTTTCATTTAAAATGTAAGTCGTTTTATTTGAGGCAGAAGAATTGGATGTACTGTCTGTAGATAAATAACTATCTCCCGTTGTATAATCAATTGTAATATCTGGCTGTACATTATAACAGTAAACATTAAATAAAATACCATCACCATTATCTTCAACGGACATAGCTTCCATTTCTACTCCAGATGCAACCAAATTGTCACCCTCGAAAATAGGAGTAACACGGTATAACACATGATAGTCAGTTTCTTTTACATAATCCGCAATCATATTTTCAAATGGGAGCATCCCATCAACGTTCATATATCTGGTGCCAGTAATCAGATTCTTTTCGTTTGCATTTTCACCGGCTAACTGCCAGCCAATCAAATGACAGCGGTTATATAAAGATTTCCCATCTACATTATCATATCTTACAGAGTGCCATCCGGTTGGCTTGACCTGACTGATAGAACCACGTTCCTCGGTTGGCATTAAATCAATACAGATATTTGCATAAGCAACTCCGCATCTTCCTAACTCATCTAAATCACTATAATTTTCAAATGGTTCTTCGGTTAAATCTGCATCTGTAAAAAATGGCTGATTATCATTAATTACAACATAAGGTTTACCGGAATATTCCGGTATAGAATCCAATTGAATATTTTTTTCATCTGAGCTAACGCTGATATCTGAAGGACTGCTTTGTACAGTTGTCTGACTGCTTTCAGAAGTAATTCCTAAGTTTTCCTCAACGTCACAGCCTGTCATTAAAAACATCAGGCAGAGTAGAAGAGTAAGCCATTTTAATTGCTTTTTCATGATTTTTTCTCATATACCTCCATTGTAATCTTCTCATGAGATGTTCCCTCAAAGTCCTCTGTAGAAATTAAATTCCATTGTGATAAATCTACTGTAAAAAAGAAATCTGCCGGATAATCTCGATTCCATCGAAAAAGGATAAACGTATCAATCTTAGGCAGATATGGCATAATATCCTGATTTTCTACAAAACAAACAGATTGTGCTTTGTCTAAAAATGCTTCATCTACTCGAATTACTTCGGCATCTGTTAAATTTGCAAACAATTTCTTTGAATATTCATTCATCCATAACTCTTTTTTCTTTGAATAGTTTAAAATCTTTTCACAAACCTTTTTATCACGACTTAATCTACGATGATTAAAAAGCATCCCATTTCTGTTCTCTAAAGTAAGAATAACTTCTATGGTAAATTCCTCCCTTCTGTTTTCTCTATTTTTACATAGAAAGGAGTAGCTTGTCAAATCCATTGAAGAATTGTATAATAAAATAAACGTTTGAAAATCTTAGAAAAGGAATAAAAAAATAAAAAAATGAACAAAGTATTAATTGTAATAGATATGCAGAATGATTTTATCGATGGAAACCTCGGCACAAAAGAAGCACAGGCAATTGTTCCAGCAGTAAAAGAAAAAATTAAAGAATATCAAAAACATGGAGATAACATTATTTTTACAAGAGATACCCACCAAACCGACTATCTGGATACTCCAGAGGGCAAGAAATTGCCAGTAGAACATTGCATTTATGGTACACATGGATGGCAGATTGCAGAAGGATTAGAATTAGAAGGAGCTACATACATTGATAAGCCAACATTTGGCTGGGCTCACTGGGAAGAACAAAAATTTGATAATGAAATTGAATTAATCGGGCTTTGTACCAACATCTGTGTGGTATCCAATGCATTGATTTTAAAAGCTGTCTTTCCAGAATTAAAGATTACAGTAGATGCATCCTGCTGCGCCGGTGTTACACCACAAACTCATAAATCAGCGCTGGAAACAATGAAAATGTGTCAGATTGATGTAATTAATGAATAATAAAATAAAATTAAAAAACAAATGTGAAAACCCCGTCTGTCTGTTTTTATAGAAAGACGGGGCTCTGTAATTGAACAATAACTTATTCTTCTTCGTCAAAAGAAAGCTTGATTGCATTTTCAATGACATACCACTCGTTAAAGTCAATCATACGAATCATATCATCAAATCGATGAATATCACTCATTCCATCCATGACATAAGACACAATAGAGTCGCTGGAAGAAATTGTTTCCTGCAGTTTTTTGATGAGCGCAAATTCATGAAAATTCTCAGCAGTTACCGTTGCAATAATCTTAGAAAATTCTTTGTATTTATTAGAAAACCATTTCTTTTTCTGCTCCTTTGAAAAACGGAAGAAAATAAAATTTCCTGCTAAAACCACATCTGTATCCGCTTTTGCAAAATCATATACAAGTTGATTCTGCCAGTCATGAAAATCGGCAAAATCCTTGGCAAAATCAGCGTAAGAACCAATAACTCCCTCCGGAAGTCTTTCTGAATTGAAACAGTCTGCTTCATAATTGTTGTGTAATACCTCTAAAAAATCGGTATCTATAACTTCTACCAGACTGTTATTTTCTGCTTTCTGCCTTTCAAATTCTTTATTAAGAAAATCTGAAATTCCATTTGTGTTATATTTCTTGTTTAACAATTCTGTTTTATCCATGTGCGTTGTATCATCCATAAGGAAAAGAACTTTTGTCATATCAATCCTCCTATTATTTTTATTTTAGCAAATACATTCAAACATAAAAATTCAATTATTTAAAAGCTCATGTGTCAAATACATAATAAAAATTGACACAACAAACTGACACAGTAAATAGTATATCAAACAATCTAAAAATCGTCAATTTTTACACATTATTACCAAAAATATCCGACAAAAAACCTTTTATTTTCTATATTATATTCTGCCAAAATATGAAAAAAAGTCAAACAAAAGGAGAAAACACTATGAAAACGCCACTTGAATATACGAAAAACCTTAAAAATCATATCATAACACCTCAAATGTTATTAGACTGCTTATATAGCTCCAACAAACGAGCCAAAAATTGGAGAGATAAAGAACAAGAATATCGTGAATTTTATCGTTCTAGCCGATATTCTTATGATAAATATGATAACGAGGCAAAAGCAAGAGAAAAGAAGTTAAAATACTATAAGCAGAAAGAAATTATGTTTTCTGTTCTTCAACCTGTTTGTATTCATCGGGAATGTATTGGTTATGAACGACACCGCATCTATGATTATGAGAAAGATTACATAAAATACAAAAATGAATTTGTGTGGGAAAACCGTTTTTGGAGTGACGAACTAAATGGATTTGTTTATTTTGGAGACATTGAATTAAGAGAGAATCCCAAATATCATTATTATCTATTCTACAGCATAGGAAGCGATTTAGCGCATACCTTCCATACACCAATTAGTGAAGATGACGTCAAAAAATATAACTTAGATATTGTTGATATTGATACGTTATATACAGAGGGTCATGATATCCATGATTTAATTTCTAATCAGTTTGTAACTAAAGTAGTTACTTTAATCGAATCTGGAAATTATATGTACATTTTAAATGCTCCAAAACACTAAAAAAGATGATGGAATCTTAAATTTAGTATAAGTATTTTGAAAATATTCCGCTTTTCACAGTTGAACAAATCAAATTATTGCTTTATACTTGTAAGGAAAATTTTATTGAAATATATATGTTATTTTTATAAAGAAAGAGGTAAAAATTGAGAAAACTAGCATTAAGTGATGAAATATTACTAAAAATCGAGAAACCAGCCCGATACATCGGAAATGAGATCAACTCGGTAATGAAAGATAAAAATGAGGTAGACATTCGGTTTGCGATGTGCTTCCCGGATGTCTACGAAATCGGGATGTCCCATCTCGGAATTCAGATTTTATATGATATGTTCAATAGACGCGAGGATACCTGGTGCGAGCGCATTTATTCCCCGTGGCCGGACTTAGATGCCATTATGCGAAAAGAAAATATTCCCCTCTTCGCATTAGAGTCTCAAGATAACATTAAAGATTTTGATTTTCTTGGTATTACTATACAGTATGAGATGTGCTATACTAATATACTTCAGATTTTAGATTTAAGCCAGATTCCACTTCATGCTTCCGAGCGAAGTGAAGATGACCCAATCGTGATGGGTGGCGGACCTTGTGCATATAACCCAGAACCGCTGGCAAAATTTTTTGATATTTTCTATATCGGAGAAGGGGAAACGGTATTTGATGAACTGTTAGATGAATATAAAATCTGGAAAAACTCCGGAAAGAGCAGAAAAGAATTTTTGGAAAAGGCAGCAGAAATTCCAGGGTTGTATGTTCCGGCATTTTATGATGCCGAATACAACGAGGATGGAACACTTGCAGCATTTCATCCAAATAATGAACATGCAAAAGAAACGATTGATAAACAGGTCGTTATGGATTTTGACAATGTCTGTTATCCAAAGAAACCTGTTGTGCCATTTATTAAGGCAACTCAGGATCGTGTTACACTGGAAATTCAGAGAGGCTGTATTCGGGGATGCCGTTTTTGTCAGGCAGGTATGATTTATCGTCCGACCCGTGAGAAAAACGTAGCATTTTTAAAGGAAACCGCAAAAGAAATGCTGGAAAGTACGGGACATGAGGAAATTTCTCTTAGTTCTTTAAGCTCCAGTGATTATTCCAAGCTTCCAGAGCTAATTGACTTTTTAATTGAAGAGTGTTCTGAGCGTAATGTAAATATTTCGCTTCCATCGCTTCGTATTGACGCTTTTTCTTTGGATGTTATGAGTAAAGTACAGGATATCAAAAAGAGCAGTCTGACCTTTGCACCGGAAGCAGGAACACAGAGAATGCGTAATGTAATTAATAAAGGGCTGACTCAGGAAGATATTTTAAATGGCTCTTTTAAAGCCTTTCAGGGTGGCTGGTCTCGTGTAAAACTCTATTTTATGTTAGGACTTCCAACAGAAACGGAAGAAGATATGAAAGGAATTGCGCATCTGGCAGAAGAAGTTGCAAAAAAATATTATGAAATTCCAAAAGACCAACGACATGGAAGATGTCAGATTGTAGTAAGTACGTCTTTCTTTGTTCCAAAACCATTTACCCCATTTCAGTGGGCTCCGATGTGTAAAAAAGAAGAATATCTTGAACGTGCTAAAATCGTAAAATCAGAAATTCGTGCCCAGTTAAATCAAAAGAGTATTAAATATAACTATCACGAAGCAGATGTTACGGTATTAGAAGGAATTTTAGCAAGAGGTGACCGTAAAGTTGCCGATGTGTTAGAGCTTGCTTATAGAAAGGGTGCTCTCTTTGATGCATGGTCCGAATATTTCCGCTATGATTTATGGATGGAAGCATTTGAAGAATTAAATATTGACCCTGAATTTTATACTCTAAGACAGCGTCCGCTTGATGAACTTCTGCCATGGGACTTCATCAATGCCGGCGTAACAAAGAAATTTTTACAAAAAGAATGGAAAACAGCAATAGAAGAAACAGTAACGCCAAACTGCCGTATGAAATGTTCCGGCTGTGGTGCAGGAAAATACAAAGGAGGGGTATGCGTTGAAGGTTAGGGTAAAATTTGCAAAAGAAGGGGCTATGAAATTTATCGGTCATCTGGATATTATGCGCTATTTTCAAAAGGCAGTCAAACGTGCCAATTTAGATGTCGCATTTTCAGAAGGATTCAGTCCACATATGATTATGTCATTTGCCTCACCTCTCGGAGTTGGAATTACAAGTACCGGTGAATACTTCGATATGGAATTAAAAAGTGCAACGACTTCTTCTGATATGGTAAAACGCTTAAATGATGCAATGGCAGAAGGGATGAAGATTTTAAGCATCCGCCAGGTAGAGGATGGTAAAGCTTCCAAAGCCATGTCGCTGGTTGCAGCAGCAGATTATCGTCTGAAATTCCATGAAACTGCAAAACTTCCAGAGAACTGGAAAGAGAAATTAGAAGAATTTAAAGCACAAAAAGAAATTGTTATTTTAAAGAAAACGAAAAAAAGTGAAAAAGAATTAGATATTCGTCCATTTATTTATAAACTTTCTTTAGAAGAAAAGGATGAAATTTTTATGCAGCTTGCAGCAGGCAGCTCCAATAATACAAAACCAGAACTTGTGATGGAAGCATTTGCGGCATTTATGGAGATTCCTTATGATAATCTAAAATTTATGATTCATCGTTGTGAGCTTTATGCAGATACTGGTAGTGACGAAGCAAGAAATCTGGTTTCCTTAGAGGATTTAGGAGAAGAAATTGAGTAAATTAATTATCACTCCTATGCATGTCAAAGGAAAAGAAAAAATTGTCGCAGCACTTGATATCGGCTATAAAATCTGTCAGCTTGACCTTTATAAAAAAAAGGAAGCCTCTATTCTTGGAAATATTTATATTGGAAAAGTAAAAAATATTGCCGAAAACATTCGTGCGGCTTTTATTGAAATTGAAAATGGAACTGTATGTTATTATTCCTTAGAGGAAAAAGCAGAGCCATTCTTCGTAAATCAGAAAAAAAACAATCGAGTTTGCATTGGAGACGAACTTTTAGTACAGGTGTGCAGAGAGCCGATTCGCGGCAAACTCCCTTGCGTAACCTGTGATTTAAATCTGGCAGGGCGTTATGTTGTTTTGACTTCAAAATTTGAACCGCTTGGCTTTTCCGGAAAATTAAAAGCACAGAGAAAACAGGAATTAAGAGAACTTTTACAAGCTCATCTTCCAGAAGATGCTGGAGTCATTCTTCGCACGAATAGTATGCATGCAGAAGATACCAAAATTTTGGAAGAATTAGACCAGCTTTATGGTCAGTTAAAAGAAATTCAAAAAAAAGCAGGAATGAGAACCTGCTTTTCAAAGCTTTTTGTTTCCATGCCCTCCTACCTTCAGGTACTTCAAAATTTGTATGTGGATGAGCTGGAAGAGATTGTAACGGATGATAAAGAACTGTTTGAAACCATCCAGGTTTATTTAGAGTATTATGGAACAGAAGCAAAGAAACTGCGTTTTTATCAAGATGACTTACTGCCGCTTTGTAAAGTTTATTCGATTGAAAAAGCATTAAAAGAGGCACTTTCTGAAAAAGTCTGGTTAAAATCCGGTGGATTTCTGGTAATTCAACAGACAGAAGCTTTTGTTTCGATTGATGTAAATACCGGAAAATATATTGGAAAAAAGGAAGCGCAGGAGACTTATCGAAAAATCAATCTTGAGGCAGCAGGTGAAATTGCAAGACAGCTTCGTATGCGTAACCTTTCCGGCATGATTTTAATTGATTTTATTAATTTAAAAAGAGAAGAAGACAAAAAAGAATTAACGCATGTGCTTCAGCGTTATTTAAATGAAGACCCAGTAAAAGGAAATGTGGTAGATATTACAAAATTAAACATTGTAGAGGTAACCAGAAAGAAAATCAAGAAATCTCTTGCTGAAGAACTGGCAGAAGAATAAAAATCGAGGAAAAAACTATGAAATCCATGCTTACAACGCTTTGCTATATTGAAAAAGAAGACAGTTATCTTATGCTTCACCGCATATCCAAGAAAAATGATGTCAATAAAGAAAAATGGATAGGTGTCGGAGGACATTTTGAAAAAGATGAGAGTCCGGAGGACTGTCTGTTAAGGGAAGTAAAAGAAGAAACAGGTCTTGCTCTAACTTCTTATCATTTCCGCGGAATTGTAACATTTATATTAAAGGATAAGGGTTCTGAATTAACGGAATACATGTGCCTGTATACCGCAGATGACTATGAAGGAACACTTTGTGACTGCAATGAGGGAGTCTTAAAATGGGTCGATAAGAACGAAATCTTTAACTTAAATCTTTGGGAAGGAGACCGGATTTTTTTGAGATTATTACAGGAGAATCATCCATTTTTTTCATTAAAGCTGGTTTATGAAGGGAACTGTTTAAAAGAGGCAGTACTTGACGGAAAAAGAATTTAGAAAAAAATGTATTTTTTCAGCAAAAGATATTGACGAATTTAAAAAAGCGTGCTAAGATATTCGAGTATGCCGCACAGAGAGGTTTTAAGCACTGTGAAAAAGTCAGTCACCATATTCTGGCGAGTAATGATAATAGGAGGTGCCATATGTACGCAATTATTGCAACAGGTGGTAAACAGTACAAAGTAGCCGAA
>ERZ1673737.3576-NODE-3576-length-11679-cov-4.353579_pt1 | contig 11679 bp, 9 predicted proteins | sample MGYA00580211_ERZ1673737 | MGnify/ENA primary metagenome ERZ1673737 (study PRJEB41218, sample SAMN15661789) | gut metagenome | host: Homo sapiens | place: Canada: London | collected 2015-08-20/2019-03-30 | study: EMG produced TPA metagenomics assembly of... | reverse complement strand
ATCTAATGGGAAGTTAGTTTTATGCCATGAATAGTCCGCAAGGCGCGTTCGAGTAGTGCATACCAAGGCTGGCCCATAGACCCTTCCTCTTTCAGTAGTCTTTATCAGGCTCAGTGTCGTTGCGAGTATTAGTGGTAAGCCGTAGCATAGAAGAAAGTACCACTTCTCAAGCTTCTTGAGATCTTCAGCTGAGTGTCTCCGGTAAAAAGTAAGATATATGTTGATCGCCATACAAAAGGACCATAGCGAGTCCGTTGGCATCCAACTTCAGTGTCAACAATTAGAGTCTGCAATTTTAATATCGAGAGTGAGTAACGTACTATTGGATGAAGAATGATTGTGCGAGACATAAGGCAGATTCCGGACCCTCTATAACTCCATCTCTGCTCATCAGTGACGCAACGGCGGAAAAAGCATTCCCAAAAGACGCATAAAAGATCAACCTGTTGACTGGCTTGCGAAAAGTGGTCGAAGCACTATAAGTCGTTATAATAAACGCACAGCCCAGCAGAGAAGAGCTACCTCCCACTCTTTCTGCTATTGCGATAGCGTGAAGTTGTTCGTCGGTCAACGTCATAGGGATCTAACTGTTTGAACCGCTTGCAACGTGAATTCAGCCAGCCTTATAGGACATCTGCTTTTAAAGAAATTTCTACACCACCTGCCACGAGGATGAGAAGTGCACGTGGTGGCGACCAGGTAAGAGGATCTGGAGAATTGTCATTCGCCCAACCGGCCGCTTGCCCTTCTGTACCATGAACCAAAAAGCGTGGCTAAATTCAAAATCTGGGGTAGACCGAGATTAGGCGAAAGCTTATTGTGAGATTCTCTCCAAGGTAGAATCGTGCAACAATAATATAGACGTCATACACTCCCAAGAAAGCTTTGGGGCGCAAGGTTCACCAACAGCTAGGTAAAACCGTGAATAACCCCATATACGGCTGCTTTTGAGAACAAGCACCTAATGACAGAGAGAAAAGAGCAGAAGGGTGCATGATCGGAAATACAATTCGACTTCTCTCTTCCGAGACTATGGCAATATTCTCAAATACCTCTAGAAATAAACAGCATCCAGGAGATATTGAGTTCAGGAGTGAGCTAGCGTCCCTACCGACTTCGTTCCGATTGTGTTGGTCAATTGGTTAAGAGAAGGGTTCTAGAGTTCTAGACCTGGAACTTCGCGTATCACCATAGGCTGGAAACGCCATAAACTCTAACTAGCGATCGAGTTATTGGACGGTAACTACATCCATATTGGGGAACATCAATTCTCCTCCTGCACTTTTCGATTGTTTTTCGAACCCCTCGAAATTTCCCACGTACATCTACTGGGTCCAATACGCTCTACCTATTGGTCATAGGTCTGCCAACCACCAGCTGGCTTTCGTCCAACTTCTGAATCCATGATCCTGGATCATTGCCGAAGAGACTTTCAACATTGGCGAGGCAATTTTGTGCCACTTTAGGGCTTAGCTCCATATATCGCTCATAATCCTGCACAAGGATGGCCGCATTCGAAGTGGACCCCACTCTGCATCTGTGATTTGAATTACACATTGTTTATAGGTGATCATTTAGGTTCCACGTGCAAGTCATCGAAGAGAGATCTAGGTCTCTTCTCACTCCCGCAAAATCAAGATCTTCAGTTTCCTGGTGTTTCGTTGCCACCATGTGTTTCGGACTTACACGTGATGTGTTCGGACTTACACATGATGTGGACAGCCATGCAGCTCTTCGCATCGAGGTATTTTCCATTCACGATACTACAATATACTCATTATTCCTTAGTCTTTCCTTTTTGTGACATTTGCTGGACCGAAGCCATTTGTCCATTCCATTCCATTCTACCATACACATGATCTAAACAAATACACTCATAGCCAACAGAAAGGACAGGCGGCCTAGGCACATCTAGGAGCTCCGTCCATAATACTTCAGGATCCAAATCTAGATGGCAACCTAGAGAGATATTGTAAGCGTTAGGCCTTCTTGCATCAAAGGCCCATGCCTACCAGTTTGTGAGGATTGTTCCATCATTCCAGTAGAGTCATTATCCGTGTTGCTTTGTTTGGCAAAAGAAGTGGTATATCTATTCCAGCCTAAGCAGTGATTCCTAGACCGATTTCCTATTAACATCGCGAATTTTCAGTCCCCTAGACGGGCCACCGTCCTTGTTTGACTTGTTTTGGCTTAGTTCTAGCTCATCTGAGGCATATTACAGACTGACATTAGACCTCGCCATATTGCTTTTTCGGGTACCCATCCATGGTTGAGGTGTAACGATCTACAGGCAACAAGGTGTATGGTTCAGACCCCAACACATGAATGGTGTATATCTTCGTTGAATTTGCAAGAATATCGCATGAAATCATTGTATTCCGTTGCTTTCTATTAAAAAGCCATAAATAGTAAAGTCCAGACCATAAGTATCACCTATTGAAAGACCAATTCTCCGTTGATGTTTGTGATACGCTCCGCGAGGTTGATATCCGCATCCTGACCCTCTCCCTCAACGTTGCCCAAGACCGCCCGAAGAACAGGGGTCTCCTCATCTCCTTCTTGCTCGAAGCTGATGTTAGAGGCACTTTCGTGGAAGTTCTCGCCCTCCCAGTAAAAGTGTCCTAAAATGAGTTGTCAGTAATTGTGATAGCCTCCAGAGCGAGACGGGACCGAAGCAAATGGCTGCTTACCATCATTGTTCCCAATGATTGTATTCAGGTCCAGAGTAGACTCCTGCTCATCGCCATCTTCGTTACGCAGGACAGCCTTGAGGATATGGCCATCCTCAAGCTCAATGTGAGTGGCAGATTCGTGGAAACTCATATTGTCGATTTGGGAGAGAAGAATGCAAAGTAAAGTGTAAAGACTCTGGATCATAGAACTCAAGAAAGGAGAAACGGAGAGATAGCCCCTCTTTATATACCTCAGCCAGACAGGATACAATAAACCCCGACCCCGAACCTACCCTAGACTCGTGATCGTGCAGCCCCGATTCTTGTCCAACACTTGGCACAGAATCATTTGCTAGCGGCAGTCTGTAACGATGCCATTGCAGCTGGGATAGGCGGGGCATTTCTGCGGTGTACAGGCATTGGCGGTGCGGGGATACTCTACACATAGGAAGATGTTTGCAAGACAAAAGAGACACCTTTGGCCTAGTATGTACGGAAGTGGAGATTGACAAGACGACACCATGCAGTACACCTCACAATGAGTGGACCAGACTAAGTGTAAATGTCCACATTAACATCTTGCTCAGACATTCCGAGCAAAGGAGCACAACGTGTCCTTAATAGAGGGTGTCGTTATCGTGGCGCATGGATGTTTTCCAGCAAAACCAGCCACAGGATCGTAAATGGCATCTCGTGATGTTGCACTGTGTATGCAAGCCAAGCATGCATGAGTCTGTGGCATGAAAGGCTGAAGCTGGGGAACAGCCACAGGCCCCAGGTTTCACATGATCAATTGACGTTGGAAGGATTGGGAAATGCTGGTGCCTAGTGGGGAGCACTGTAGTTGACCGGGGCTGGTGGCACGCCAAGGATGTTCGGAGATGCAGCCTTATGTTGTCATTTCTTGGCAGTAGGGATTTTGACAGCCAGTGGCTTTGGGGCGTGTGGCTGAACAGGGCTAGCCTTATGACCTGCTGGGGTCGACATGTCCTTGGCGAGTGAGTGGGGAATTTGGGTACTGTATGTGGCCTTCAGGCAGACGTCAAAGATATATGAATCAGTTGGTAATGGGAATGTCTAATGCTATCTTTGTGTTAGTACATTCGTAGCCTCACATTGACATGGCCCCACACAGTATACCAATCTATATCCCACTTGGGCTTTGTGCATGGAAATACTTTAAGACTCGATGATTCAACCGGGCCATAATACCAGACTTCGAAATGATCGGGCCGTACTCACAGAATACAGAGATATGTTGGCATAAGCATTGAACCACAGTGGAGTCATCTCGATTCTTGAACAGCTGTTATGAAGACTGTAAACTGTTGGAAGAGAAGCCAATGTAGAGAGAAACCATGCATGAGACGATATACTCACGTTGAGGTGCGCATCTCATCTGAAGTCTGCAGACAGTTCGCAAGTGGCATTTCCTACACATCCCTGACCCTCGTTGTATGATACCACACAAAACAAGAGTGCATGCTTCAATGGTCTTGCGGAGCCTCTTGTGTTGCATCGTTGGGTCAACACCAGCTGACGCCATATAGAATGTGTATTGCGTTCGCCCTCGAGATTGGTGACTCAGGCCTGGAATGAGCAGCTTGTTAACCAACGCAGCTGGCTCCGATAATACTGCCATTTGTCTCTGTGTTCACCATCTTGGTAGATGGCATGTCCGCGATCTAGTTCTCTGTTGACCCGAGCGCGGTGTTATTGCCGATCTTGATCAATTCGACGTCTTATTCGTCGTCAGGTAAGCCTATTTCGAAGCTTTTATTTGCCAAAGCCATCAAAGTTATCATGGACTGCCTCATAGAGCTAGCCAAGGTATGTAGCTCGTGACCATCTTGTCTTTAGGGGATGAAGCCAAACGTCCAACGCCTGCTTCCAGAGGTAAGCTATGGCGATGCCTTCGCTGATAAGAGCGCGATATCAAGAAGGGGTTAGCTGTTTCAGATCTTATAGCTTGAGACCGTGGATGGCTGGTGTTGAAGAACAAACCCAATGGCGGAAATGATAGACGAGAATCAATAGAACTGTCCATATTTTCATAGAGCGGGACTTCAGACAGGATGAGGTTGGGAAACAAAAGGATCTTTCTTTGTCAGTTTCAAGAGCAGAGGTTGTGGTATGGAATATAAAAGAGAAGACCAAAACAAACCGCAATATCTACCACCCTCTAAATCGAACACCCGTCGATTGTACGTTGACATGAGGCCAAGGGCATGTGGTTCCAAGATTTGGTTTTCCGATTGTGTTGTTCGGGCAGGAGTATTGAAAGGGAACTGCTTAACGGCTTGATGTAGGCTCAAACCAAATGCTTGGATAGATCACGTGATACCAGATCAACTGAGAATTAGAGTCAAGTTTCTATGGATAAATATGAAGGGGAAAGAGGTTTTCCCTACCCCGTGAAGACTTCTACCAGTCATCCTACTCCCTAATACTCCTTACTCTGTATATGTTGGAAGTATACATCTGCATGAGGCTGTAGTGGGTCCGCCCCACAACGTACCCGACGTCATTCCAAATCTTCACCCGAACCTGCGAACATCTTCAAGGCTCTCTACTCCACCATTAACAATTGAGCTTACTGTGAGCTCCAAGATCCAGCTCATTCTCTTCACTTCAACCCCGAATTGAATACCGCCTACCAAGACCTCCCACGAGCACAACCATGGCACCTCTCATCCGAGTAATCGGCTCCCTAAACGCCGACATGGTCTCAGTGACCCCGCGCTTCCCAAACCCAGGCGAAACAATAACATCCTCATCCTACTTCACAAGCGCAGGCGGCAAAGGCGCCAACCAAGCCGTCGCCTGCGTCCGCCTGTCCAGAGCCAAACCGACCGGCCCCGCACCCTCCACAAGCGACGTCCAAGTCGAGATGATGGGCGCAGTCGGCGCATTAGACGGTCACTTCTCTGCACTCCTCAAGCCAACACTTGAAAGATCCGGCGTCGACCCGTCCAGAGTGAAGATTGTCGAGAACGCATACACCGGCGTTGCAGTTATCATTGTTGATTCGTCGGCTGGCGGCGAGAACCGCATCCTCTTTTCACCTGGCGCGAACTATGATGGTATGCAACCTACACCAGAAGTACTAGGTATGGCACTTGCGGCGCCTATGCCGGATGTGATTGTCATGCAGGGCGAGATTCCTATTGATACTGTTATTGGGACGTTACGGGAGATTGCCGCGTTCAAGGCTAAGAACCGTGCTGCTGGGAAGCGCGGCATTGAGTGTGGTCCTGATGTTATGCTGAACCCGGCTCCCGCGCCGCCAGGTGGTTTGCCTGAGGATGTTTATGCCGCTGTAGATCATTTGATCTTGAATGAGACTGAGGCTGAGCTTATGTCGCCGCCTACGGAGCAATTGCTGGGCATCGTTCCTGATGCCGAGGGTCTCGATGGAAAGGAGAAGGTTGCGCGGTACTTCCACAAGCTCGGCGTTACCTATGTTCTTATCACGCTTGGGGCTAAGGGTGTTTGGTACAGTGCCACGGATAGTGGGTCTTCAGGACCTAGTGACGGTGTGCAGCGCTTCACGAATGAGATTCCCGCTGCGCCTGTATCTCGGGTCTTGGATACAACTGCGGCCGGAGATACCTTTGTCGGAGGGTATGCTGTCAAGGTTGCGCGGTGGCGCGAGCAGCGTCGCGGGGCGGGCAAGGCCGGACAGGATGTGGCCGATGACGAGAAGGCATACCGGTATAAGACGGTGATGGACGAGGCGATGCACCTGGCTGCGCAGGCCTCGGCTCGAGCGGTGGAGCGTCAAGGTGCCATGGATAGCATTCCGTTTGAGGATGAGATCTGATGTCATTGACGAATGTACATAATATCGAGATAGACTAGATCAACCACTGTATATGTACCTAGTGGAACAATGCCGATGCTGATGCACGAACACGTCTATGGCGGAAAGGATAGGTTGGTTCACCATCCTTCATTTCCAGGAATGCAACAAGGATAAATGTACGAGGGGGAATATCCAGCCTTGATCCAGCCCACGAAGAGGGGGTTGAAGGCATACAGTAGGTGCATACCCTTCCTATTAATAGCCCATTCTCCACGATCGACCACCAAGGGATGAACGCCCTAGATATGAAACGCCTTCAACATTCCCCAGCCTGGCCTCCGAGCCTGACACCCCAGCCTAGCACGCGAAACATCCCCAGACACCTTCGCCTCCAGCTATGTCTCTATGTCGACGTCTGCGTCTACGTGCAGACCGCGTGTTCCAGCTCCACCGTTGCCTCAAACTTCCACAGCCCCCCTCGTGCAGTGCATGCATGAGTTTCACTACGGCTGAGTCGTGACGAGTGGCAGCCAATCGAGGTGGATGCGCTGGCAAAGTTTCAATCACTTCATCTTTTAGCGCTGTTCGTCACGAAGTCGCGATTTCGTGTCGCGTGGAGGTATTGGATACTTACGCGGATAGTACTGATGGGGCGGGATGCCGAGTATCGGGTACTTTGGACGCGTTCTAGGGATGGACGCGACTTACAGGACTGGTTTTGCTTCGTGAGATGGTTCTATGAGTTATAGATAATTAACTAGTATAGACTATTAGTTTTTATGAATAAAGGACTATGCTATAGATATGGAGGAAGCAATAAAGCGCGTATTCTCATACATTCCGCGAATAATGGCATTGTACTGAGTATGGAGTAACCGCCACACCTGAACTTGGCATCTCCGAAGATACCTTACATACTGACGCGACGCGCTGGATGCTATGCAGGCCTTGAAATAGTCTGTCCGCCCTCCATTTGTGATCCCTCATTATAATTCTCCTTGCCTCTTCTCAACCTAAACCTGCAAGTCTCAAGTATAACTACAGCCTCTTCCTCCCATCCAAGACATTCGATCATAGTGCGGTGTACTGGACTCTAGATCCTTTTCCTTTCTTTTATTAACTGTGATCCGACCATATACAATCATTCGATTTCCTATATTATATCGTCTATATCAACTATATCGCTATAACTTGACCTCGAGCTCTCTGTTCACTAGCGTGAACCCCACTTGACCAAAACAAACCCGGTCTCTCTCTCTCTCTCTTTCACCATGGCCACTCTCACCATGACTCCCACACGCCAGCCCTTGGGCTGTATCGACACGATGCGTCCTCTGATGTCAAAGTTGAACCGTCAAAGCAACGCTGGTAAGTTCGAGCCAAGATTAGCTGTTCCCAGGATCGCCTAACCGTAACACCAGGTCCCAAGTCTATGAAATCCAACACCATCTTCGTTGACTCAGAGAACATTGACCCCTCCAAACTCTCCGCAAAGCGCAAGCGCACCTGCGACGACGAAGAACCCAAGGCTTCCAAGCCCAAGACCTCCCGCATGGCTCTTTCCACCCACATCTCCCCGCGTCTCTCGACTCCCTTGAGAACCTCCCAAACAATCTCAACCCCAAAGTCCGCCCCAATCCTCAAGCCTGCTGGTCGCTCCCCACCACCAAAGTCCTGCAAGCCCGGCCGCCGCTCAGCTATCTCCAAGCCCCGCTCTGAATCGTCCGGAAAGCGCGCTGTTGCGCGTCCTTTCTCGCTCGCTTCCGCTCTCCAGGCATCATCATCTCCCAAGCCTGCGCCTAAGGCTCCTAACTCGTGGTTCTTTGATATCCACGTTGACTCGGAGCAGGAAGAGATGACCAACCTCATGCAGCACTCGACCACTGTTCTTGATATAAGCGATGACGAGGGCAAGTCTGTCCCCAGTGATGACCGTGGAAAGGAGAATATTCCTCCTGTCGAGCTTGGAATTGAGCTCCTCGGCTCTCCTGTTACTGCCCCTGCTACTGCTGTGCCTGCCTCTCGCAAGGAATCGAAGATGGAGGAGGACCGCGCCCCACTCGGAGAGCTCAATGCTGCCGACTTTTATGCTGAGGACTGCAATGCCTTTTCTTATGTGGTTGTCCACGAGGAGACCGTGTCTGAGTTCAAGAAGCCCTCTTCGCCTCTTGCTCAGAGCCAGGAAGCCCTCATCTCTACTTCTATTGCTTCGGTCCTGGAGGCTGTTACTGCCAAGTCTGCTGCCACTGCTGAGACTGAATCCCAGAGTGCTGATAGCTCAGGCTTGGATGAAAACACAGTTCCCTCTTCCTGATGGACCCTCCTCAAAACTACTCGCATATGCATCTGGATTCGGTGTCTCGTGTCTTTGGCCTGGTTGGCCCCAATACCAATTTGTTTGATTGTTTGGCGTTGATATATGTGGCTATCCTCTTTGTTCTGGACACTGGTGTCCATTCTGTTTGGTCTGTTGTCTTTCTTTTGTTTTGATGTTTGTTACGAATCATGTACCCTTTGCTGCACTATTGTGTCCACGGGCTAACCTTCATTTACTATCCCCGTCTAATTAATGAGTTTCTGTCTTGCCATGTCTGATGTCTATGCTGATGTTTATGCTTATCCTGATGTTTATGTTGCCGTTCACGTTTTATGATGTACACAGTGGTCTGCGTCCGCTATGCCCCCGAGCAAATGATTGAAATGAGGTTATTGCAATAAGTATTCTCTGTCTCCATCTCGCCTATGCAAGTAAGATAAAGTAAGCCTGTAGATTCAATCACTCCCCTCTTCATCCGAGTTATCACTCTCATCGGCATCTTGGTCTGCATCCCTCGCCTCGGCAGCAGCAGCAACCTGCTCAGCCAGCATCTCTCGCCGCTGAATCTCTTCCTCCTCGCCTTCACTAGGCTCATCAATCTGCTCTTCAGCATCAGGCTCCTCAAACGCAACCTCCTTGCCCTTCTTCCCTTTCCCAGCCTTCCCAGCCTTCCCTTTTCCCTTCCCCTTCTCAGGTCCCTCATCCAAATCCTTCCCCTTCTCTCTTTCTTTCCCTTTCCCCTTGCCCTTCCCCCTGCCTCCATTTCCATTCCCCTCCAACCGATTCCAAATAGGCGACCCTCGAATCGCAGACCGAACCTCAGTAGCAAGCTGCATCTCCCGACTACTAACATCCCCATCAAACGTAAACTTCTCAAAATCTGCCTCGGACCGCGCATGATCCGGCAACTCCATAACCTTCCAAAACTCGCTATCCTCAGCCTCCCGACCCTCCATCAACGCCTGGATCTTATGCCTCATCACAGTCTTCACCTTCGCCAACGTCCCATTCCCATACCACCCATCTGCAACTATCTCACACTCCTCCCGTAGAAATCCAACCGATTTTTCAGGCGGTGGATACAATGCTTGTTTCAATTGCGGATCCTGGATCTCGGATATCATCCAGATTTTACCATCTGCCGAGAACGGTAATTTCCCAGTGAAGATGTGTGTATTTGACGTCCCATCTTCCGGGTTCTGGTTTGGATTCTGCGCATTCGCAGAGAGTTGGGCATTATAGAGATCGAATGGCCGGGGCAGATTATGGCGCCGACCACTTGCGCCGTCGCGGGCTAGTTCTGCTTCGCGCGCGAGGAGGCGGAACATGAATGTTTGGTAGTGTCTGTAGTCCGGTGAGGTGCGTGGATCGATGCCTAGTTTGATGATTGCGTCGCGCCATGGTCCTGAGCGAAAGATGTAGCCTACGTAGGGGACGGCGTGGCGTAGGTTTGTGCGATCCTCGTCCGTTGTTAAGTTGTTGCGGAGGCCGCGGCGTGTCCATGCTGGTTGGGTTTCGTAGAGGGCTCGCAGTTTGTTGATTGTTTCACGCATGCTGGAGTCTAGGGTTGAGATTGGGGGGAGGTCGGGCCGTGGTTCTGTTGGGACTTTTTCGATGTCGTAGGGAACTAGGTAGGTTAGGACTTTGTGGACTTGTTGCGTGTTCACTGTTGTTATTTCGCCCGATTGGCCGATTGATTGTCTGACTGTTGGGTTTTGGCGGTAGCTTTGGGTGGTTAGGGGTTAGTTTTTTGTTAGATTAGTTGGATGGGGGTCTTACATGTAGTGGAATGGGACGTCGCCGTGGCTGAAGGATGGGGGTGGGATGATGTCTGCGTTGAGAGTGGCACCTTTGCTCATGTCCAGCTCAAACTGTTTCATTTTCTCGACTGTGCTATGTTAGGTGTAATTTGCGGCTGTTCACATGTTGAAGATACTCACAGTCAAATGGAAGAATCTGATCCCGGAATCGGTTCGTAAAGGAGCTCGCTGTAGTCGAGTAAACGAAGTCCGGCATTCCTAGTACGGGTTAGCAAGATATCGATGAAATGACCCGAGGATACTAACCTCGGAAGACGTGAGTGCGCTGTATCTTCCCAACTGGCTCGACATGATACGCAGACGGGTTATCACTCAAGCTGCGCATCAGATCCTTAGCTGACCGTCGTGGCCGCGGCTCCGTATCTTCAGACTCTGGTACGTCCATAAAAGGCTCATCCGAGCCCTTCTTGCGCTTCCGTCCCGTCCGCTTTGGAACAGTCACCTTGACCAGGACATTGTTTGATGCACTGCTGGTCGACTGCAAAGGCCGGGCCATGGCATCATCCGGCCGAAGCACCAGATTGGCCTGTGTGTCTGGCTTGGCTGGGTTCAGGAACTGTGGCGTGTTAGTATGGAGTCCTTGTTTGGTCTTTAATTGGGTGTCATCTTCTCACTATTTTTATCCCTGTGTCGCCCTGTAGAGTCTCGATCGCCTTGTCGACATTGCGGACCACGGCAGGGTGCTCGACACTGACGAGGAGGCGGGATGGGACTGGGTAGATTGGGGCTGTTCTCAGTTCTTGCTGGTCATCCATGTTGGATGGGCTCTTTTGTTAGTTGTGGAAACTATGTTTTGTGCTCTTGAGATAGCTTCCACGCGCAGTTATCGTTGGTTGCTGTGTGGTTGGGTGGCTCGTGGGAAGACTGCAAACGCGTTCAAACGCAACACTGTCACGTTCCTTGGGGAGTTGACCTCATTAAACTCATATATACAGACTTTATATGTGCTGCTTCGGCCTCCACGCGCAAGTCATGCATATAATTCTTCCATCGAGGAAAGGTTTCGAGTCTACATTCCACAAGCGGTTAGCCCGAGTGGGAGATTATGATGACTCAGCAATTGAG
>ERZ1673737.3575-NODE-3575-length-11682-cov-4.675497_pt1 | contig 11682 bp, 14 predicted proteins | sample MGYA00580211_ERZ1673737 | MGnify/ENA primary metagenome ERZ1673737 (study PRJEB41218, sample SAMN15661789) | gut metagenome | host: Homo sapiens | place: Canada: London | collected 2015-08-20/2019-03-30 | study: EMG produced TPA metagenomics assembly of... | reverse complement strand
GACAGTAATGGTGAGAATCTGTGCCTTCGCAGTATCTTGATATCGTTCTTTTTGCATGTATACCATGCCAAGGTCAATCAGCGGAATTCAGCAATGATGTTTATCCAGGAGGCTATAGCTGGTTCTCGGATTCTACGGTTAAATGAAGGATTACCACAGCCGAAAGATGGTCTGATTGCAAATCAAGACTTGGTTTTTCCGTTGCTTTGGGTTTCGGAGAGGTAAGTCAATCGCGTTTCGAACTATACAGCCATATTTTAATCGAAAAGCAGGGGTTACTCGTTGCACTTGGGACTCTCGCCCTCATATACCGAGCCTCCAACCATTCTGGGAATTGAAAGCAGCATTGAAGCTGATGTTCATGCGCAAGGCTTGCTGGAGCTAGTCAGACTATTCGTTGCATTCGATAAAATCTCTATGCGCCGCAGGCCCCATGGAGGTACCATAGCGGTCACAGATCTGACAGACACAGATAAAAAGCTGTCTTCCCTGTCGTTTAGTATGGCCGATCATATCTCTACCCGATCGGCTGATTATCATGTCACGAGAGAGTGGATGAGAACGATAATCTGGCAGGAAGCTCTCGCGATGGGATTGCTCTCGTCCGCGGCGTATGCCTCCGTTATGACCTTTGGATTTCCTGCACAAGTTGGGCGTGATCTGCTGCAAGCTTTGAGAGGCTTTCGTGAGGCAGATTTGCTACCATTGGGTCGAGATCAGGTGGGTTCATGTTCAGTCGAAGGGTATCGGACACTTGCTTATATTGGGACTAGTTGCTTAAATGCTTCGAGGTTGCCAATTCACTAGCAGACACTGTCCTCTTGAGATCGACTTTGATGAGCAGCAGGCGTGAACTAGGACCACAGGATTTCCTTCATGCATTATATCAGAAGATTGTTCCTTTCCTTGAACAGGATCGCATGTTGCTGGGTATCCTTCGAGCGAAGACCGCCGAAGCTTTAGTCACGGCCCCAGCTCGATTGCTGACGATGAATGAAAGAAGTTCAGGTCTGTATGGGCCTGAAACTGAGACTGACCAGCGGACGCATCTTGGTGGATATCTATCATACGAGGCCGAACAAAGGGACTTAGAGACCAACAGTTTGAATTTCTCACAGCAAGAACTGCAAATGATCTAAAATCAAACATCGGAGAGTGATCATTCAGTGACTTGAAGGACGATCCGACCAGCAATATCCCCTCTCTCCATCTCTTCATACACCTGCGGCAACTCCTTAAACTGCCGGACCTTGACAACAGGCTTCACAACACCCCTTCGCACAAGATCCACAGCCTCCATACACTCCTTCAGTGACCCGACCAAGTTACCCGTGATTCTTAGCCCCTTGATCACGATAGCACAGATGGGAGTCTCCAGACAAGGTCGTCCGGGTGGGATACCCACGCAGCTCAATGTCCCTCCTACGCGAAGCATATCGCAAGCATGAGCGAAAGCCTTTGCATTGCCTGCAGTAACAACTACAGCGTGCGCACCAAGTCCAGTAACCTCTTGGACCTTCTTGACGGGATCCTCAGTGGCGAAATCAATGAAATGATGAGCGCCAATTGATTTCACAAAGTCCCCTTTGCCAGGCCCGGTATCGACACCAATGACCAACGCGCCTTGGGCCCTAGCATATTGAACTGAAATCCGTTAGCGCTCTCACAAATACTAATCAGGAAGGCAAGTCTCACCAGCCAAATGCCCAAGCCCACCACCAGCCCCAACAACAACAACCCAATTTCCAGGCCGAACATTCGTATTCAAAACTGCCTATCGGATACTCAGCACGCATCCTCAACCCGAACACACTCCGGTTCTTGTTACATACCTTATACGCCGTCAAACCAGCACAAAGAACCGGGCCCATAACTTTCGGATCAACGTCATCAGGAAGCAACGTCAAATAATCCGCATCAAGCGCAATATACTGCTGAAAACTGCCATCCTCGTGATGCAAATGGTTCGTACTAGCAACACAGTACTGTTCTGTACCAGCAAGACAAAATTCGCAGCGTCGACAGATCCGGCTTGCGAATCGGATGCCGACGAGACTGCCTAGCTTGAGGTCTGTTGTATGTGTTATATCTGGACCAAGGGCGATGACTCGGCCTATTCCTTCGTGGCCGCCGACGTGTGGGAGTTTGATCTTTGTAATTGGGGTTCCGTCTTGGCCTGCTGCTGTTCCCTGTTTTGTGTGGAGATCTGCAGGGAGGGATTGTTGTCAGTGTGGGAGTGGATTGATATAGATTTGAATTACATGAAGAATATGAGGTGGAACGGGGCTTTGGGAAGACTTACCACTCTGGCAAACGCCGGTGTATAACACCTTTGCTAGGACTTCATTTGGTCCTGGTGTTGGTACGGGATAATCTGTTATGAATTCAACATGCCCTCCGAGTTCTTTGACCAGGGCGACGGTTTGGGTCTGTGGGATATCGGGGGAGCCCATTTTCTCGGTGTTTGGTATTCCGTTGTGAAGAGTGATGCGTAAAGTTGAGAGCTAATTCAATCTGGGAGACAAATGGATTGCAAATGGACTACATTTATATCTATAGCCTGCGGCCTGCGACCACTTCAACCACGTCAATTCTCCGAAAACATACATAATGTCGGGTGGGATCACAATAACTAGAGCGGGAAGATCACCATGTCGTCCCAGTAGCATTTACAATCCAGGCTAAACCAAGAATTTGCGATTGATGAAGATGCACCCGGCCAGTGGGGTAAAATTCCCACGTCCTTTAGATCAGCCCCGAGCAGATAATGTGGACACAGAGCCTGTCTAGACTCGGAGAAATACAGTTAGTATAGAGTATATCATTGGCTCTGAACTCGTGACTAGGATCTGCATAGCCGTAATACTGCAGACAGACAAGGTATTTCGCCGAGCCAATTCTCCGTGTGGGAGTGGATCTGTGCTTTGACCCCGCAAAGCAGAGGACATGTATAGACTGAGGGACAGTGATGGCTTTGATTATATACTACAGTCGAATGGGGAGCTTTTCTGTTCTAAAGAGCATATAACAGAGATACCGTATGATTCAAGTAAAATTGTTTATTCCTGGCTCAATACCTTATGCAACACTATTGATCAGAATCCGTTGCATTGATATTATACAAAAATTGCTTCAATGAAATGCATGAGTGTATATCTTCCTCCCTTCGTCCTTTACTCATGATGCTTACGATTCATAACCAGCACCGACCATACAATTATGCAATCTATTGCTACTAATTCTTATCCAGCTCAGCTGCCGCTTTCGATCCCGACATCCAGCCGATCTTACATTGTTTAACTTATTTCAAGTCTGCTTATATAAGAAAGCGGCTTTACAAAAAAAAAAAAGAAAAAAGAAGGAAAAAAAGAACGACAGCTGGGTGGTTCGAACACCCGCCTCCGAAGAGACTAGATTTCACTGTTATATGTTAGTTAAGGAACTTAAGTGCATTTGGGGGTGAATACATACAGTCTAGCGCCTTAGACCACTCGGCCAAGCTGCCGTATCGGTGTGAGATGACCCTAAATTGGGACCCGAGGTCCACCATATCGAGATTTCGTAAATATACAAGCACCATGGCGGAGTGGTCTAATAGCGGTCATTTTCGGCATGAAACTGACAAATTCTTAGATTCTATCTAGCAATTGAACACGAAAATCAACAGTTGTTTGTGGAGAAGAGAGATTGGTAGTATGGGAGGATAAATAAGTGAGAGAGACAATCAACGGCCAGCAACGTAGAATGCTTATCGAGATGGAGTTGGACATATAATTTCCATTCGAATATTTTGTTGCATCAGTTGTGATCCCTTTGTCTCTTTCTATTCTATACTTTCTAAACTTCACTTGGGAGTGGTCATTTTTATATATCAGATCGTTGATTGGCATGGTTAGATTAAAGAATTAGGAATCAGTTAGGGAATTAATTAATCTGTCGAGACTGAAATGTAGAACCAACAGTCGTCTCTAGCATACACTTCGACGAAAGGGTGTCACCTTACGTCCTCGAACCTCTGCACCAGATAATGGCTTAATAGAACATCTACTTGTCTACTTTCAACAATGCAAGGTATCATGGTGTATTCTTGACCGGCATAGCCAGGTCTACAGGTTACTTAAACAGATATCAAGACAAAAAACTCAAGCAAGAGAAGAAAAAATGAACTCCATGAATAATGCCTCAAGATAATTTTACAGTTCGTCGTGGTCCAGGGGCTCATCATCATCCTCATTGGGAGCGGCAGAGCCGTAGAGCTTGCTGGTGATGGGGTAAGCGACACTAGAGAGCTGCTCCTTCTGCTCCTCGAAGTCCTCCATGGTAGCGGTGGCGGCGTTGTCCTCGAGCCAGTCGTTGACCTCCTTGACAGCGTCGAGGATGGACTGCTTGTCATCCTCATCAATCTGGCCACCGAGACCGTTCTCATCGTTGACCTGGTTCTTCAGGGAGAAGGCGTAGTTCTCGAGGCCGTTACGGGCCTCGATCTTGCCCTTTATAGCCTTGTCCTCCTCGGCGTACTGCTCGGCCTCCTGGACCATGCGGTCGATCTCCTCCTGGGACAGACGGCCCTTGTCGTTGGTGATGGTGATGGACTCGGCCTTGCCGGTGCCCTTGTCGCTGGCGCTGACCTTGAGGATTCCGTTGGCGTCGAGGTCGAAGGCGACCTCGATCTGGGGGACACCACGGGGAGCGGGGGGGATGTTGGTCAGCTCGAACTTGCCGAGCATGTTGTTGTCCTTGGTCATCGAGCGCTCACCCTCGAACACCTGGATCAGGACGGTGGGCTGGTTGTCGGCGGCAGTAGAGAAGATCTGCGACTTGCGGGTGGGGATGACAGTGTTGCGGGGAATGAGCTTGGTCATGACACCGCCAGTGGTCTCAATACCGAGAGTAAGGGGGTTGACATCCATGAGAACCATGTCGACCATCTCCTCGTCACCGGAGAGAATACCACCCTGGACGGCGGCACCGAAAGCGACAGCCTCATCGGGGTTGATACCCTTGCTAGCCTTCTTGCCGGCGAAGAACTCCTCGAGGAGGGCCTGGACCTTGGGAATACGGGTAGAGCCACCGACGAGAACGATGTCGTCAACCTCGGACTTCTTGACCTTGGCGTCCTTGAGGACCTGCTCAACGGGCTTGAGGGTCTTCTTGAAGAGATCCATGTTGAGCTCCTCGAACTTAGCCCGGGTGAGGGTCTCGGAGAAGTCCTCACCGTTGTGGAAGGCCTCAATCTCAATGCGAGTGGACATCTGGGAAGACAGAGTACGCTTGGCCTTCTCGACCTCGCGCTTCAGCTTACCCATAGCCTTGAGATCCTTCTTGACATCGGTGTTGTTCTTCTTGTTGTACTGCTTAACGAAGTACTCCATGACACGGTGGTCAAAGTCCTCACCACCAAGGTGGGTGTCACCAGCGGTAGCCAAGACCTCAAAGACACCGTTGTCAATCGACAGGAGGGAAACATCGAAAGTACCACCACCAAGATCGTAGACAATGACCTGGCGTTCGTCACCGGTCTTGTCCAGACCGTAGGCGATAGCGGCGGCGGTGGGCTCGTTGACAACACGGAGGACGTTGAGACCGGCGATGGTACCGGCGTCCTTGGTGGCCTGACGCTGGGCGTCATTGAAGTAGGCGGGAACGGTAACAACAGCGTGGGTAACGGTCTTGCCGAGGTAGCCCTCAGCGATCTCCTTCATCTTACCCAGAACCATGGCGGAGATCTCCTCCGGGGTGAAGGTCTTGGGGGACTTGTTGACGTCGACCTTGACCTGGGGCTTGCCATCCTTCTTGACAACCTTGAAGGGGTAGTTCTTGATGTCCTTCTGGATATCCTTGTCATCAAACTTGCGACCGATCATACGCCTGTGTCTGTTAGCATTGAAAAACAAGTCAGCGAGTGTGGCAACTTACTTGATGTCGAAGACAGTGCGCTCGGGGTTGGCGGCGTATTGGTTCTTGGCGGCGTCACCAACGAGGCGCTCCTCATCGGTGAAAGCGACGTAAGAGGGAGTAATACGGTTTCCTTGGTCGTTGACGAGAATCTCGACCTTGCCGTTCTGCATCACACCCACACAACTGTAGCAAGTTAGCATTGTCTCAATGCCACGCCTCCACTAATATACATACGAGTAGGTGGTTCCCAAATCAATACCAATAACATTGCCGTAGTTCTCAGGGGAGTTCTCCTCCTGAGCGTGAGCTGTGTTACCAAAGAAGGCCAATGGGGCGAGGAAGACGAAGAGGAGGTAGAAGACGGTGGTCCAGGCAAAAGGCTTGGACGCGCCGTCGCGTGCGGAGATTCGTGCCATTGTGAAGGGGTATAATGTAAGTGTAAGAGAAAAGTGCTATTCAAATCACACAATCGAGAAGCTGTCGAGGTCGAAGCTTCGTGCGTGCCGTTCTATACAGCGACGCGGAGTAAACACAAAAGACGTGTTGTACTCAACCCTTTCTAAAGTAAGCGGGAGACGGACCCGAGGCGATGTGAGGGAAAGAAAGAATGGTTGCAAGAAGATCGAGGTGGACTTCTTGTACGCGAAATATGGCCCAGCGGCCATGCTGGCCTTTTCCCAGTTCAGGTCACTTCTCGTGCTCTGATTGGTTGCCACTCGTACGGCAGTGGCTGACTCAGAGTCCGCCTGGCTTGTTACCGCCTTCCCCTTTGGGTAATACACATTCTAAAGAGGACTAGCGGCAGGGGCCACCCAGGGATTCCTTTTGATTCCCACCAATCAAAAGCTGCCAAATGATCGAACTTGCTAGAAGGGGCCAAACACATGGCCCCTTTGCTCAAGTTTGGTCAAGTTTAGATCATTAACGGTGTATCTGGTATAATCTAGCCTCGAATGCTTTTGCCACGTAGATATCATGACATAGGCTTACATGTAGTTAAGTCATGGTAGAAGTTAACAGCTATCACAGATCTCACAGATCGACAAACATGCTCACAGGCCTAGAATAGGCCGGGGATCTGCCGAGCAGGGGGTAGCACAGGGCACAGGGCACAGGGTCCATATAGATCGCCCCAGATGCTGTGAACATTGTACAGCGCAATGTTGCACAATACCTCGATTAGAAAACATTTAGGTATAACAAACAATATACACGTATAGACGACTACATGTTTGCCAACTCTACGCTACAAGCTACGATATATATATCTAGGTAGAGCAGACTAAGTTTATGTAGGAATGTATTTTTAGAAAACATCGTTCTTGACGGACACTGCCTACTCTAATAACCCAGCAGCCGCTGTTGATCCACCTGAACGTAGAACAATCCTCGTTGGTGCTTCCAGTGGCACAGCGTGATCCATCTCCACCACAATTCGAGCAACAGTACCAGGAGCCACAATCTTGGGCCGTTTCTTGATAACCGCGCCTGATGCTTTGTCTAGAGAAGCAACCAGCTTGCTAATACGTGCAGGGACATGAAGGCGGCCACGGTGAACATCCACCTGCATAGGCATCAAATGTTCAAAGGCTAGGACCTTGGTGGTGAAGGTAGTGATTGTAGGAATCGGAGAAGATGGGCGGCAAACAACGTCACCGGAGCGAAGGTGAATGGGGTCGATATTGGCAATATTCAAAACAACATTTTGGCCTGCCACAGCCCAGTCACTCGGGTCACTGTCTACCTCGATACTCCGGACCATGGCTGTTTCACCACTGGGCATGGTCAAGATTTGATCGCCCACTTGCAAACTGCCTGCGTCAAGACGGCCAGAAATGGAGAGGGGGTTTTGCACGCCGCCTCGGAAGACGTCGCCGATAGTCATCCGTAGTGGCTTTTCAAGGGCGTGGGTGAATGGCTCTGAATCTTCCAATTCCTCGATCAATGTCCGACCAGAGTACCAAGCGGCATGAGGATCTTCACTGCGACGAGCGATGTTGTCACCGAGAACACCTGAGCAAGGCACGAAAGCGATGTTCTTCTCTTGGAAGCCTGCGGTAGTCAAGAAGGAAGATATCTGTTGCTCAATCTCTTCGAAGCGACCATGATCCCACTGCACAGCATCCATTTTGTTCACAGCCACCACGATCTTCTGAGTACCCATGCTGCGTACTAATAGGGCGTGTTCCTTGGTCTGACCTTTCAAGCCGGACTCGAACTTGCCCACACTGGAGTCGATGACTAGAACTGCAAAGTCGGCTTGACTGGCACCAGCGATCATGTTTGGCACAAAGTCACGGTGGCCCGGTGCATCAACAATAGTGAAAGCTGTTTTCTCAGTCTCGAACTTGTTGGTGGCAATATCTATCGTCACGCCTCGTGCTCTTTCCTCTGATCCTTGATCCAGAACCCAAGCCAGCGCAAAGGAACCCTTACCGATCTTCTCAGCTTCTTGCCGATATTTGTCGAGTGTCCGTTTGTCGATAGCACCTTGGTCTGCCAACAACCGCCCCATCAAGGTACTCTTTCCAGCATCAACATGACCTATAGAGTCAGCCAAAGTCCATACTAACCACTAGTGAGCACTTACCAATAACAACAAAGTTAGCCGACCTCTTGCGATTGGACTTTTTGTACTCCGCTAGAACATCCAGATTCTTGCTCTTGACAGTCACTTTCTCCTCCACTGATAAATCCTTTATCCCACCTGTTAGATCAGACTGGGCTTTCTTATTCCCAGCCAATTTCGATGCCGTGTTCGACTTGAATCCTACACATTATTAGGCGGGTGCCTTCAGACCTTTCTGCGGATCGCCAAACCTTTCGCTGTGCTCTGTGCATTCAAAACGACATCGTCGGGGCTGGGGGCTGCAAAGTCAAAGGGTTCAGCATCCTGTCCATATAGCTTCAATAGGTCCGCACTATTGGAGTGCAAGTGGCTTGGCTCGGCCGTTGTCGGGCCTGCTGCCGGACCAACAATGGTGCTAGCAAAGGTAGAGGGCGAGGCACGAATGTTGGGAACTGTTTCTCGGGGCTCAGGCTCTGCCTTGGATTTATCCATTGGTTCAGGCAGGGGTTCGGGGGATTTGAGCTCAGGTTGGGGCGGCTCCTTTGGGACCGGGGATGATGACGAAGATGAGGAGCTTGATTTGCCCAAACGTCGTAGTCCAGATCCTTCAGAGGGTCTCGGTGTGGATTTTCCACTGGCGGCAAGTCTTTCCCGAAGAGATAGTGGTGCCTGGGGGTCCGGAGATGGAGCATGCGAAGGGGTAGGCGAGGACGATGCATCTGGAGTTCCCGTCGGGGTTGGAGCTTTCTCGCCCTCCTTCTTCTTTCGAGCAGCAGCTAAAGCCGCCAATTTGGATACCTTTCCGCCATTCTCTGGTGCACCACCCAAAAGCCCCAAGCGCGGGTAGAGAGGCTCGACCAATATCTCCGCCTTCCGATGAGAGGGAACGTTGAGCCAGGGACAGTCGCGAAAGAAGTCCGCCGCCGAGAAATGCGCCGTGGGACATGGAGCAGGAAAGGCGGGCACTGCAAGACCTGTTAGAACTTTGTCCAAACTTCCAGACGGTCAGTTTAGAGTCCCGAGAGATTGAATGAATAGGGGATTCCGCGTCATAGTCAAAACACACCTTTCTTAAACATTGCAGCTCACGATCCGGTTGTAGTCGATGCCCCGACCGAACCAAGCCAAAACACTTCGATAGAACGACCTCTGCGAGAATATTGCTTACCTGCTGCCTTTGGTTTCTGCTTTAAAGCCTCCTTTTCTTTCTTCCCTGTAAAACATCACGTTAGCCAACTGTTACAACAAGCGACAACAACCCCCCCGCGAAACTCTCGAAATCCTCGGAACCTCGAAAACTCGTCTGCAAGAAAAACATACCCCTCAGATAATTCACAGATTTCTCAATATCATTATAGTAATGCCATAATGCTTCTTGGACTTCTTCTTTCGTAGCGGTCACCGACGGTTGCCCCGCACTGAGCTGTTGCAAAACTGCAGCGGTGCACTGCTGCAAGAATTCCTGTTCTTCGGGATCTGGCGACGCATACCCGTCATCAGAATAGTAATCTTCGTCATCGTAGCCGACGTCTTTAATGCGGTGTCTCGACATGAGGAAAGGTGGGGGGATGGAGGCACGGAGGGAAGGAAGAGGACGCCGAGGACGAAATAAGTCAATTGAAAGAACGAAAAGAACGAAAAGACGCAAAATGTCGACAGAATGTACAGGACAGTACTAAGTTAGTGTTGAAGAGAGAGAAGTGGGATGTCTCTGTTGCGGCAGAAACGCTGACCGACACGTCATACCCCACTATTCCAGGCCAGCTATACAACACTGCTGTAGTGTATCTCCAACTGATTCTATTGATTCTACGCATACTCTGCAGAGATATAAGAATAGTGTATTCCAAAAAGACCAAGTGCTGCTAATGTATATTTATCGTAAGGGACTGCCACCGAAGAAATCACCAGCACCAGGCCCGGAGAAACTTCCATTGCTGGGAGTCAACGCGATAGATCGCCTGAAAGCCTGGCGAGGAGTGGTGGGGGCACTGGTAGGCCCAGGATTGGCGGTGGTTGCAGCGATCGCTGCAGAACGGGTTTCGGGGGTGCTAGGAGTGTTGCGTCCGCTGTCATTCTGCATGGTGACAGCGGTACCGGGTCGAGAGAGAACGGCAGCAGTGCCGCCGTTTTTAGGAGGTGGGCGGAAGCCCAGCTTGGAGCCTTCGCGGAAGATTTCTTCTAGCATTTGTGCGACAATGCCTGCATCCTCGTATTCCTGGAACTTCTTCCACAGGCGCAAAGCCATGCGAGCATCTTCAATGGAGTCGTGGCCTTGAACGGTGTCGGGTGTGGGCTCCTCCTGGATGTATTCCTTGAAAACAGCCCAGGCTAGGTACCTCAGACTGAGGCGACGGTTCTTGCCAGGGTGGAAGAAGAGATATTGAGTGTCCACCGTTTGAGACTTTGGCACCTGGATGTTGATCTTGCGGAAATCAGATGCCAAACCGTGACCGACAAACACACAGCCCAAGTTCAGAAGCAACCATAGCTTCTTGTATGCTGCCTTGAGTGTCACGAGATTGTGCTCACTGGTTCGCGAATCCAGATCACCAGGCTTGATACCAGAATACTGAGTAACATAGTCCACGATCGGGTCTCGAATGATGATGTAGTCGTCAATAAAGGGGACCCCTTCTTGGATACCTTGACCCCGCAAGACGGATACACGAGCCAGCCCACTCTTGTTGGGACGGACCATTTCCTGTGATCCATCTGCTTTGACATCAATCTCAGCCTTTTCGAGATCGACAAACTCAGTATCCAATGCGACAGGTATCCCGGACTTTGGCAGCTCTTCCTCGGTGAGAGTACGACATGACTCCACTTGACGACCACCACTGATCACTTTGTTAGCATCTTCTCTCAGGAAAAGAGGGGGAAACTCACTTCAAAGACCACTCGCGGAATAGCAAGGTCTTATCAAGGTGATTCTTCCAGGAGTCATCGACGACATGGCATGGGTCTCGGACTTGGTAAGCCAGGACGCAGGGTTGTTTCCAAGGTTGTGTGAATCGTAAGGCTTCGTCCTTTTCGACCTCGGTGACTAAAAAGTCATTGAACAAATGCCATTTGCTTTGGTCTTGGTTTTCACGGCCAGAGATGGAGACATTGACAAAGGACACCAAATGCGGCTTTTGGTGCTCAGGAATGTCAATTTCCGCCACCAAGCCTACCAGATCGTATACCACAAGCCCCGGAGTCTGATTTTGAAG
>ERZ1673737.3574-NODE-3574-length-11683-cov-4.838149_pt1 | contig 11683 bp, 7 predicted proteins | sample MGYA00580211_ERZ1673737 | MGnify/ENA primary metagenome ERZ1673737 (study PRJEB41218, sample SAMN15661789) | gut metagenome | host: Homo sapiens | place: Canada: London | collected 2015-08-20/2019-03-30 | study: EMG produced TPA metagenomics assembly of... | reverse complement strand
CTCTTCTATGAAATTTTATATAAAATGAACAAATTCGACATGAAACGACAGGATAGGGTATTGCCGGACCGCCGAAGTGCGGCGCGCGAAGCCGAAACCGTTCTTGACCTTTACAGCGTTTCATCTTATAATAAAAGATAAATAGTTACCCTTTTAAAGCACCCGTTAAACGGTATCAAACTCTGGGGAGGACGAAATAAAATGGATATGAAAAAACTTGCAGGCGATAAGGCTGCCACTTATGTAAAGGACGGCATGGTAGTCGGTCTGGGCACCGGCTCGACCGCTTACCACATGGTAAACGCGGTAGGCGAAATGGTCAAGAACGGTCTGAAGATTCAGGCGATCCCGACCTCCAAGGCTACCGAGGCGCAGGCGCGTGAGCTGGGCATCCCGCTGCTCACCATCGACGAGCTCGACCACGTTGACCTCGCGATCGACGGCGTAGACGAGATCGACCCGCAGTTCAACGCCATCAAGGGCGGCGGCGGCGCACTGTACCGTGAGAAGGTTGTCGCTTCCATGGCCAAGGAAGTCATCTGGATCATGGACGAGTCCAAGCTCGTCGACAAGATCGGCGCATTCCATCTGCCGGTCGAGATCGCGCAGTACGGCTCCAAGCAGGCGATGGAGCGCATGGCCGGCTACGGCTGGAACCCGGTTCTCCGCGTCCGCGACGGCAAGACCTTCGTCACCGATAACGGCAACTATATCGCAGATCTGCACCTCGGCGCAGGCTTCGACATTCAGGACGTTTACTCCAAGCTGACCGGCATGCTCGGCGTTCTGGAGCACGGCCTGTTCCTCAATATGTGCAAGCGCATGATCGTCGGCCACTCTGACGGTACGGTCGATGTCATCGAGAACCCGTCCAAGTAAGACGGGCGGCATCCCACAGCAGGAGGAATGAACATGGATTATAACGAGCGAAACGGTTCGTACAGCGACGACGAGCTGCTCAGCCGCTTTTCGCGCCCGGAGACGCCGCGCACGACCGTGCAGGACGATATCCCGGACGACCCGGCCGCGCTTCGCCGAGACCGCGGCCCGCGCCCCGGCATCCGCATGGCGAGCGGCCGCCCGATGCGCGGCATGAAAATGCAGCGCCCCGCAGGACGCAAAGGCGGCCCGAACTACCGTGCGGCGCTCTGCGGCGCGGTTCTCGCGTTCTTCGTGATTGCCCTGCTGTTCTTCGTCCTGTTTATGTCGCGCGGCGGCAAAATCAAGGAGTTGAACAGCCAGATCGACACGCTGGGTCAGGACAAGCAGTCGCTTTCCGCGCAGATCACCTCGCTCCAGCAGCAGGTCGACACCCTGACCGCGAGCATGACGAGCGCTCTGCCTGACGCGACCGTGGCAGACACCAACACTATCGCGGACCTCATTCCGCAGCTTGCAGACGGCAGCACTTATGTCGTACAGAGCTCGGCCTCGCAGCTCCGCTATATCAAGGTTCCGGAGGGCTATCTGAGCGACAAGCTCGGCGAATACCGCGACAACTCGTCGGCTTACGCCGCAGCACAGGGCGACGCGCCGATCTGCACGTATTATGTGCTGTTCACCGACCGCGTCATCGGCCTTGCTGAGGGCAACGTCGGCTTCGTCAGCATGGACAGAGCCGCGACCGGCAGCACGACCACCACGCCGGACGGCTTCTACGATTTCGTCGCATCGTTCTTCAAGTAAACAGCAAAGGCAGCTGCTTCGCATCGGCTTTCCGACGCGGCGGCTGCCTGCCTTTTTCGAATAGAAGGGAGAAAGGGGCGATTTCTTATGAGAACACCGGAGGAACAGCTGGTGGATGCCAGTCTGGAAATAGGGAAGGCGCTGCTGCTCGCCGGGGGCGAGGTAACGCGCGTCGAGGACACCATCACGCGCATCCTGCACGCCTACGGCATGCGCGAGATCGGTGTATTTACCATCACCTCGCTCATCGAGGTGACAGCCTGCACACCGGACGGCGATGAGATCGTAAAGGCGCGACGGATCGCCGGCAGCTATGCAACCGACCTCGACCGTGTGGAGCGGCTGAACGCGCTCTCGCGCGAGATCTGCGCGCAGTGTCCGCCGCCACAGACGCTCGCCGCCCGCATCGAGGCGATCAGGCGGCCGCGAACCGAGGCGGCGTGGATCAGCTATGCCGGCGCAGTGCTGACCGCGTGCAGCTTTGCGGTGTTTTTCGGCGGCTCAGCGACCGATATCCCCGCTGCCGCCATACTGGCCTGCCTCATCTGCTGGATGGACCGCAGAGGCTTTTACAAGAAGGCAAATCAGCTGCTGTTCTATCTGCTCTGCTCGATGCTGACCGGCTTTCTCGGCTGCGTGCTCGTCCGCATGGGCGTAGGTGTCCACCTCGATAAAATCCTCATCGGCTGCATCATGCTGACCATACCGGGCATCTCGATCACCTACGCGATGCGCGATATGCTGCTCGGCGAGAGCATTACCGGCCTGTTCCGCTTTATCGAGTCGCTGCTCATCGCCGCGACCATCGCGGGCGGCTTTCTGCTGTCCACCGTAGTGGCAGAGGGGGTGCTGGGATGAGTCAGATCATTGCAAGCATAATCGGCAGCATCGGGTTTTCCATCGTGTTCGGCATCCGCCGGGCATATATGCTCCCCATCGCCGTCAACGCAGGCCTGTCCTGGGCGGTGTATCTGCTCGTGAACGGCTTTGCCGGGGACTTTGCCGCCAACATGGTCTCCGCCATGTTCTGCAGCCTTGTCGCAGCGCTGATGGCGCGGCGGCTGCGCGTGCCGACGGTCGTGCTGCAAATGCCGGCGACCGTCCCGATGATACCCGGCGGCAGCCTGTACTACACCATCTACTACGTCTTTGCGGGCGATATGCCGACCGCGAAGAGCTACTTTTTCTTCACCGCACGCGCCGTTTTCGGCATGGCAATCGGCTTTGCGGTCGTGAGCGTGCTGTTCAAGACGATCGACGCAAGGAAAGCCGATCGCTGACACGGGATTTTCAATAAAAAAGCAGGGAAACCGAGGCAACTGTCCCGGTTTCCCTGCTTTTTGCTTTATATTAGAGGTTGTGCTGGAGCTTTGCCGCCTTGAGCGTATTCTTCATCAGCATGGTGATGGTCATCGGGCCTGCACCGCCCGGGACCGGGGTCATATAAGACGCCTTGTCCATTACCTCGGGCGCAACGTCGCCGCAGACCTTGCCCTCGGCGTTGCGGTTGATGCCGACGTCGATGACGACCGCACCCTCCTTGACCATATCCGGGGTGATGAAGCCGGCCTTGCCGACGGCCGCGACCAGAATATCCGCGCGGCGGCAGACCTCAGCGAGATCCTGCGTGCGGCTGTGGCAGATGGTCACGGTGCCGTGACGGTGCAGCAGCAGCATGGCCATCGGCTTGCCGACGATATTCGAGCGGCCGACAACGACGCATTCCTTGCCCCTGGGGTCGATCTGGTACTCGTCGAGCAGCTCCATCACGCCTGCCGGGGTGCAGGGCACGAAATCGAAATTGCCGACCATGATCTTGCCGACGTTGACCGGATGGAACGCATCGACGTCCTTCCGCGGGTCGATGGCGTCGATGACGGCCTGCTCCGAGATGTGCTTCGGTACCGGCATCTGACACAGGATACCCGAGATCTGGGGGCTTTCGTTGAGCTGCGCGATCAGGCCGAGCAGCTCCTCCTGCGAGGTCTCCTCAGGCAGGGCGTACTTTTCGCTGTAAAAGCCGCACTGCTCGCAGGCGCGCTCCTTGTTGCGCACATAGATCTCGCTGGCCGGGTCGTTGCCGACGATAATGACCGCAAGGCCGGGCGTCACGCCCTTTTTCTTCAGCTCCTCGGTCTCCGCGAGGATACTGCCGCGCACCTTGGCGGACAACGCCTTGCCGTCCATTCTTACTGCACTCATGCTGTTTCTCTCCTTATGATGATGATTATTCGCCCTTGTTTTCGTCCGTTTCGGGCACATAAAACGCCTTTGCTACCTTAATTCGGTGATACTGCCGCGCGAGCACCGCGACCGCCGCGATACAGCTGATGATAGCGAGGAGCTGCGAGACGCGGACCGAGCCGATATACAGGCTGTCCGTGCGCAGGCCCTCGATCCATGCGCGGCCGGCGCCGTACCATGCGGCATAGAGCAGCGCGATCTCGCCCTTGAACCTGCGTTTTTTCGAATAGAAATGCAGCAGGACAAAGCCGGCGAGGTTCCAGAGGGACTCATAGAGGAAGGTCGGGTGGACCATGCTCTGGCCGTCGATGGTCATGCCCCAGGGGAGGGTCGTCGGGCCGCCGTGGGCCTCGCCGTTGACGAAATTGCCCCAGCGGCCGATGCACTGGCCGATGAGCAGGCCGAACGCCGCGAGATCGCACAGGCTCGCGAGCGAGAGCTTTTTGACGCGGCTGTACACGAACAGGCCGATGAGCGTGCCGATGATGCCGCCGTAGATAGCGATGCCGCCCTTCCAGATGGCGATGATCTCGCCCGGGTGCTGCGCGTAGTAGCCCCATTCGAAAACGACGTAGTAGATACGCGCGCAGATGATGCCGAGGGGCACGCAGATGATGAGGCAGTCGGTGAGGTTATCCGAGGTGATGCCGAAGTCCTTCGTCCGGGAATTGACGTAGAGCGCGGCGAGGATAAAGCCGGCGCAGATGATGATGCCGTACCAGTAGATGTCCTTTCCGAGCACGGTGCAGGCCACGCGGTTGAGCGTGAATTCCAGACCGAGGTTCGGAAAACCGATAGTGTGTTCCATGTTTCGACCTTCCTTTAGGGGTATTGATGCGAGGGGGGTGCACGGCGCGCCGCCGCGCAGGGTAAAGTTTCGCCTGTGAATATTATACATGACTCCGGCGCTTCGTGCAATGTAGATTGCGTGTATTTTGGACGGCGGAAGGCATAAGAAAACCCCCGAGGTTTCCCTCGGGGGTCTTGCTTTGCCTTATGGCAGGCTTAACGGAGAACCGTTAAGATTACCAAGCAGTGATGTCGTGCTGAACGTCAACTACGATAACAGTGATCTGGTCGTCAGAAGCGCTGTCAACGAATACGCGAACGTTCGGTACTGCATCCTCGGTCAGGGTGTTGTCCTTATCCTTTGCATCAACTGCATCCTTACCGGAGATCTGGATGTCGTTGATAGCCGGCAGCTTGCCCTTGCTCCAGAAGTCGGAGTCGAAGGTACGAGCCAGGTCGATGTCAGCCATGGTGTAGCCAGTCTCGCCCTTGCCTGCGTCGGAGTCAACGAACAGGATTACGGTGTTCTTGCTGTCAACAACAGTGTAAGCGTCCTTATCTGCATCCTTGCCGCCTGCTGCAACCCACTTAGCATCCTTGCCAAGGTTGTACAGGGAGATGTCGCCAGAAGCGTCATCGTAAGCGGTTACGTAGTAGTCAGCCTGCTTGTTCTCGCTGTACTCGATGTCAGCCAGAGTGTCGCCAGTTGCAGAGTAAGAGAAGATGTCGCCCTTGCTCATGTCAGCAGCCTTGGAATCATCGGTGGTAACGGTGATCTGCTCAGTGCCATTCCAAGCGGTGATGATGTAAACAGTGCCGTTAGCGGTGCCGGTCTTCTTCTCAACGTTCTTCAGAACAACTGCGTAGTTGTCGGAAGAGCCGCCGGTGGAGTCCTTGCCAAGGTCGATGAATGCAGCCTGTGCGTAGTAGCTGTTGCCGGACTTGTTAGCAACTGCTGCAGCTGCACGCAGGGTGCGATCGTAGCCAGAAGCGGTCTTGCCGGTTACTACCTTGTAGTCGCCGTCGTCGCCGTTGTTGTCAGCCTTGGACTTAACGAATACAACGCCGGTTGCTTCGTAGTACAGACGGGAGATGGTGGACTTGTCAGACAGAGTTACAGTGCCCTTGATAGAGCCGTCGGTCTTAATGGAACCAGCAGTTACGTACTCGTCGTAGCCGTTGGTCTCGATAGCGGTATCGGTGGTGTCGGTGTTCTTGAAGCCCAGACGGGTCAGGGTGTAAACGTCCTTGGATACCTCGTAGGATACGAGCATCGGCTGTGCCTTGGTAGAGGAGTCGCCAGTGCCAATAGTCTCCTTAGCGTTCGGGTTCTCGCCGTTGCCTTCGTGGAACTCAGCGATAGCCTTGCCGTCGTCCTTGTCGTCCCACTTCTTCTCGATCTCGACAACCTTGTCGGTGCCGTCTGCGAAGATCATGCGAGCTTCCCACTTGGAGTTTACGCCGCCCTTAGGAGCAGCCTCAACCAGAAGTGCGATGTCGTCGATGGAGCCAGCGGTGGTGTCGGTGTAGTAAACGTAGCCGGTTACAACTACCATCTCAACGTGAGCGCCGGTGTTCGGGCGGGTTACCATAGTGCCCTTCTTACCAGCCATCTTGTACCACTCGTCGCCGATAGCAACGCCATCGTCAGAACGGGTGCCGTTTACCTTGCCGGTAACAACAGTAGCCTTCTCAACGAGGCCATTGCCGGTGCCGTAGTTGCCAGCAGCAGTCAGAACAACGTAGTCGTCCTTCTTGATGCCGTCGTACCAATCCCAGTCGTCAGACTCGAGCTTGGACTTGGAAGCGATGGTGTTGTCGCCCTTCTTGAAGGAGACGTTGATGTAGTCAGAGCCTACAGCGGTAACCTGAGCTACTGCGAAGGTCTTAACGTTCAGGATGGAGTAATCGGTAGAGCCGTCGGTAGCGAGCAGCTTAACCTCGGTCGGCTGCATGTAAGCAGCGTCCTGATACTTGGTAGAAGAGTCGTCGCCGTACTTAGCTACGAAAGTCTTGATGTCATCGTTGATCTTGTAGCCGTTTACGTATACGGTGGTGGTCTTAGCCAGATCGTACTTGGTGCCGTCCAGCTTAACCTTTACGCCGTCCATCTTGAGGTCCTTCAGGATGCCGGTCTGCTGGGTGTTGTCCTTGGTAGCGTAAACGCCGTAAACCTTGGACTTGTCGTTGTTCTTGTACAGAACGGTAACCATCTGATACTTCAGGTCAGAGTAGTCCTTCTTCACGTCGGTGAAGTTGTACAGAGCCTTGCCCTTGTCGTCAGTGGTCTTGTTCTCGTCAACAGTGGACTTGTCGAGAGTCAGCTCGAAGGTCTCCTTGCCGGAGGTCTTGGAAACGTCCTCCAGAACAGCGGTGGTCTTCTTCAGGTTCATGAACTTCTCGCCAACGGTCTTGTTATCGTCGCCAAGCAGAGTTACGTTGGTGTAAGCATCGTCACGCCATACAACGGTCGGGGTATCGATTGCGTTGTAGATCAGCTGAGCAGCGTACTGACGCGGGCACGGACCGGTGAAGGAAGTGTTTACGTCGTCAAGCAGGCCGTTCTCGTCAGCCAGAGCGTTGGTCTTGGATGCCCAGTTGATGCCTACCAGGCCTGCCTTGTTAGCGTCGTAGCCGAGGGTTACGAGCAGCATCTTAGCAGCTTCCTGAGCGGTTACGGTCTGGTCCGGTGCAAACTTGGTTGCAGACTGGCCAGCGATGATGCCGACAGACTGGCAGTACTTGATGAAGCCAGCGGCCCAGTGGCCGTTGACATCAGTAAAGCTGGTCTTGTCATTGTTGTACGCAGAAGCGTCAGAGTTACCAGTGCGCAGCACGTAGATCATCTTCGCCATCTCCGCACGAGTTACGGTATCGTTCGGCTTGAAAGAGCCGTCGGTGTAACCATTGATTACGCCGAGGGATACCAGGGTGTCCACGACTTCAGCGTCGACCTTGATGTCGGCCTGATCCGTGAACGCCGCACCGGCAAACATAGTGAACGCGCAAGCGAACGCCAGTACCAGTGCGAGAATCTTTTTGAGATTCTTCATGGGGAAATTCCTCCTTATAAAATTTTTTGAGCTTTCGCTCATTTCGTTAAGTATAATACCATAGCGCGCCCCCACGGTCAACGGATTTTCGCGAGATGTAACATAAGCGTAATATTACACGCCGCATTACACCGCCTGCCGCCGCGCGGCGGATTTCATATTGTCGGTTTCTGCCGCTTTCCCGTAAAATAAAGGTGACTCGCGCGGTTTTTTCGCCCGGTCATCACTTTCAGGAGGTTTTATCATGGAAAATATTCGCGTTTTTGAGGAGGGCGGCTATATTCATTTTATCCTGCGCCCCGAGGAGCTGATGCGGCTGCGCTACTCGGAACAGTCGACGATCGCCTTTTCCGCGTTTATGGACGGCTGGCTCGGCCAGATGAAAACGCAGGTGCGCCAAAATACGATGGACGGCTATCGGTATGCTTTCGAAAAGCATATCCGGCCGTTTTTTGATGCGCGGGGGATGACCCTCGCGACCGCCCGGCCGATGGATTTTCAGGATTTCGCCAATTTTAAGTTCGAGCAGGGCCTTTCTCCGACCTCGATCGCGAAATTTCACTCGATCATGCACAAATGTCTGAAATATGCCGTCGCGCTCCAGATCATCCCGAATAATCCCGCGGATAACGTCATGCTGCCCAAGCGGCGCCGCTTCCGCGGGCAGGTCTACGACCGCGCGCAGCTGAATGTTTTCCTTGCGGCGGCTTTGCAGTCCCCCGCCGAGGCGGCGTTTGTCCTCGCCGCAAGCTACGGCCTCCGGCGAAGCGAGTGCGCCGGGCTGAGGTGGAGCGCGATCGACTTCCGCGCGCGGCGCATGGTCATCAACCACACCGCCATTCTCTCGAACGGGCGGATTCTCTATGTCGATAACGTCAAGACCCGCTCGAGCTACCGCACGCTGCCGCTGTCGGACTCGCTGCGGCGGTATCTGACCGATCTTCGCCGCCGCCAGAAGGAAAACCGCCGGAAATACGGCAAAGCCTATCACCAGAGCGATTATGTCTGCGTCCGTGAGGACGGCACACCGCTCCGCCCGGACTATATTTCCCGCGAGTTCGGGCGCGTCTGCCGCCGCGCCGGTCTGCCGTGTATCCGGTTTCACGATCTGCGGCATTCGGTCGCGACGCTCCTGCTCCAGCAGGGCTTTTCCCTCAAGCAGATTCAGGAATGGCTCGGTCATTCGGATATCGCCACGACCGCAAACGTTTACGCGCACGTGCCGTATGTGGAGAAGGAGTCTATCGCCAAGAGCGCGATTCCGATCATCGAAATCTGAGAGCTGCAAGATTATTCCAGCATTTCGGAGTGCGTGATTTTTCCGAAAAATTCGGAAAAGTCAACGATTTTTTCGAAATTGCGGGTTTAACCGTGAAATTGATTATTTTGCCTGCAATCTCAAAAAGATTCTCGCACTGGTACTGGCGTTCGCTTGCGCGTTCACTATGTTTGCCGGTGCGGCGTTCACGGATCAGGCCGACATCAAGGTCGACGCTGAAGTCGTGGACACCCTGGTATCCCTCGGCGTAATCAATGGTTACACCGACGGCTCTTTCAAGCCGAACGATACCGTAACTCGTGCGGAGATGGCGAAGATGATCTACGTGCTGCGCACTGGTAACTCTGACGCTTCTGCGTACAACAACGACAAGACCACCTTTACCGACATCAACGGCCACTGGGCTCGCGGCTACGTCAAGTACTGCCAGTCTCTGGGCATCATCGCTGGTCAGTCTGCAACCACGTTTGCACCGGATCAGACCGTAACTGCTCAGGAAGCTGCTAAGATGCTGCTCGTAACCCTCGGCTACGACGCTCAGAAGGCAGGTCTGGTAGGCATCAACTGGGCATCCAAGACCAACGCTCTGGCTGACGAGAACGGCCTGCTTGACGACGTAAACACTTCCTTCACCGGTCCGTGCCCGCGTCAGTACGCTGCTCAGCTGATCTACAACGCAATCGACGCTTCCACTGTTGTATGGCGTGACGATGCTTACACCAAGTACAACTACAACGGCGACGAGAACCCGACCATCGGCGAGAAGTACATGGGCCTCAAGTATGCTACCGGCATCATGATGGCTTCCGGTAAGGTTGGCCTGGACGGCACCGGCGCTTCTAAGGCTCTGGTTGTTAAGGCTGACGAGAAGCAGACCGTTCTGAACACCAAGTACGAAGCTAACGATCTGATCAAGTTCACCGACATCAAGACCGATTACTCCGAGTTCCTGGGCATGGCTGTTAAGGTTATGTACAAGGACAAGGACAAGGTTTACGGCGTTTACGCAACCGACGACAACGATGTTAACATCGCTGCTCTGGCTTCCGATCTGGACACCGTTTCCGGCGAGGCTAAGTTCAAGGTTGACGACACCAAGTACTCCGTTAACAAGAACGGCATGACCATCTACACCATCGGCGTAGATACCGGCGACGTTAAGATTGCTTCTAAGTACGTTAAGAACGATGCTGATGCCATCAAGAACGCCATCAAGGCTATCAAGGACAGCGACATGGAAATCACCGTTATCTCCAACGACAACGATGAGAAGATTGACGCTATCTTCGTTAACGACAAGACCTTTGCTAAGCTGACCACCGTTAACAGCACTTCTGTTTCCTACAAGAAGGTTCTGCTCGACATGAAGGGCAACACCACCGGTGCTGCTGGCAAGCTCGACCTCGAGGACGACGAGCCGGAAATCTACGACGGCTACAAGAAGGACGACTACGTATTCGTAGGCGCTGATCTGTACAACGACGCTGTTGTAATCGAGAAGGCTGCTACCATTTCCGGCAAGGCTGAGTCCTTCAAGGATGATTCCATCAAGATCGATGGCAAGTGGCACGACTACGTACTGGCTTCTGGCAAGTCCTATACTGCTAAGGCTGGCAAGACCTACACCGCTTACGTTTACGGTTCCTACGCTTACTACCTGACCGGCGAGTCTGGCTCCAACAGCGATGTTGATACCCTGCTTGTTAAGTCCGTTGGCGACTACAAGAAGATGGATACTGGCGTTGAGACCAAGGTTTACTTCGCGGATGGTACCGAGAAGGTAATTAACGTTAAGACTGTTGTCGTTCCGAACGCTTCTGGTTTCGATCAGGAGGACTACGACAAGGATAACGTTGTTAAGGCTACCAAGATCGAGAAGTCTTCTCTGGAGTCTGATGCTAAGAATCAGACTAACCTGAAGGACAACACTCTGTACGCTTACGAGCAGGATGGCTCTGACTACACCCTGTTCGTTCTGAACGAGTACTACGCTTCTGGTGATGTTAAGGTTCTGGCTAAGGACAATAAGGTTGACTACAGCGACAAGACCGAGACCTTCTCTGGCACTGAGGCACAGGATGCAGCTCCGATCTTCCTGAAGTACAGCACCGACTCCTACAAGGTTATCACCGGCGCAGCTCTGAAGAACTACAAGTCCATGACTGGCGAGACTGGCTCTATCCTGCTGGCTGATGACGATAACATCGTTGCAGCTTACATCAACAAGGGTACCGCTGGCCTGAGCAGCTCCGATACTCTGTACGGCGTTGTTAAGAAGTTCTACAAGGGCACTGAGTCCGATGGCACTGATACTGTCGTTTACATCGATATGATCACCTCTGAGGGTCTCAAGACCGTTGAGACCGAGGAGACCACCTTCGGTTCTCTGCACAAGGGCGTAATCGTTTCCTTCACCGGCTCTTACGAGAAGGCTAACGATGATCTCGCTATCGTATCTCCGGCTGCTGGCAAGATCCAGAAGGACAAGTGGTCTGGTTACATTGCAATCAGCAACGACTGGTCTGACTCCAGCAAGCTGGTTCGCGCATACGACGTATACGCTACCAAGGCTGACGTTGCACTCCCGTCCAAGGTTCTCAAGACTGAGGCTGGTAAGGTTGTATCCGACTCT
>ERZ1673737.3573-NODE-3573-length-11684-cov-13.827844_pt1 | contig 11684 bp, 10 predicted proteins | sample MGYA00580211_ERZ1673737 | MGnify/ENA primary metagenome ERZ1673737 (study PRJEB41218, sample SAMN15661789) | gut metagenome | host: Homo sapiens | place: Canada: London | collected 2015-08-20/2019-03-30 | study: EMG produced TPA metagenomics assembly of... | reverse complement strand
GGGAAGAACACCACGCCCGTCTCGATAAAGATGATCAGGAACACGCAGCCGTAGGCCATAAGCGGGCCGGCGGCGATCCAGCTGGCGATCGCGGTGCGCGGGTCCTTAAGCAGATCGGCAATGAAATTGATGAAACCCATGAAGTAAAACCTCTCAGTTGTGGGCGCGGACACGTCCAAGTTGACCAGTATACGGTTGCGGCGCGAGCACGGGCCAAACCCCTCAAAAGTCTTACTTCATTACCAGCAAGTTTGCATAACTGACACTTGTCGCCCAAAGCAAAGCAAGATCGCCCTTCCTAATCCCTAGCGAATCGCTATACTTTATTGAATCGCATTGCCATGGCGCTAAGGGAGGGCGGCCGGTGAGCTTTATCAATACCATTCGCGAGGACATCAAGACCGTCCAGGCGCAGGACCCTGCCGCGCAAAGTGCCCTGGTCATCTTCCTTTCCTATCCTGGCCTGCACGCCAAGTGGAACCATGTGCCCGAGCACTGGCTCTGGGAGCACGGTCATTGCTCGCTCGCCCGCGTGCTCTCGCAAATCACCCGCCACATCACCGGCGTCGAGATTCATCCCGCCGCGCAAATCGGCAAGCACTTCTTTATCGACCACGCCATGGGCGTCGTCATCGGCGAAACCACCATCGTGGGCGACAACTGTGTGCTCTACCAGGGCGTCACGCTCGGCGGCACCGGCAATGAGACCGGCAAACGCCACCCCACCCTGGGCAACAATGTCACGGTGGGCACGGGCGCCAAAGTGCTTGGCAACATCCACATCGGCAACAACGTCAAAATCGGCGGCAACTCGGTCGTCGTCAAGGACGTGCCCGACAACTGCACCGTCGTGGGCGTGCCAGGCCGCATCATCAAGCGCAACGGCTGCCGCGTGTTCGAGGAGAGCTTTGACGCCAAACAGCATCGCGAGTACATGCCCGACGATGCCGCCGAGCAGAGCGCCCTCAACCGTCAGGGCATCACCGAAAATGCCCGCCGCGTCAAGGAGCTCGAGCGAGAGGTGGCTGAGCTCAAGGCCCTCGTCGCCAAGCTCGTGGACGAGCGCTAGGGCCGCGGGCAACCACCACAGCATGAACGCCAACACAAAAGGTGCGTCGGGGAATCCGCCCGCGGCGGGCCTTCTTCTCGATGTGACATGTGGGACTGCCCCTTTGTCACCTTATGCGAACTGGCTTAGGTAGAGGTCGGCATAAGCGCCCTCGGCAGCCAGCAGCTCCTTGTGCGTACCCTGCTCGATGATATTGCCGTGATCCATGACCAGGATGAGATCGGCATCCACGATCGTCGACAGGCGATGCGCGATCACAAAGCTCGTGCGCCCGCGCATGAGCGCGTCCATGGCGCGGCCGATGGCGAGCTCGGTGCGCGTGTCCACGCTCGACGTCGCCTCGTCCAGAATGAGGATCGCCGGGTTGTTGAGCAGCACGCGCGCGATGGTCAGCAGTTGACGTTGGCCCTGGCTGATGCTTTCGGCATCGTTGGCCACGCGCGTGTCGTAGCTCTGCGGCATGGTGCGCACAAAGAAGTCGACCTGCGCGGCGCGGGCGGCAGCCACGATCTCGTCGCGCGTTGCCTCGGGGCAGCCGTAGGCGATGTTTTCGGCAATCGTGCCGTCGAACAGCCAGGCGTCCTGCAGCACCATGCCAAACTGCTGCCGCAGCTCGCCGCGATCCATACGGCTCGTGTCCACACCGTCGAGGGTAATGCGGCCACCGTCGATCTCGTAGAAGCGCATGAGCAGATTGATGAGCGTGGTCTTGCCCGCGCCCGTGGTTCCCACCACCGCGATCTTCTGACCCGGCTCGACTGTAAACGACACGTCGCGCATGAGCGGCTTGTCGGGCGCATAGCCAAAACGCACGTGCTCAAAGGCAACACGGCCCTCCACCTTGCCCGACAGCTTGGCGGCGGCCGCCGGCAACGGATCGGCTTCCATCTCGGACTCGTCGAGCAGGTCGAACACGCGCTCGGCGCTCGCCAGCGCGCTCTGCAGCGAGTTAAAGGTAAACGACAGCTGCGTCATGGGCTCGGACGCCTCGTAGATAAACTGGAAGAACGCCTGGAACACGCCAACGGTCATATGCCCGGCAACCAACATGCTGCAGCCCACCAGCGCAATCACGATCTGCGCCAAGCGGCCGATAAAGCGCACCGCGGGGCCGACGGCGTTAATCATAAAGTCGGCCTTGGTGCTCACGCGCGCCAGCTCCTTCGAAGCCTCGTGTACCTCGGCAGAGCTCTGGCGCTCGCGGTTAAACGCACGGATCACCAGACGGCCAGAGTAGCCCTCCTCGACCGCGCTCGTTATCTTGGACACCCACTCCTGGCGCTCGCCCGTCACATCGTGCGTGCGGCGCGACACGACCTTTGTCACCAGAAGCGAAAGCGCCGTAAAGAACAAAAAGACGAGCGTGAGCGGCACGCTAAACACGAACATTACGCTCACGGCGCCCGCCACGGTACCGATCGACACCAGCAGCTGCAGCAAGCCGCGCTGCATGCTCTCGGACATCTTGTCCAAGTCGTTGGTCGCACGGCTGACGACCTCGCCGGGACGATGCGCGTCAAAGTAGGCAAGCGGCAGACGGTTGAGCTTTTGTGCGATGCGGTTGCGTAGGCGCAGGTTGAGGCGCTCGGCAACGCTCGACATCAAAAAGCTCTGGAGTGCGTAGAACGAGGCGGCGGCGGTCCAGATCATAAAGTAGATGAAGATGGTCCTACCGCAGTTCTCCCAGGTAATGCTGAAGGTAGCGTTGTTGGCAAACGCCAGCTTCATGTGCCCCCACAACTCATCGATCACACGGGCGCTGTAAGCCGGCGCCGCGGTGTTAAAGATGACATAGAACACGATGCTCGCGAACACGATATAGAAGCGCCAATGGTCCCCGGCGGCCTCGCTCCACAGGCGGCGCACCGTCGCCCAGGTGTCGCGGGGCGTCTCGTCCTCGTCCTCGTCGTCAACGTCGCGCATGCGCTCCGCCTCGGCGCGGGCGCGCTCGTCCTCGGCACGCTCGTTCTCCTCGTAGAGTGCCTGGCGGCGAGCCTCGCGCTCCGCCGCTGCCTTGGCGGCTTCGTCCAGGTCGGGCGTGACGTCCGTCTCCTCGGCTACCTCTGCAACTGCGGCGTCATCGGCGATGCCCTGCTTCTTGAGCTCCTCGGTCATGCTACTCACCTCCCTTCATCTGCGATTCCGCGATAGCGCGGTACACCTCGCAGGTTTCCATGAGCTCGTCATGCGTGCCCAGTCCCACGATCTCGCCATCCTTGAGCACCACGATCTGATCGGCATGCAGAATGGTCGAGATACGCTGCGCGATGATGAGCACCGCGGCATCGCGCGTCTCGCCCTGCAGCGCATGGCGCAGGGCGGCATCGGTCTTAAAGTCCAGGGCCGAAAAACTGTCATCGAAGATATATAGATCGGCATGCTTCATGAGTGCGCGGGCGATCGCCAGGCGCTGACGCTGACCGCCCGAGAAGTTCGTACCGCCCTGGGATACCGGCGTATCGAGTCCCTGCGGCTGGTCGAGTACAAAGGTGCTCTGGGCAACCTCTAACGCATGGAGCATGTCAGCCTCGGTCGCACCCTCGTTACCAAAGCGCAGGTTGCTCGCCACCGTACCCGAGAACAGCCACGCCTTCTGCGGCACGTAAGCGATATGCCCGCGAATCTCACCTTGCGAAAGGTCGCGCAGATCGACGTCGTTCAGGCGAATGGCGCCCTTCGTGGCATCATGGAAACGCAACAAGAGCTTGGCTACCGTCGATTTGCCCGATCCCGTCGAACCCACGATCGCGGTCGTCTGGCCACGGCGACAGGCAAAGCTCAGGTCGCACAGGGTGTCCTCGTCGGCATCGTCAAAACGGAACGACATATGGTCGAACACGGCCACCGCGTCGGCCCCATCTGCGGACTCAGACGCCCCGTCGCCCAGCGTAGCTTTGCCGTCCACAATGCTCGGCTCGATTTCGAGCACCTGCTGCGCACGGTTGAGGCACGCCGCGGCGCGCGGAAGCGTCAGAATCACCATCTGCGCCATCATCACAAAGAACAGGATCAAGATCGCGTACTCCAGCACGGCCGAGATGCTGCCGATTTGCATGGCATGGACGCCCACGCGGTTGCCGCCCACCCACAGTACCGCCACTTCGGCGATGTTCATCAAAAAGAAGCTGGAGCTGTCGAGACCCACAAACAGGTGGTTGACCTTGATGGCATTGGCCGCGTAATCGCTAAACACCTCGTCCAGGCGCTGCTCCTCGTGGCGCTCCTTGTTAAATGCGCGGATGACGCGCACGCCCACGATGTTCTCGCGCAGCACCACGTTCATGCGGTCGATAAAGCTCTGCAGGCGCATAAAGATCGGCGCGGCGTTGGCAACGGTAAAGACCGCCGCCACCAGCACGATCGCAACAACCACGCCCAGCAGCGTGCCCATGGCAGGATCGATAAACCAGGCAAAGATGATGCCCGCCACGGCCAAGAACGGCACCGGCAGCACCAACTGAATCGTCTGAAGGATAGCCTGCTGGATCACGTTGATGTCGTTGAGTGAGCGCGTGATCATCGAACCCGTGCCAAAGCGCTCAAAGTCGCTGGCCGCGAGTTCGAGCGACTTGTCGTACACGGCATTGCGGATATCGCAGGCCACGTTGGCGGCCAGACGGGCCGAAAGATAGCAGCCCAGCACCGTGCCGCCGCTGGCCATGCCGGTTGCGATAAGCATGTACAGGCCGTTGCGTAAAATATAGTCGACATCGCCCGTGGTAATACCGGTGTTGACCATGTTCGCCAGCATCGTGGGAACCAACAGCGTACCGACGTTATCTATCAGCACCGCAAACAGCGTCACCGCAATCAGCCCACGATACGGCTTCATAAACCTCATTAAGAGTCGCATGTCTCCCCCTCGATCTTATCGTTCGCATCGTTCTCCGCGGCCATCTGCTGTTTAAACGCCTCGCACTCTTCGTTAAGAACATGGGAGAACTTGCCGACCAGGCGCATAATCTCACACTGTTCCCAGGGCTCGAGCGCGCCAAAGGCACGCTGCTCGGCTTTAACCGCCGGCAACGCATAGTGCTCGGCGAACCGCCGGCCCTCATCGGTCAAACAAACGACCTTATTCTTACGACTGCCTTCGGCAAACTCCAACGTCGCAAGCCCTCGCGCCCTAAGCGTCTTGATCGCCGAATTGATGGTCTGCTTGCTATAGAACCATTCGCCTGTCAGACGGCTCACGGCGATGCTACCGCCCGCCGTGCTGGTGTCGACAAGCATCCAATAGGCGCAGTCCGAAAGACCGCATGTGCGCGAGAACTCCGAATAGATATGGTCGAGTCCATTGAGCATCCGGTCAAAATCGACCAGCGTAACCGCACTATTCATCTATCCCACCATTCGATTGTCCGAGTTTTGACCAATTTGTATCTCTACATTAGTCCGAGTTTTGACTATCGTCAACAAGCTCGTTATATATGGTCGGCCTACATTGCATATCGACAAAAAAGACCGCCGGCGCGGGGGCGGCGCCGGCGGTTGCGAGAGGATATCGATTGTTGGCTGTTAAGCAGCGACGGCCTCGTAGACCGTGGCGCCCGAGAAACTGTCGTGCAGGCTCTTGCCGCAGATCCATGGCAGTTCGACGACCTCGCAGACCGTGTTGACCAGCTCGGAGCAGTCAGTAAAGTGGCCCTTATCGTTGAGGGCCTCGCAATCCTGAACACGCCAATAGCCATCGGTGTGCGTGATGTAGTACTCGTGATCGTTAATCGACACGAAAGCGCGCGTCTTGGAACGCAGCAGCTTCAGAAATCCTTCGAAGTCGGTCTCGACGACATCTCCAGCCTGGAACATGATGTTACCTCCTGGCCCGGCGCCACCATGGCGCGTTGATAAACGTTGATACTCCTTTAGTAAAACCTTTATCAGAGCTTATGCGCGCATCATTTAGGCAAGTGGTAAAAAACCGCAGGGTAGACGGGATAAAACGTTTAACCATCCCACCGGTTTATCACATTCTGGCTGAAGTTTTATGCAAACCAACTTTTCCACTTGGTAGCTTGCATTGTTTGGGGCCGACTGCGCGATTACGGTTTTGGTTCGGCGGGTAAGAACGAGGCATCGAAACCGACGTCAGGAGGACCCATGGAGACCATCGAAGTGCTCATCCACCGCCGCAGCTGCCGTAATTATAGCGATCGCCCCGTCGAAGCCGAAAAGCTCGCACGCATTATCGAAGCCGGCCAGTACGCGCCGAGCGGCATGGGACGCCAGCCGGTCACGTTTGTCGCCGTTACCGACCCCGCGACCGTCGAGCGCCTCTCGCAGCTCAACGCACAAGTTATGGGCAGCGAGGGAGATCCCTTCTACGGCGCTAAGACCGTTGTGGTGGTGCTCGTCGACCGCAGCGTGCCCACGCACTTGGAAGACGGCTCGCTCGCCATGGGCAACCTGCTCAACGCAGCCTATGCGCTGGGCGTCGATTCGTGTTGGATCCACCGCGCGCACGAGGTCTTTGACTCACCCGAGGGACTGGAACTGCTGGCCAAGTGGGGTCTGCCCGCCGACGGAAGCCTGCGCGGTGTGGGCAACTGCATTCTGGGCTACGCCGAAGACGCACTCCCCAAGGCAAAGCCGCGCCGCGACAACGTGGTGCATGTTCCGCCGTTCTAACGAACGGCGGACCCAATTAGTCTACGGGGTAGTAGAAGGTGTCGACGACCGTCTGCTTTACGTTGTCCTGGTCCAGATAGAACTCGGCGAAGGTGTCACCCTGCTGCATGGTGCCCTGCAACGTCACGACATCAAACGAAGTCAGGCCGTGCTCGAGCATCGTGGTCGCTAGATAGCTGAACTCATCGAGACCCAAATTGGTCCACGTATAGTCACCCATGGCCTGATACAGGCTGATGAGCATGGCGGGGTTGCTCTTGGCACTGCTGAGCACCTTCGATGCAAACGCCTGCACGTAGCTCACCTGGCGCGCTGTACGATCTAGCGAAGACGTCAGATTCGTCGTGTCGCGCCACTGCACGTACTTTTCCGCCGTTGTACCAAATAGCGTGGTCTCCTGGCCCTCGACAACCGACGTGCCCGGCACAGTCTGCGTAGGCACCAGCGTCACGCCGCCGATGGAGTCATTAATGGGAGCCACACCCTCGATATTGAGCGTGTAGTAATAGTCGACCGGAATGTTATCGAGCACGCGCGAGGCAGCGGCGGCCGTCAGTGCCGATGAGTTGTCGCCATCGGTGCCATAGGCAAACTGCAAGCACAGCTGCTCGGTCACCTGACCGGCAAACGAACCATTGGAATACGTATCTACGGCAACCATGCTGTCACGCGGGATGATAATGCCGCGGGCCTCGCCCGTGTCGGTATTAAGCGCTACGACCATCACGGTATCGGACTGGCCCTTCTGGGTGCCGTCATCGTTGTTGCGGCCATCAAAGCCGATAAACGCCACCGTGGCCATATGCTTGTTGAGCGCATACTTCTTGCCGTTATAGGTAATGGTGTCGCCCTTGGCCTTAATGACCTTTTCGGTCTTTTCCTCAATCTTCTTTTTGCCTTGGTTCACGTTGTGATTCACAAAGCCCCAGCCGGCAGCAGCAGCCGCACCAATCACGAGCAGCATGATCAGCAGCGTGCGGATACGGCGGTGGCGCTTGATGCACTTAATCGACTCTTTGGAGCGTCGACGACGCTGAGGTCCCGCCTCATCAAGCGAAGGCCACTCTACCTCATCAACAGGCTGTGCCGCAGCTTCATCGGTCTTTGCCGATGCGTCGGACGGAGCCTCGGCCTTGTCCTGGGATTTTTCGTCAGGTTGAGGCGTCGGAGTGCCTTTGGCCTCCCATTGGGGCTCGACGGGCTCCGCCACATCCTGAACCTGCTGCTCGGGATTGTTTACTTGATTTTCGTCGGGATCCACCGCATCGATAAAGTGCTTGCCACGGGGGTTCATGACTATTTTGTCTCCTGGTCGCTTGTCAACACACCGCTCACAATATAGCGCGAGTTGCCCTGCGAGCTATCGAGCATGCAGGTGCTCAACTGCACAATCTTACTATCTGCATCAAGTGTCACGCCGTCACGTACATTTTTGAGCAATGCGTCCGGATTACAGACCGAATTAAAGTAGTCCTGGCGCACGGCAGGGTCGGCAAAGTTAAACGAGTTGAGAATGTGGCGGTCGTCGTATTGATAGGCCGAGACAATCTTGTACGTCAGAATATGGCCCGGCGTGTAGATATAGAACTCGCCGTTCTCGTTAAAGAAGTCCGCGTCCTCAAAGTTATGCAAGTTGTGGAACACGCCGCCGTTCACATGACCGTAGATCACCGTGACGGGATCGCTAAAGTCGCGAGCGTTTGCCATCTGACTAAACGCTGTGCCGTAGGGGTCGTACTTGCCGTCCTTGTCGTGGTCCAGATAAAACAGGTCGTCCGTCGTGCTCTGCAGCAAGGGCGTGTTGATATCCGCACCCGGAATGTAGAGCCACGCATAGATATCGGCATTCTCTTGAATGAGCGGAGCGAAGTCGATGGGGTTGTCCGGCAGCTCCTTGCCCTTTGATTCGACCTTCGTGGCGGGCTTGCCTGTTGCACTCATCTCCTCGGCGCGCTGCTGCTCTAGATGATTCATATAGAGCACGTAGCCGCCGCAGCCGACCGCGACCAGTAACAGCACCACGAAAACGCCCTTGAGTATCGTGGCGCGACGCTTTTTGTCCGAGTCGTCCATATGCTTAACTTCCATATGCTTGCCCTGCGGCTGCTGTGCCATGGTGTTCCCTTACCCTGTAAATCGGCCAAAAAAAGGACCCGCACAAGTACGGGTCCTCAAATCTTACGGTTGAAACCGTGTCTGTGCTAGTTGTTCTTGCGAAGAGCAACAAAAGCGCAGGCAGCGCCAGCAGCGGCAACAGCAGCCACGGCGGCGACGGCGGTGGTGTTCACGCCGGTAGCCGGGGACTTAGCACCGTTGTCGGTGGTAGCAGCGCCAGCAGCGGTCTTCTCAGCCACGATGGTGTAGGTGGAGAGCTTGGTGACCTTAAAGACAACGTTACCGTTGTTGTCGGCGGTGAGGTTCAGGGTCTCCTTGCTACCGTCGTTGTGCTGGACATAGACGGTAACCTTGGCGTTGGCGTAAGCCTTGCCAAGGGTGAAGGTAACGGTCAGCGGGTTGGACTCAGAAACGGTACCCTCGACGGTCTCGGTGATCTCAAAGGAAGCGACCACGTTGGCGTCGGCAGGAGTGCCCTCGGCGTTCTTGGTGGTGGAAACAACCTTGACGTTAGCGTTGTTAACGCTGGCGGTCACGTTGTTGGCGCCGGTGGCGGTGGTGTTGGCAGGGCTCGGGGCGGCGAAAGCAGCCACGGGCAGGGCCAGGGCAAGAGCGAGAACGCTCAGTGCTGCCATGAATCTCTTCTTCATGTTAGGTACTCCTCAACTTGCAGCTTGTGGACCTTTAAGTGCCTAGTAGTATAGCCTTTTTTCAAATTGCGACTAATGAGTTCTACATGAAACAACATTACTGCTTTTTTGCTCACTCATTGACCCCAAACAGCGACTTAGTGCGATGGTTTTGTGACTTATTGGCCTTGTGTCACGGGCGTGATCTGCGAACCCACGCCGTTTGCGCTGGTTTCGCTAACCTCGCTGTCCGTATCCTCGCCCTTTTGGGCATCGGCGATCGTTGCGGCAGCGGCAACAATACCGCGCTGAGGCGCCACGCCCGTCTGGGCCTGAGCGCCCTCGACAAGCTCCGTGCCGGCATGCGCAAGCTCAGCAGGCCTGAACATCGCGCTCAGGTCGACGCCGCCGCCAGCGTAGCCGAGTGCGGCAAGTGCGATGACAACCACCGCAACAACAACTGCAATCGGCACGTAACGATGCCAACCAGCAGGATTGAGCCCACTGCGGCGAGCCGCACCGCGGCTGATATAGCCCAGCGTTCCGTCGTGCTTGAGCTTAGAGCCCACCACGCGCTTGCGCCCCCGCAGCGATGACTCGGCCTGCATGGCCAAGCGAGCGCTTGCCGAAGGATAGCCGTATTTGGTGCGCTTGAACGAACCGTCGAACCCCGACGCGTGCTTGCCCCACGTCCGGGACGTCGTGCGGCGGTTAACTGGAGCCGCGCCCCGTCTATTCCGGTTTGGTTTTGAAGTCTCCGCCATACGCCCCCGCACGCCGTAACACAATCGAAACACTACTGCTTTGGACTGTAGCACACGCGCTGCACGCGGTCACGGGCACCTCGCTCAGCGGTCGTCGTCCTTCAGCAAGCGCCACAGGGTCGTGCGGCTTATTCCCAGTACCTCGGCAGCGCGGGTCCGGTTGCCCTGAAGGTAGCCTACGACCAGCCGCGCGATGTCGCGTTCGGTATCGGCCAGTGGACGCAGGATATACAGGTCGCTGTCGAGCGTCGGAGCGCCAAAGGTTGCGGTTTTGATGACGTCCTCCTGGGCGAGCACCTCCTCCGCCACCGCGCGCTCCGCCACACCCGACCCTACTAATATATAGAGTCGTTCCGAGACCTCGCGAAGCTGCAGGTAGTTGCGGGGCCAGCGATAGCCGTTGAGCATCGAGGCAGCCTCCTCGGACATACTCGGAGCGGCAGTTCCAAAGACATCCGACAGATATGACAAATACTGCGCAATCTTTTTCGATGCGCCACCCTGCTCGGTAATCGAGGGCGCCACACTTACTGCGCACGCCAAGCGCTCGGTTACAAAAGCGGCCTGATCGCTTTCGCCACCGCCCGGCATATCGTTTGCCGTCAGAACCACATGGCAACGCGCGGCCAGCGCCGTGTCGGTCATCGTAGAGACAAGCTCGCGCAAACGCTGCGGCGAAAGTGCATGCCAGCCGCCAATACAAAGGGTCAGCCTTGCCTGGAACAGCGGCGATTCCGAGCTTTTGAGCAGATGGCGCCAGCCGCGATCTGTGAGCTCGTCAAGTGCCACGGACACAAAGGGTTCGTCAGCATAAGGCCCATCCAGATAGAGGCGTTTTGCAATCTCTGCCTGGCCAGCACCCAACTCACCTTCCAACATGAGGGGCACGCCGCGGGCATAGCTTTCGCTGACGGGGCCAGCGACCGCAGCGGCGCCCCCGACAATGCTGTACGCGCTTGCCTCGTAGCGCGCCTCGACCTCATCTGCGTTAAGCCACTCAATACCCGCGTGTGCCGCCACACCGTGCACCTCGCGGACCACGACCACCCAAAGCGCGCCGTATTCCTTGGCGACCGGACGCACCGTAAGGCTCAAGCGCCCTCCCGCATGCCCCATCACCAGGCGCGTGCCGTTGCCCACTCGCCCCAGGCGCTCGGCGACAAATGCCGCGACATCTTGCTCGAGCGCGACATCGTCCATGGTCGAAATCGCCACGTGTCCATGCTCATCGATTGCCAACGCCGAGGCCCCGGCAGCAGCCAAGGCCTCGATCAAGATGTTCAGCTTGGCATCGCTATCCATGATTTGCCCCTGTCCGCGGCGACGTGCAACCGCCGACGGTCGCACGACCGAGTGTTTCAAAATTGAACGATATTGCTCACCAAACACTATAGGGCAGAAGCCGCCGTCCTGCGAGTATATGAGTTGCCCCGCATCGCCATCCTGGCGGGGCGATAAGAGCTCTTCGGGACCTATAAA